>Ga0097691_1003055_pt1 | contig 10568 bp, 9 predicted proteins | sample NGESurdeep072012_8_FD_72858 | JGI IMG/M metagenome (GOLD analysis project Ga0097691, IMG submission 72858) | Arctic peat soil microbial communities from Barrow, Alaska - NGEE Surface sample 210-1 deep-072012 | ecosystem: Environmental > Terrestrial > Soil > Wetlands > Peat ...
CCATCCCGTTATTGGCACCCGGCTTATTAATCGCCAGTTTTCTTGACGCCCTAATGAAATCAGCATACTAAGCCCGGGTAACCCGGGTAAAAACGGTTGCAAGTTGGACGGTGCAAGTTGCAAGTTGGTAAACCAGTTCCGAGTTCCGAGTGTCGAGTTCCGAGTCGCTAGACGCCCTATCCCCCTCCCCCGGTTTTCCCACACGTCCCACAAAAGATGCCGGAAAAGCGAGAAATCCCACAGACCGCTTTCGGTTCTCGGCTGCCGGTTCTCGGGGCGCACCCCCACCCCGGTTTTCCCACACGTCCCAGAGAAAATGCCGGAAAAGCGAGAAATCCCACAAGGGTTGCAGGGGCCAAAGGGGCGGTTTGGGAAATCCGTCGGGAAGAGGTTCGAGGCCGACATGGGAGAACTTCGTGCACAAGGGACACTACTCCCTCGGTGTCACGATGTGAGTTTAGAAGAACGGGAAAAAGTTGTCGGTGATGTGGGTCATGTATCAGTGTGACAAGGACGATCTGGCGAGCGGGCGATCCGGTCATATGGTGATCGAAGACAGAAAGCGCAGCGCCGCGGGGCGGAGGAACAAGACCGAAGACCATTCTTGATTGTCGATTTCTGATTTCTGATTGGGAAATATCCCGGGTAAGCCAACCCCGGCTTACCCGGGGCACCCTCGGGTTCTTGAAACAGAATCAAGGTGCGCGCTTACCCGGGCCACCCGCCTGCCGGGATTGAAGTACAGAACACCGTCGCGCACGTCCCGCGACGGTTTATGGCTGTGTCCGCTGCTCACGGCAGCGAAAACCGAGGCGGCAACGGGATTGGCGTGTTCCCACACATCGCGCACACAGAGGATAAGCGATTCGAAGATCAGGGCGGCGCGATGTGTGGGGCACCCGTTCAAAAAACACAGGGTCCCTCGACTCGGCAAGAGCCCTCGCTCGGGATGACAGTGAATGTATGTAACAGGAAAAAGCCCGGCTGCGGCAGGCGGTTACGAAACTTGTGCCGTCCCTAACGGGACTCGCGTCTTGTTCCACTCGCACTCCCGGCACTCACGTGCCGGGCTATGAACTGGCGCACCCTTCGACTTCGCTCAGGGGAGGCTCTGCGGCGCTAGACAATCGAGTTTATTCCACTCGTTGCCCGGCACTCACCCTTCGGCTTCGCTCAGGGCAGGCTCTGGCCAAACCCGGGCGGCAGGGTGGGGCAACCATCTAAATCCAGATTTCCGGAAAGGATGGGCCAGCCCCCGGCCCGCCCTTTTATTCCTGCCTCGGGTTACTTCGGCATCAACTGCTGCAGGCGTTGCGGCTCCTCTCCCAGCCACTCCGGGTTCTGGGCAGTACCGTCGAATATGGATGTAGTCTTGAAGGGCTCGAAATCGCCGTGCGCTGCCGCCGCGACGGTTTTCGACAGCAAGGACTGTACCTGCTCAGCGCTCATCGGGCGAAACGTCCGCACCGCTTCGCAAGCCTGGTCCAGAATCTCCATGCTGTCGATACCCGTTATGACCACGGAAGTGGGTAGATTCAGCGCGTAATGCAGGCACTCGATCGGGGTCACTGTTTTCGACTTCAGCAGAATCCCGTTGGCCATGCTCTTCATCCCGAGGACCCCTGTTTTCCGCCTTACCAGTTCCGGCAACACCTGTTTTTCAAAACTCCGATAATGCGCGTCCATTACGTTGAGCGGCATCTGGACCGCATCGAAAGCGAAACCGTAATCCGCCGCCACTTGCAGCATATGCAGATGGATTCCTGGGTCCTTGTGCCCGGTGAAACCGATATATCGGAGTTTTCCCGCTTCCCGGGCCTCCACGAGCGCGGCATTGGCCCCTTCGTCATCAAAGATCCGGTGTGGGTCTTCATAGCGGAGCACCTCGTGGTGCTGGACGAGATCGATCATTTCGACCTGAAGGCGACGGAGCGATTGGTCGAGCTGCCTCGTTGCTTCTTTCTTCGATCGGCCATCGATCTTCGTCATCAGAAATACCCGGTCCCGGTAACCATCGCGCAGCGCTTTGCCCATGCGGATCTCGCTGGTCCCCTGGTTGTAATCCCAGCAGTTATCCATGAAGTTGATGCCGCGGTCCACGGCGGTGCGAACGATGCGGATGCTCAACTGCTCATCCACCCCGTGCAAGCCAAGATGCCAGCCCCCGATCCCGATCGCCGAGACTTTCTCTCCCGTGCTGCCGAGCGTTCGCGTGAGCATCCCTTGCATAGGTGTGGCGTTTGACATGGTTTCACTCCTGTTGGTCAGACCGTCCACGACAATATCTTTTACTGGCTAACTTTAAGGAGTTCCAATTGTTACAACTTTTTATTTCCTTCAGCGCCCAATTCACGCTAGTTGGGCCACTTCCGACTTGTTGAGCTCGAGCTTGTCTTTCGCGAGTTTCTTCAGATACTTTTCGAGCTTCGCGGCGTCTTTCGCGACAAGCGCCTTGTGAATATCGATATCGAGTTCCATGATTTCCAACCGCCTGTAATAATCCAGTGCCTCCTTCAGATGAGCAATAACGATCTTGCCTGTCAGGACCGGGTGGTTGTTCGTCACGTTTGCCTCGGGGTATCTCGTTCCGTGCTCAAGCTCAACTTCAAGCCCATCTCGAAAATCCTCGGCACCGATCCTGATGCCCGCCGTGCCTATCGCCGCCTTGATCTTTATGGCTTCTTTCACGCGCGGCGCCACTTTCTTAAGAGCTGCCCAATTTCTGATGCCCAATTCCTTGCACACTCTTTTCACTTCGTCTTTCGTGACATAGTCAGGAAGTTTCATATTTCCACCTTCTTGGAACGGCAATCTAACGCTGAAGCAGTTTCATGGTCTCGCGCAGGAACGCGGGGAGATCGGCCGGTTCCCGGGAGGTGACCAGATTGGCGTCAACAACCACCTCCCGGTCCTCATAGAGCGCGCCGGCCTCTTTCAGTTCATCAGCCACCGAGCTGTAGCAGGTGGCGTGCCGCCCCTGCAAAAGACCGGCGCTGATCAGGATCTGCGGCCCGTGGCAGATGGCGGCAACCGGTTTATTGCGGGCAAAAAAGCTCCGGGCGATCTCCAGCGCCTCTGGCTCTTTTCTCACCAGCGCCGGCGCAGCTCCCCCGGGCAGGACCAGGATCGCATAGTCATCAGGATTGATCTCGGCAAGGGTCTTGTCCACGGCCACTTCGTAGCCGTGCTTGCCCGTGATGGCCCCGCGGCCCAGGGAGGCCACTACCACTTCGACGCCCGCCTCCTTCAGCCGGTAGTAGGGGACCAGCAGCTCAGAGTCCTCAAAATTGTCCGCACTTATAATCAAGGCTTTCATATTTCCTCCGGGAAGAAATGCAAATTATGCTTCTCGCTCGTTAAAACTATTTTACGCGTATTGTTCCCAACAGCGTTGTTGCCGGACGTAAATTGAAATTCGACTCTTCACTCCAATAGCCACTCACAACGCCAAGGGCTGGAACTTAAATCGGCGCGGGCCGGTGCTGCCGAGATTGAAGTACAGAACGCCAGCGCACCGTTGTTCCCACACATCGCGCACAGAGAGCATGATCGACGCGAACTTCAGGGTGGCGCGATGTGTGGGGCACCCTCTCACGAAACACAAGGTCCCTCGCTCGGAATTACACTGCTTCAAATTCAAGTTGGAACACGAGTTGCGCCCGCGCTCGGATGGTGATTTCGGTGGAAGACACGGTGGTCATGTTCCCACCCATGGCGCTGGTTTCCACACATCGCTTGTTCCCACACACCGGGTACACAGTGCATAATTGTTTCGAAGACCAGGGCGGCGCGATGTGTGGGGCACGCCGGAGTCGAATCCAGATGATGACGAAGAAAACTTCGAGCCGTCCTTCGAAGAACAAGACGGCGGGAAAACGTCTAACCAGCCGGCGAAGCACCGCTTCGGTTTGGGTCGCAACCTCTTCTGTCATTCGGTCATCGGCATTGGACAAGAACACTCGCGCCGATGTCTGCGTGGTTGGGGCGGGCATAGCCGGGATGACGACGGCCTACCTCCTAGCCCGCGCGGGCAAGTCCGTGGTTGTTGTGGACAAGAATGCCATCGCCCGGGGAGAAACCGCCTGTACGACTGCCCATCTTTCGAGCGAAATTGATGCAAGCTATCGCAAGCTTATACAACTCCACGGGGAGAAGGGAGCCCAGCTTGCGGCCCAGAGTCACACGGCGGCTATTTCGGAGATTGAATCCATTGTTATCCGCGAAAAAATCGATTGTGACTTTGAGCGGCTGGATGGCTATCTATTTCTCGCTCACGGAGACTCCGAAAAGACATTGGTGGAAGAGTTCGAGGCCACACAGCGCGCCAAGCTCGACGTAATACGCCTGGATGGCCCGCGGTTTCATTTGAAGCTGGGTCCGTGCCTTCAGTTTCCACGACAAGCGCAATTTCACCCTTTGAAATATATGGCTGGTCTCGCGCGGGCTTTCCAACGCGCCGGCGGCCGGCTTTACGCGAAAACCGAGGCGAAAGAGATTCAAGGCGGCAAGTCGGCAAAAATAAAAACTCAAAATGGGAGCACAATCCTCGCCAAAGCCATCGTGGTAGCAACGAATACGCCGGTCAATGACTGGGTCAAAATGCACACCAAACAAGCTGCTTATCGAACTTACGTTATCGGTGTGCGCGTGCCGGCCGGTTCTATCCCCAAGGCGTTGTACTGGGATACGGAAGATCCATTCCACTACGTCAGGCTGCAACGTGTGCAGGAGCGCGCCAAAGCGCACGATCTGCTCATCATCGGTGGAGAGGACCACAAAACCGGGCAAGATAAGGACATCGAGAACCGATTTGCGCGTCTCGCGGCTTGGGGGCGCAAGCATTTTCCAGGAATCAAGGAACCCGAATTCCGGTGGTCCGGACAAGTCATACAGAGCGTCGACGGATTGGCGTTCATCGGCAGAAATCCCGGAGACGAGCCGAATGTGTATATCGCTACAGGCGATTCGGGATCTGGGCTTACCCATGGCACGATCGCGGGCATGCTGCTCAGAGATTTGATCCTGGGTCGTGATAACCCTTGGACGACTCTGTATGATCCGACGCGAAAGAGTCTGCGCGCGGCGCTGACCTTCGCGGAAGAAAATCTAAACGCCGCTGGGCAATATGCCGCTTGGATTACGCCCGGTGAAGTGGGAACGCCTGAGGAAATCAAGCCCGGCATGGGCGCGGTCCTTCGCAGAGGGCTTTCGAAGATCGCGGTCTATCGGGATGACGCAGGCAAGTTGCATGAGCGTTCCGCGGTGTGTCCCCACCTGGGGTGCATTGTCTCGTGGAATTCTACTGAACGTAGTTGGGATTGCCCTTGTCACGGTTCTCGCTTCGAGCCTGGCGGTAAGGTTCTGAATGGTCCCGCCATTGGACCCCTGGAAAAGGCACCACACGACTCATCCCAATAGCTGCCTTCCCTTCTTTCCTCGCCAGGTTTGGCAATCGCCCTACCCGTTAATTCCCACACATCGCGCACACAGAACATGATCGACGCGAACTTCAGGACGGCGCAATGTGTGGGGCACCCGGCGAGGGCGGCCGGAGCGCCGGGCTGTTCTTTTTTGAACAGTTTTAGTTCGGAGACTCTTGGTACGGTGAGGGTCACTCCGGTGCTACACACCAAAGAACCGGAAGGTCAGTCCGAGAAAAGCATCCATACCAACACTCGATCCGGGAGGAAAGCGCCTTGAAAAATGAAACGGCTAGCGGAGGTCTCAAGAAAGTGTCTCGCTCCGAACTGATCGAGTTATTGAACCAGGACCTGTCGCGCGAATACCAGGCGATCATCGGGTACGTTGTCTATTCACAGGTCTTGAAGGGTGCTGAGTTCATGAACATCGCAGGCGAACTTGAAAAGCACGCTGCCCAAGAACTGAGCCACGCCCTGATCATTGCTCAGCAGATTGATTATCTTGGTGGAATGCCGACGGTTGCAGCCAAGACCGTCCGGACATCAGAAAAAGCTACGGAGATGTTGCAGTTCGATCTGGACAACGAAACGGAAACGATTCGAAATTATCGCGAGCGAGTCCGCCAGTGCGAGGAGTTGGGTGAATATGCCATGGGCGAACAAATTCGCGAGATCTTGATCGACGAACAAGACCACCAAATTGCCCTGGCGACTGCCCTGGGCAAGAGCGTGCCAGCTCCGCGGTAGGGCCGCCCGTGTGTGGCTTCCTCTGCGCGCAAGCGGTCGTCTTCACCATATCTTCTTGCGCTCCGACATGCTCACCTGCATGGCCGGGGGCTCTGCCCTTTAATTCCCACACATCGCGCACACAGAGCATGATCGACGCGAACTTCAGGACGGCGCGATGGGTGGGGCACCCTCTCACGAAACACAAGGTCCCTCGACTCGGATGACACTGCTTCAAATTCAAGCTTGAATACGAGTTGTGTCCGCGCTCGGAATGACAGTGGATGTTTGTAAAAGGAAAAAGCCCGGCTGCGGAGCCGAGCTTTTTGGTTTTTCTGAAGCCTAGAGCCGGAAGCCTGTTCTAGTCGTTGTCGCGGCGCTTGAGGGTGGGGCGGTCGTCGCCTTCCTTGCCGGACTTGTCGCCTTTGTTATCGGCGGTGGTGCGGCGGAGGCTGGGACGGTCCTTATCGTCGGGACTGGTCAGCTTGCGACGGTTCTCGATGGCCGCCAGGCGCCCCTTCACATCGTCGAACTCGGAAGTATTCACGATGTACTGGTCGCGTGCCGGGAGGACTTTAGAAATCTCCTCCTGGCTGTGCTCAATGCGGTCCGGCGTCTGCGGATGGGTGGCGAAGGCCTTGGCCAGCGAGCCCGGTTTTTTCTTCTCCGTCGCCTGGACTTTCTCGAAGAACGAGATGAAGGACTGCGGATCGTAGCCGGCCTTGTACATGTACTCCAGGCCCAGATAGTCCGCTTCGGCCTCGAAGCCACGGGAGAAGGTGAGGAAGGTCATGGGAAGTGCGAAACTGGCGGCCGTACGGATGGCGTAGCCGATGCCGCCGCCGACGAAGATGAGCGGGATGGTCGCCAGGTTGGCGAGCTGTCCGCGGGTCATCTGGCGAGTGGCGTGGCGAGCCGCGACGTGGGCGATCTCGTGCGCCATGACGCCGGCGAGTTCGGATTCGTTATCGGCGGCGAGAATCAATCCGGAGTTGACGTAGAAGAAGCCGCCGGGCAGCGCGAAGGCGTTGAGCTCGTCGGAGTCAATGACCTTGATGGTGAACGGGACCTGGGCGTCGGAATTGCGCACCAGGTTCTGGCCGATGCGGTTCACGTACTCGGTGACGACCGGGTCCTGCACCAGCTTCACGGTGGATTCGATCTGCGCGGCAAATTCCTTGCCCATGCCGATTTCTTTTTCCAGCGAATACCAATTGCCGAGTCCCCTGCCCTTGCCGACCTTGCGGTTGCCGATGGCTTCAATGTCGTTCTTGCCGCCGTCGTGCGCTTCTTTAGGCGGAGTGGCGACCTGGGGGACGGTCTGGTCCTGAAGGCTCTTCTGATCTTTTTGCTCCGGCAGGGGGACGTTTTGTGTCGCCGGCGGAACGTTCTGTGTCGCCGGAGGGACGTTCTGCGTTGCGGCTGGTTTGGTGGCCGTCTGCGGATCTTGCGCCACGGTGTAAGAAGCGATCGTGAACACGAAGAGGGCCACGATCAGCGTGGAGGCGCGGAGCTTCATGGAGCACTTCCTTTGGGGCATTGGAACCGAACGGTTAAAGTGATTATACGCCCGGTTTTGCCAGCCGTCGGAGGATTGAAGCGGAGACGGACACAGCTCATCCATACGAATTTGGATGCCACTGCCATCCGCCGGGACAGGTTTTATTCCCATCCGCATCGCTCCCCAAATAGTCATAACCCGGGCCACATTAAGAAGTTCCGGGACCTAAGTTCCGAAGAAACAATCTCTTCCGCTAGCCGCCGGCAATGGCGCCGATGATCAAAAAGGGCTCTGTCCCGGACGCGACCGACTCGGGCAGCGGAGCGTCCGACGGTTCATGCGACAGATCCTGTTCGCAGGCAAAGAAGCGCAAAAAAGGCCGGCGCTGCCGCGTGACGTGGTCGCGGATAGTACCGCGCAGCATCGGGTAGCGGGCCTCGAGCGCGTCAAGGACCGAGCGCTGAGTAGGCTGGCCTTCGACGTCGATCTCCACCTCGCTGCCGACTCCGGCCAGGGTGCGCAGGTGTTGCGGCAATTCGACGCGGATCATGGCAGCGTCTGGACCTCGACCGAAAGTACGGCCGGAAGATCGCGGACAATGGGGGCCCAATTGTCACCCGCATCGGCGGAAGCGTACACCTGCCCGCCGGTGGTGCCGAAATAAATACCGCACTGGTCGAGCGCGTCGACGGCCATGGCGTCGCGCAGCACGTTGACGTAGCAGTCGTTCTGCGGCAGGCCTTTGGTGAGCGCCTCCCACTCGTTGCCGCCCGTCCGGCTGCGATAGACGCGCAGCTTGCCATCGGGAACAAAATGCTCCGAGTCGCTCTTGATGGGGACAACGTAAATGGTCTCCGGCTCGTGGGCGTGCACGTCAATGACGAAGCCGAAGTCGGTGGGCAGGTTTCCGCTGACCTCGTGCCACAAATCGCCAGCATTGTCGCTGCGCATAACGTCCCAGTGCTTCTGCATAAACAGCACATCCGGGCGCGAGAGGTGCAGGGCGAGGCGGTGAACGCAGTGACCAACTTCGGCGGTCGGGTCGGGAATGTATTGCGAACGCAGTCCCTGGTTGATCGGCTTCCAGGTCTGGCCGCCGTCGTCGGTACGGAAGGCGCCTGCCGACGAAATGGCGATGTACATCCGGGCAGGATTGGCCGGATCCAGGAGGATGGTGTGCAGGCACAACCCGCCGGCCCCGGGTTGCCACTTGGGTCCGGTGCCGTGCCCGCGAAGGCCGGCGAGTTCGTGCCAACTGTGCGCGCCGTCTGTCGAGCGGAAGAGGGCGGCATCTTCAACGCCCGCGTAGACCGTATCCGGATCGGTGAACGATGGCTCCAGGTGCCAGACGCGCTTGAACTCCCAGGGGTGCTGGGTGCCGTCGTAAAACTGGTGGGTAGTGAGCGGTTTGCCAGTTTCGGAAGAGGTATCGTACGCAAATTGATTGCTCTTCCCGGGCGCCTCCCAGGTTTTCCCACCATCATTCGAGCGTTGAATCACTTGTCCGAACCAGCCGCTGGACTGCGACGCGTACAGCCGGTTCGGGTCAGCGGGTGAACCCTTCAGGTGGTACATCTCCCAGCCCGCAAAATGGGGGCCGCTGACGTCCCACTGCTCGCGCTTGCCGTCCGACGACAGGACGAATGCGCCCTTCCTGGTGCCAACCAGTACTCGTACCTTGCTCACCTCTCACCCCCTTGAGGCCAAAAAGCGAAATACTTAACAGTTGCTAAACGATAAAAGGGCCCCCTCGCTGCGGGTCAAATCGTGGTGCGGACGTTTTCCGTATTGCGGCGAGAGGGCTCGATAACGGGCTCGGCGGACTTGGTCTTCAGGATCTCAATCTTCGAGGCACGCCATTCCCCATCGCTATCCTGGTTGGCGGTGACGCGGACCTCGGCGCCGGACTTCATCGACAACTCAGGCTGACGCTCGCGATCGATGTTGGGGACCGTGTTGTCGTACATCACGCGCGCGCCGCTGACGCCCACCTTGCGCAGCATGCCGTTGGCGCCCTTCACCCAAATCCAGCCGGGATTCTCGTCGGGACCGCGAACGATTACTCCGCGGAACGAACCGGTTGCGGCGGTGAGTAGCGCGGGTAGCAGCGCGAAAACCAAACAGGTCGCGATAGCCAGTCGTACGCGAAGCATGGAGGGAGAGATGCGGGATGGGATGTCGGGATTCGGGAAAATTCGACGTCTTGCAACCGATCATCTGGACATCTGGAAATCTGGACATCTGAGCACGGATGAACAGATTTCCAGATGACCAGATATCCAGATTCGGATCTAGTCGTAATACTCCAGCCCCAGGTGGGTGATGAGTTCCTCGCCCTTGAGGTGGCGCAGGGTGTTCTTCAGCTTCATGAGCTGGATGAAGAGGTCGTGCTCGGGATAGAGGCCCGGAGGGGTCATGGGCGACTTGAAATAGAAGCTGAGCCACTCCTGGATGCCGATGTCACGGAGTTCGGAGGTGCGCTTGGCCAGGTCCATGAAGAGCACCAGGTCGAGCACGATGGGCGCGGCAAGGATGGAGTCGCGGCAGAGGAAGTCCACCTTGATCTGCATCGGGTAGCCGAGCCAGCCGAAGATGTCGATGTTGTCCCAGCCCTCTTTGTTGTCGCCGCGCGGCGGGTAGTAGTTGATGCGGACGACGTGGCAGATCTTGCTGTAGAGGTCGGGATAAAGATCGGGCTGAAGGATGTGCTCCAGCACGGAAAGCTTGGATTCTTCCTTGGTCTTGAAGGAGCCGGGGTCGTCGAGCACTTCGCCGTCACGGTTGCCGAGGATGTTGGTGGAAAACCAGCCGTTCATGCCGAGCATGCGCGCCTTGAAGCCGGGAGCAAGGATGGTCTTCATGAGCGTCTGGCCGGTCTTGAAGTCCTTGCCGCAGATGGGCGCCTCGTTGCGGCGCGAGAG
>Ga0097691_1003056_pt1 | contig 10567 bp, 7 predicted proteins | sample NGESurdeep072012_8_FD_72858 | JGI IMG/M metagenome (GOLD analysis project Ga0097691, IMG submission 72858) | Arctic peat soil microbial communities from Barrow, Alaska - NGEE Surface sample 210-1 deep-072012 | ecosystem: Environmental > Terrestrial > Soil > Wetlands > Peat ...
CCCCTTCTTCGCCTGGATCGCCGTGATCGCCGCCGTCAGAGTCGTCTTCCCATGGTCGACGTGGCCAATCGTGCCGACGTTCACGTGGGGCTTGGTACGCTGAAATTTCTCTTTGCTCATTTCTTATCTCGCCTTTGCGGTGACTTTATTGATGATTTCTTCTGCCTTCGACTTCGGTACTTCCTCGTAGTGCGCGAATTCCATCGAGTAGACCGCTCTTCCCTGGGTCATCGACCTGAGCTTCGTGGAATAACCAAACATCTCCGACAGCGGTACCTGCGCATCGATCACCTGCGCCTCGCCGCGCTGAATCATGCCGCCGATTCTTCCGCGCCGCGATGAGAGGTCGCCGAGCACGTCGCCCATGTACTGATCGGGGGAGACGACCTCGACCTTCATGATCGGCTCGAGAATGATGGCGCCCGCTCTCTTCGCGGCTTCCTTGATCGCCATTGAGCCCGCGATCTTGAACGCCATTTCGCTGGAGTCGACATCGTGGTACGAGCCGTAGACCAGCTCGGCCTTCACATCGACCATCGGATAGCCGGCGAGCACTCCGCCTTCGAGCGCTTCGCGCATTCCCTGCTCCGCCGGCTTGATGAACTCACGCGGAATTGTTCCACCGACGATCTTGTCCTCGAAGACAAAGCCTTCGCCCTGCTTCGCCGGCTCGATGTTGATCACGACGTGTCCGTACTGGCCTTTTCCGCCCGACTGGCGAATGAATTTCCCTTCGACCTTCTCGACGCGCTTCTTGATCGTCTCGCGATAAGCGACCTGCGGGCGTCCAATGTTCGCATCGACCTTGAACTCCCGCTGCATGCGGTCGACGATGATCTCGAGGTGGAGCTCGCCCATTCCCGAGATGATCGTCTGTCCCGTCTCCTGATCGGAGTGCACGCGGAAAGTCGGATCTTCCTCTGAGAGCTTCATTAGCGCGATCGCCAGCTTGTCCTGGTCCGCCTTGGTCTTCGGCTCGATCGCGACGTCGATGACTGGGTTCGGGAACTTCATCGCCTCGAGGATGATCGGCGAATCTTCCATCGTCATCGTGTCGCCGGTGCGCGTGTCCTTGAGTCCGATTGCCGCCGCGATGTCGCCGGCGTGAACCTCCTGGATTTCCTCGCGCTTATTGGCGTGCATCTGGAGGAGGCGTCCCACTCGCTCGCGCTTGTCTTTGGTCGCGTTGTAGACGTAAGAGCCGGCCTCGAGCGTCCCCGAGTAAACCCGGAAGAAGGTCAGCTTTCCCACGAATGGGTCGGTCGCAATCTTGAAAGCGAGGCCCGCGAATGGCTCTTCGTCATTCGGGTGTCGCTCGGCTGGCTCACCGTTTGGAAGAAGTCCCTGAACCGCGGGGATGTCGACCGGCGACGGGAGGAAGTCGACGACCGCATCGAGCATCGCCTGGACGCCCTTGTTCTTGAACGCGGCGCCGCAGAGCACGGGCACGATGAAACCGCCGACAGTCGCGCTCCGAATGGCGTGGCGAATCTCGTCGTTGGTGAGCGGGGTGCCACTGAAGTACTTCTCGATCAGCGCCTCGTCGTGCGAGACGGCAGCCTCGATCACGTCATGGCGGGCCTTCTCCATCGCCTCGCGATATTCCTCGGGGACTTCCGTAATCTCGAACTTCTTGCCGAGCGATTCGTCGTCGAAGATGAACTGCTTGCGTTCGATGACGTCGATGTGACCATGGAAAAGCTCACCAGATCCAACGGGGAGCTGGATCGGGTATGCGTTCTTGGTGAGTCGATCGCGGATCATGCGCATGCAGCGATCGAAATCCGCCCCGACGCGATCCATCTTGTTGGCGAAAATCAGCCGCGGAACCTTGTAGCGGTCGGCCTGGCGCCAGACAGTCTCCGTCTGCGGCTCCACGCCGGCGACGGAATCCAGAAGGGTCACGGCGCCGTCGAGCACGCGGAGCGATCTCTCGACTTCGACCGTGAAGTCCACGTGGCCCGGCGTGTCGATGATGTTGATGCGGTACTCGATCCCGTTGCGCGTCCAGAATGCGGTGGTCGCCGCGGACGTGATCGTGATGCCGCGCTCCTGCTCCTGCTCCATCCAGTCCATCGTCGCGGTGCCTTCATGCACCTCGCCAATTTTGTGGGTCTTGCCGGTGTAGTAGAGGATGCGCTCGGTCATAGTCGTCTTCCCGGCATCGATGTGGGCCATGATGCCGATGTTACGATAGCGGTCGAGCGGGGTGTGGCGTGCCATGATCTCTGGAAAACTCTCTCTATAGAAGCCGCCCCAACAAACAGCTGGAGCCGGTGGTCTCAATTCAACAAAAACGCGGGTGGACCATGGCATCCCTGAACGGGACCGGTATCCATCCGCTGCCGCCGGGTGCACCCGCAACTGGTTCGCAGGTGGGGACTCGAGGCGCGCCGACCGCGTTTAAGGCGGGTGCCCGCGCGAGCGGGCTGAATCGGCGATTAAATTTTAGTGTAATGCGGGCGCGGTAAACTGCGTTCCGCCATAGCCTTGTAAAGCTATTCGCCGAAGAGCCTAAGTCAATGGGACTGGAATCGAAAAAGAATACAGAACCACTTGTGCTGTTGTACTTTGCATTATAAAGTACTCTGCACTACTTCCGGAAACCATGCGCGAAACCTCCGTTGCAATAACCTGGACCGCCGCTCTCCTCACCTCGACCGTAGGAGCTGCCCTTCTCTTCTCCGCGCGGCCCGGAATCAACTGGGCAATCTGGGTAGCAGCAGCCTCGATCTCGGTCATCCTCTCACGAGTCGTGGGTCGAAAACAACTCGAACTGCCGCTGCTTGTACTGCTGACCTGGGCGACCGTGCTCAGCCTCGGGCTGGCTGTTAGCGACAACGGTATGATCCAGTTCCTCGTGGTAATCAGCGACGCGATGCTCCTCGGCCTCGCCGTCGTCGCCGTAGGCTCCGAGTCCTGGAGCGCACTTTCAGCAAAAATGCTGGCAGCGGTGCCTTTCCTGGCGCCATTCCGGGTATGGCGGGCGACCGCGTACGAAGCAGCGGACGCTCCGCGGTCGATCTCCTCGCCGAGAGCCCGTTCGGTAATCAAGGGAACTCTGCTGTCCGCCCCGCTCGTGCTCATCCTCATCATGCTGCTCGGCAGCGCGGATCCTGTAATACGATGGGTCACCAACAGAATCTCGGCGTGGCTTCCGGACTGGTCATTCCCACCCCGATTGCTTTTCTTCGGTTTTTTGCTCTCGATCACCCTCGGCGCGAATTCGATCTCGTCGAGACAGATCGGACCGAAGCTCCCCAACATGCCGGGACTGGCTCGAACGTCAACAATCGGCCTTACGGAGCAGCGAATGATGCTCTGGAGCGCCGAGGTTGTGATCTGGCTCTTTGTATTGTTGCAGGCCGCTTATTTGATTCATCCGCCACCGGTGTTGGTTGATAGCGGGGTTACGTTTGCGGAGTACGCCCGCCGGGGATTTGGAGAGCTTTCATTCGCGGTGACGATTGTCGGCGCGATCATCCTGATTCTGGAATACGCGCGTCCCGCCGACGCCACCGAGCGCGACCGGCGGATGCTGGCTCGGCTCGAGCTCGCGCTTCTCGTTGCGCTCGAGTTGGTGCTCGTCTCCGCCTTCCGGCGAGTGATCCTCTACGAGCAGGCTTACGGCTTTACCACTGGTCGATTGTTCCCCCAGGCGTACATGGTCGCGATGTCTCTCGTGCTGATCGCGCTCGCGGTTGAAGTCAGTAAGGGCTCGATCTCCGTTTCCTTCGGAAGGCGGGTTGCCGAGATTGCCTTGGGTGTGTTCACCGTGTTGGTATTCTGGAACTACGAAGCGTGGATCGTCAACCGAAACATCGATCGCGCGTCGCAAAGCGGGAAGTTCGACTGGTTTTACGCCAGGCGACTATCGAGGGACGCGATCCCGACACTGATCTCACGGCACGCGGAGCTACCTCCGGACGCGCGCGCTGGTATCGAAGCGTGGCTTGACTGCACTCCGCTCCCCGCGGAGCGTCGATGGTTTGAGTGGAACCGAAGTGTTCGCGCGGCTGATCACGCTCTGCGCAGCTGGAACAAGGCGCCGTGCTTCCACACTCCCCCCGCCGCAGCTCTCTCCGTGTCTACGCTTCGAGAACGGCACGAAATCGCACCGACTTGTCGCGCACCGTTTGGAGAGCCTCGTTCACTCGTGTCATCGGGTGGCGCTCGATCGTCGGCACTACCCGATGCTTCGCGGCAAATGCAAGCATCTTCTTGATCATCTTGCGCGAACCTGTGTTACTGCCGACGACCTTTTTGAAGCCCGCCAACAGGGGGAATGCCATGATGCTGACTTTATTTTCCGGCATTCCCAGCACGCAGAGCGTTCCCTTGGGGCGGAGTGCGGCGATCAGTGAATCCCAGGGGAGATCCGCAGCCGCCGTGGTGAGGATCAAGTCGAGCGAATTGGCTGCGGCTGCCATCCCGGCTGCATCGTTGAGGTCGATGAAGCGGTTCGCACCGAATCGCCGCGCCTCGTCAGCCTTCGATTTTGAGGTGGAGAACGCAGTCACATTGCATCCCAGAGCGCGCCCGAACTGAAGCGCGAGGTGACCGAGACCGCCTACGCCGACCACGCCGAGTTTGGTCCCACGCCGCGCCTTATGGTCGACAAGCGGCGAAAAAACGGTGGCTCCCGCGCACAGTAGCGGAGCCGCTTCCGCCGATGATATCGCCTTTGGAATCGGGAAGGCAAATCGGGCATCGGCGCGCGCTCTGTCGGCAAAGCCCCCGGCGTGACCCACGCACGTAGGTTGCGCACTCGCGCACAGATTCTCTTCCCCCGCCTTGCACCACTCACACTTCATGCAGCTTCCCGCCTGCCATCCAATCCCTACGCGTTGGCCGACCTTGAGATCTTTCGCGGATTTGCCGAGCGCGGTTACCGTGCCGACAATCTCATGACCAGGAATGAGCGGGTACGAGCTGATCCCCCAATCGTTGTCGATGAGATGGATGTCGGAATGGCAGATTCCGCAGTGAGTTACCGCGACCTCGACCTCGTTGTTGCCGAGGGGGCCGGGGTCGAAGACGTGCGGCGTGAGCTTGGCGCCCTGCGAAGGCGCTGCGTACGATTTGATCGACATGTCCGGCTCGGATTGGGGTGCTGTCGAATCTAAGGTGCCTCTAGGCGCCCGCTAGATCCCGGAACTCGACGCGGTTGCCACACGGTCCGACGCGTTCTGGTTAGAGCTTGCAAAGACCTGTGTAAGTCTCGGGTCTCCTGTCGCGGAAGAACTGCCAGACGTTCCGGACTTCGCGGATCTGTTCCAGATCCAGCTCCGCCGTGATGAGCTCGTCTCGATCGCGGCTGGCCTGGGCCAGAAACTGTCCGCGCGGATCGCAGAAGTAGCTCTGGCCGTAGAACTCCCCGATGTTCCACGGCTTCTCGAAGCCGACGCGATTGATCGCTCCGACGAAGAACGCGTTCGCCACCGCGTGCGCCGGCTGCTCAAGCTTCCACAGATACTCGGACAAGCCCGCCACGGTTGCCGAGGGATTGAAGACGATCTCCGCACCATTGAGCCCGAGCTCGCGCGCGCCCTCGGGGAAGTGTCTGTCATAACAGATGTAGACGCCGATGTCGGCATACTGCGTCTTGAACACCGGATAACCCAGGTTGCCCGGACGGAAGTAGAACTTCTCCCAAAAGCCGGGACCGCAGTGCGGGATGTGGTTCTTCCTGTATTTCCCGAGATACGTCCCGTCGGCGTCGATCACCGCGGCGGTGTTGTAATAAACGCCGGTCCCTTCCTCCTCGTAGATAGGCACGACGATCGCCATCGAGTGGCGCTTCGCGACCTCCTGCATCAGTCGCGTCGTCGGACCATCCGGGATGTGCTCGACCGCGTCGTACCACTTCGTATTCTGCTCGGCGCAGAAATACGGGCCGGCTATTGGCTGCGTGCTAAACCGGAACGGTTTTGGTTGCGGCTCGTAGCCATGCGCCGCTCATCGCCACTGGCAGGTAGTCTTCAGTGATTTTTCTTGTGGACACTACCGCTGGAGCACCACGATCCCGGTAAGGACCGCAATGACTTGTCCGATGATGACATCGCCCGGGTAGTGCACCCCGAGAAACACCCGCGACATCCCGACGCCGACAGCGAGCACAACGAGTGGCACCGCGAGTGACGGGTAGGCACTCGCGTAGATGAACGCGACCGACATCGCCGCTGCGGCGTGTCCCGAAGGGAACGAAAAGCGATCAGGCTCGACGACGAGCGCCGTTGAGTCGGCGCCGAGCGACGGGCGTGGTCGTCCGACTGTGCGCTTGATGACCTGGACGATCAGGTGTGCCAACACGAGCGTGGCGAGCGCATGTCGTCCTATGTCCGCCGCCGCACCACCCATTAGCAGCGGCAGCGTTGCCGCGAGAATGGTGCAGGTAGCTCCACCCGCGTTCGTGAGAATTGTCCAAAAGACGCGTGCAAGACGCGACGAATCGGCGAGCGCACATCGGTGGAACAGCGTGCGATCGCGCGCGCCCAGATTGGATAGCAGTATCGTCGTGCTGATCATAGTCAGCTCGGGTTCAGAGGTCGCGGATTGAAATCGGGTGTACCATCCGCACCCAATCATACCATTCGCATGTCATCGTTAGACAACGAAGCGATCCCGACTCTGTAACGATGTCTCCGGAGCCCGTAAGTGCCGATGCTGTCATCGTTTATGCAGATCAATACACAGTCGTGACGAAGAGCGGACAGACTGGTTACGATCCGCAACTACCTTGTGTTTAGCCCTTCATGGACTTCCGCGTCTGCCGTCAAAAAAAGGTCTGGCACCAGGTGTCGTCTATTGCACCGATACTTATCCGCCCCAGGTCAACGGAGTTTCCGTCGTCACGGCGCTCGCCGTAGCGGGTCTGCGGGCACGTGGGTGGAGAGTCGCGGTGATCGCGCCCAGCTACCCGAGCAACCCGCCGTGGCGCGTGAAACAATTCGTCAACGATTTCGGAGATCCCGACCTGCGTGTGGAGCTGCCGAGCGCGGCGTTCCCGCCTTATCCGGACATTCGCCTCGCGGCCCCGGCATACTGGCGCATCGCCCGAACCGTGAAAGAGTTTCGGCCCGACCTGGTGCACTGCGCCACCGAGTTCATGATCGGACGCCTTGGCCAGGTCGCGGCGCGCCGCGCCGGAATCCCTCTGGTTTCATCCTACCATACGGATTTCAGTCGGTATACAGAGGCGTACGGGGCTCCGTGGCTCAAGAGCACTGTCTCCAATTACATCGCCCGCTTCCACGGACGCGCATTGCGCACGTACACGCCATCACAGATGGCGCGCGCGGACCTGCTCGCGCTTGGACTTCGGGACGTCGAGGTGTGGGGACGCACAGTCGACACGCGAATCTTTCACCCGTCCCGATGCGATCCCATGCTCCGTCTTCTGAATGGAATGGAGCGCAAATTCGTCGTGCTTCACGTCGGACGCCTCGCGGCCGAAAAGGGAGTGGAGCGGATTCTGGACGCGTTCCGAATCGCGCGCGGGCTACTCCCCGCGGGAAGCTTGCATCTCGTCATCGCTGGCGGAGGACCCGCGGAGCCCGCGCTGCGCCGTGCCGCACCGCCAGACGTCACCTTTCTCGGCGTTCTGGATCACAGGGACGAGTTGCCTCCACTCTACGCGAGCGCCGATGCGTTCGTGCTCACATCGCTGACAGAGACCCTCGGCCTCGTCGTTCTCGAGGCGATGGCCAGCGGACTGCCTGTGATCGCCACTCCCGCGGGCGGAGTCGCCGACCACCTGCGGCACGAAGAGAACGGGCTCGCTTACCCGGCGGGGGACGTCACCGAGATGGCGCATGCAATCGTGCGCCTCTGCATGAATCGCGACCTGCGTGACGACCTCGCGCGCGGCGCGCGGCGCACCGCCGAAGGATTGGACTGGGAAGGAGAGCTCGACAGGCTCGATGCCAGCTACCACGAGGTATGCGCTCTTCACGCCGGGCGTGCACATCGCAAAGGCGCGGGCGTTCGACAAGTAAGCTCGGTCCCTCGGTCAGCCTGAGTTTCGGGGCTAACCAAACCGAACTGCAAACTGAAGTTCAATGCTCAGAGTTTACACAACCCGCTGTAAGTCTCCGGCCTGCGGTCCCGGTAGAACTGCCAGACGTTCCGAACCTCGCGAATCTTGTCGAGGTCGAGCTCCGCTGTGATCAGCTCGTCCTTGTCGCGCGATGCCTGCGCCAGAAACTGGCCGCGCGGATCGCAGAAATAGCTCTGGCCGTAGAATTCGCCGATGTTCCACGGCTTCTCGAAGCCGACGCGATTGATCGCGCCAACGAAGTATGCGTTCGCCACCGCGTGCGCTGGCTGCTCCAGCTTCCACAGATACTCCGAGAGTCCGGCGACGGTTGCCGACGGATTGAACACGATCTCGGCGCCGTTCAGCCCCAGCTCACGCGCACCTTCGGGAAAATGCCTGTCGTAGCAGATATAGACGCCGATGTCGGCGTACTGAGTCTTGAACACCGGGTATCCGAGATTGCCGGGCTTGAAATAGAACTTCTCCCAGAATCCCGGCGGGCAGTGGGGGATGTGGCTCTTCCTGTATTTCCCGAGATACTTTCCGTCGGCGTCGATCACGGCCGCCGTATTGTAGTACACGCCGGTTTCGTCTTCCTCGTAGATCGGCGCGACAATCACCATCGAGTGCCGCTTCGCGACCTCCTGCATCAGGCGCGTCGTCGGCCCATCAGGAATCCGTTCCACCGCGTCATACCACTTGATGTTCTGCTCGGCGCAAAAATACGGGCCGGTGAAAATCTCCTGCATGCAGACGATCTGCACGCCCTCCTTCCCCGCCTGATTCAGGAATTTCAGGTGTTTCTCGATGTTGGCTTCGCGGATCTTCTCCAGCGGCTCGTCTGTCGAGCACGCATGCGATGCCTGGATGAGACCACATTTGACGAGACGGGCCATCCCGCTATCTCCCTATGATTATTGAGAAGTCGACTTGTCAGTAACGATCTGACGTCGCATCAGCAGCCAGTAAATCAGAAAACTGAGGCCGAACGTAACGAACCAGGCGTATGAATAGAGTTGATCGAAAAAGTCAGGGTGCGCAACTCTGCCCCCGGGTGTGACGGCGGCACGCACAAATCCCGGAATAACGGGAAGAACCGAGAGAACGAGCGCCACCACCGCGCGCGGATTCACCCCGCCCCAATAACTGTAGCGCCCGTTCATGCGGAACAGGTCATCTACATCGAGACGCTGTTTCCTCAGCAGCCAATAGTCACAGATCAGAATTCCACCGAGCGCTCCCATGAGGCTCGAGTATCCTATCAGCCACGTGAAGATGTACGCACTCGCGCCCGCGTAGAGCTTCCACGGCATCATGAGAATCCCGATGATCGCTGTGATGATTCCGCCGGTCACGAAGCTGATCCGCTTTGGGCTCAGGTGCGAAAAGTCATTCGCGGGCGAGACTACATTGGCCGCCATGTTGGTGTGGAGCTGCGCCGCGAGCACGATCAGAGCCGCAAAGATTATCAGTACCGGCCCGCCAATCATCGTAACGAGGACCACCGGATCCCAAACCGCCTTTCCGAAGATCACGATCGTCGCGCTCGTCACGGCCACTCCGATGAAAGCGAACGTCGTCATCGTCGTCGGCAGTCCGAGCGCCTGTCCAGTGACCTGTGATCGCTGACTCCTGGCGTAGCGTGTGAAGTCCGGAATATTGAGACTCAGCGTAGCCCAATACCCGACGTTCGCCGTAAGAGCGGGCGGGAAAAGCCTCCAGAATGAAACCTTCGGATCCTTGCCTTGCAGGCGCTGCGATTCAGTCAGAATGTGACCCAATCCTCCACCGTGACGAATTCCCCACAGCAGCAGCAGGATTCCCCCCGAGAGGAGAAAGGGCGCCGCATAACTCCCCAGCATCTTGATCCCCTCAATTCCTCTGGCGATGATCGCGACCTGGATCAGCCAGAACAGAGCGAACGCCAGAGCCACGCCGCCCGTAACTGTGCTCCAGCGCGGCCAGGCGGCAACGAAAAGCGTGTTGAGGGCCAAGGCGCCGATCCATGTCTGAATGCCGAACCACCCACACGCGACGACGGCGCGGAGCATCGCCGGAATGTTTGCGCCGCGCACTCCGAAGCTTGCTCGGCACATCACCGGGAAAGAGATCCCGTATTTGGTTCCGGCGTGCGCGTTGAGGACCATCGGGATCAGCACGATGACATTGCCGAGGAGAATCGTCATCAACGCTTGCCACCAGTTCATTCCTTCCTGCATCAGGCCCGAAGCGAGCGTGTAGGTTGTGATCACCACACTCATCCCGATCCACAGGGCGGCGATGTTGTACGTGGACCAAGTGCGACGAGACAGCGGAGTCGGCGCGAGATCCTTGTTCCAGAGGGGACTTGCCTGGATGTCTTCTGGCACGGACACGGCCTCGGGCGCGTACGTAGCGCCCGCGGCTGTCGTTGTCACGATGCCAGGCCTGCGGTCTTGCGCGGTAGCCACTTCCCGCGGCCTTCCGTTCCGACGACCTGGTAATCATCGACGATCACATCGCCCCGGGAGAGCGTCGTGCGGGCGAAGC
>Ga0097691_1003057_pt1 | contig 10566 bp, 7 predicted proteins | sample NGESurdeep072012_8_FD_72858 | JGI IMG/M metagenome (GOLD analysis project Ga0097691, IMG submission 72858) | Arctic peat soil microbial communities from Barrow, Alaska - NGEE Surface sample 210-1 deep-072012 | ecosystem: Environmental > Terrestrial > Soil > Wetlands > Peat ...
GCCCCAAGAGAATAGAGCGCTACCAGGAAGGAGATGCGCATCGAGATGTGTAGTCTGCGTAACATGAGTGGTTTCCCTTTGGACGCTACTGCTTCTCCGCTGTACGCTGGCTCGAGGATGTCCGGCTCTTGGCGGCCGCTGGATCCGAGATGAATCTCTTCAGAGGTACACGGATGCTTTTCGAATCCGGCAAATTGATGCAAAGTTGGAGTTGCGGCTGCTGGGCGTACTCCATCTGAAACTCGCCGAAGCGGTTACTCAACGTCTCAGCCACCACCAGCTTGCCGGCTCTCAAACTGACCGGGAGGTTGCCCATGTCGAGCTCGGGCAGGACATGGTTGGTAACCTGGCCGATGACGGCGGTGCGCGAGGACTTCAATTCCGGCTCGATGCGCAGGTCTAGCGAGCAATCTCCGGCGCGATACAATCCCTGCCAGCCTACCTGCCAGGTGGCGCGCAGTCCAACCGGGGATGGAACCAGAAAGCTATCGAAGATCAACTCGATGGGAAGGCGGTTGCCGCGTTTCGGACGATCGTGCACCCGGACCGGGAATATGGCTCGCGCCAGGCGAACCGTCGATTCGGGAATAGCGTCCGCAGCCAAACTGGTGCAGGTAACGGTCAACCTCGTTGTGAAATCCGAGAGCTGGCCGCATTTCTGGCATCCATCGTGGAGGTGCGCCTGCATCTGCGTACGTTCCTCACGGGCTATCAGCCCGCGAGTGAAATCCGCCCATTGATCGATTGCGTAGTGCTTCATATAATTTCGATGACTCCCGTTCGGTTGGTTTCCTGACGTGGCGCCATATTGCCCCGTTCAATACAAAGGGGTATTAAGAGCTGCCTATCGATATAGGTTACGAGTGTTTTTTTTCGCGAGCACTAGCCCTACCTATTGAAGTGTAAAGGAACCGCCGGTAGTGCTCACAAGTTGTCAGAAGTTAGGGCGGTACGGGGGGAGATCACCCTACCAGCCGCACTCCTCCCCACCGCTTTCACAGATACTTGCCCACCAGGACGAAAGGCGCCCAGTAATAGGGGTGGGGGTACCGGCGGCGAATTTCCAACATCGCCTCCTGGGCTGCTTGTGCCTTATTTCTGTTGGTCTTAAGGGCTTCATAGAAAAGCTTCATGAACTCCGCCGTGCTCCGATCGTTGACATCCCAGAGAGTCACCAGGACGCCTTGGGCGCCGGCGTAGAGGAGTCCGCGAACCAAACCGAGGAGTTCATCGCCGCCCACCACCATATTGAGGCCGGTGCCGCACCCGCTCAGCGTCACCAGTTCACAGGGCAGGTTCAACTGGTAAAGATCGAACAGGTTGAGGTGGGAATCCCCCAGGCTGATGGAGCTGAACATCGGGTTGTCCTGGCGGAACGAGCCATGCGTCGCGATATGCACGAAACGGCTCTGCGCCCCTCTTTCGCGCAGGACCTGCGCGGTGGCGGCCGCTCCCAGGAAGACCTCGCTCGCCGGGAGCACACCGGCGACGGCGCGCACTTCGTCTTCGATCCGCGGCGCAACCGGATCGGGAATGCCCAGCACCAGCGATCCGCCGGACAGGCCGGCCTGCTTGGTGGAGCAGAGGTAATAGACGCTGGCGCTGGGAGTGTAGGAAACGGTAAACCGGTCGCCCAGTGCCTGTCCCCGGGCGTCGGGCAGCGCGTGGAAGGGCAGGTAGTGCAGAAAATCATGGGGCGCGACGATCAGGTGGCTGGCTGGCTTCAGGTCGTCTGCAATCGGGGCGATGAGCTGCTCGTGAAACTCGTGCAAATGGGCGTTGGTGGCGTCCAGCAACTGGTGATGGAAGAGCTTGACGTAGTCCGTGCCGAGGCGGAATTTGGAGAGCTGGAAGCGCAGGAGTTGGAGGACGCGGCGCAGATCCGAGGCGCTCCCCAAGGGCACGATCTTGAGGCTGTCCCGGGAGAGCAGGCAGGCGTGGAACCGGTCGCGGACGCAGTAGTACTCTAGCAGCAGCGCGCCCTGCGGGAGGGACGCGCGGATAGTTTCAATGGGCACCGAGCCCGCCGTTTGCAGGTTGGAATATTCCGCGTCTTCCACCCGCAGATTGGCCAGGGATTCCACCAGCCGCTGCTCGCAATCGCGGGCGGCGCGGCGCAGTTTGACCAGTTGCGGCGCCATGAGATTGGCGGCGCGGCCTTCCTGAAGCTGAATGGTGCGGCTGTACCAATTGAGTTCGCCGCGTAGGGTGTTGACCTGGTCCACCAGGGCGCGCTCGGTCTTCCGCGAAGCCGGCAGTCCCTGGGAACGAAACGCGATCAGGTCGGCCAGGCTGCGCGACTTGGCCTCTTCGATGTAGGCGAAGGCGGTCTCCAGAGTGGCTTGCGTTTGGTCCCGGCCGAGGCACATGCGCACGAGCGCTTCGTAGACTTCCAGCTTGTCCTTGAGGAAGGCGATTTTCATTTCCTCCGCTTTGAGATGGCTGCGCAGGTTCTCCAGGTGATGGTGCGCCTTAAGGTACGCCCGATAGGCGGCTTCGGGCGCCCCTAGAGCTTCTTCGATGACGCCGAGCACGTACCAGGCCTGGTAACTGAGCGCCGGTGTTTCGGCCTGTTGGAGGCGATCGAGGGCGGTCAGGCAGACTTGCTTGGCTAGTGCGCTCTGGCCGCGATCCAGGTGGATCCGGGCCAGCAGCAACTGGCAGAGCACGCTCTTGGTAAACAGCGGCGAAGGAGCGAAGAAGTCCAGCGCCCGCTGGCAAAGCTCGAGTGCGTCGTCGAGGCGGTGGTCCCGGTGGTAAACCAAGGCCTGGTAGAGATCGATGGTGGCGATCCAGGCGCGATTGTTTTCGCGATCGAACAGTTGTCGCGCCTGATGGAAAAGCTCCAGGGCCACGGCGGTATCGCCGTGGTGGGTCAGTGAGATGGCCAGGTTGGTCTGGGCTTTGGCCGCTTCGTACCCCATACCGAGTTTGAGAAAGGCCTTCTGGGCGCGGCCGGCCAGGTGCGCGCCTTCCTCAATGAGATTCAGCTCCAGGTACATCTCGGACTGATCGAGATCGCAGAGGGCCTCGCGATAGGCGTCGCCCAGGGTGCGGCAGTCCTCGCGGGCGGCGCGGTAGAGCTCGATGGAACGCGTGTATTCGCCGCGCAGATAATAGAGGTAGGCGACGTTGTAGTCGGCCACCGCCACCAACACCGGCATCTGGTGCTCCACGCAGTAGGCGCGGGCCAGTTGGTAGGTTGCCAAAGCTCCGCCGAACTCGTTGAGGCTGATCTGGCAGGTGGCCGTGTTCTTGAGCGAGATGGCGACATCCTGGGGCTCGCCGATTTCCAGGAAGGCGTGGTAGGCGCGCAGGTACAGTTCCAGCGCCTCCTCGAAGCGGTCCTGGCGGTAGAGGATGTTGCCCATGTTGGCGTCGAGCCGGGCCAGGCGGAGACGGTCGCCCAGCCGCTCGAAGATCTGGCGCGCCTGCTGGGCGTAGTCCATGGCTTCCGGGTAGCGGCCCAGGTAGATCAGGCTTTGCAGGGAGCTGTTGAGCGTCCGGCCCGCCTCCAGAGCGTCGCCCAGGCGCTGGTAAATGGCGAGCGACTGCTGGTAGAGATCCACCGAAGCCTGGTACTTGCGCTTGCGGTAGTAGATATGGCCCAGGGCGCGCAGGCTGGCGGCCCGCGAGGCATCGTCGCCCAGGTGTTCGGCCACGAGCGAGAGGGCGCGGGCCATGCGCTCGGCCTGCTGTATGTCCACGTGCAGCAGACGCACCACCTCGTCGTAGAAGCGGGCGACGTTCTCCGGCCGCCAGAGGTGCCGGTGCGTTTCGAGCAGTTGGCGGCGCCGCCGCGCGGTGGGTTCAGCCGCCAGATCCACCAACAACTGCTCGAAACCGGCGGGCATATCTGGAGGCTGAGGCATTAGAACCCCCTCTCTTCCAGGAGTTTTTTTAGCCGCTTGAGGCAACGGCCGCGAATGAACCCGATCGAGCCGATGGCCAGGTTGAGGCGGCGGGCCACGTCGTGGTACGGCATGGGCGGCTGCTCAAAGAACAGGAGTTGGATCATCTCGCGGCAGCGCGGCGGCAGGTGGCCGATGGCCTCGCGCACCAGTTGCTCCCGCTCGACCGCGGCCAGTACGTCGGGCGAGATGGCCTGGAGGGCGCTGAGTTTCTCGACTTCGTCCTCATCGAGATCGCTCTCCCGATTCAGTTGACGGCGTTTCCAGTGATAGCACTTGTGCGTGGTCACGCGGATCAGCCATCCCTGCAACGCCTCGGCATCGCGCAGCCGGGGAAGTTCGTTGTACAGATCCAGGCAGACCGCCTGGAAGATGTCGGCCGCATCCTGGTGGGGCGCGCCGTAGCGCAGCGGGATGGCGTAAATCAGGTTCTTGTAGCGATCCAGCAGAGCGCTCCAGGCGCGTTCATCGCCGGCCAGGCATTGCGCGACGATGCGGGTGTTGCTCCACTCGGACGGCTGGCTCACCTGCGGCCTCCGGCGGCGGTGCGCCAGTACAGTTGTTCAATATTCCACAGAGTGTACGGTTCGATGAGAGCCGGGTGGAAGTTGGCCAGATCTTTTTTCGCGCCGGCCAGCAGGTCGGGGCTGACCAGCGGCACCAGCGGCTGGTTTTCGACCACGATTGCCTGCACGCGGTCGAACAGCCGTTTGCGTTCGGCATAGTTGCGCGTGACGATCTGGCGGCGCATCAGGCCATCGATTTCCGCTTCCCACGGGGTGGCGGGGGTCTTCTGCCCCGGATTCCAGAGGTGATTGCCGCCGCTGGAGAGCCAGACCGCCATATCGGGATTGGGATCGGCATCCGGGCTGGCCAGCGAAAGCACGCAGGCTTCGTATTCACGGGTGCGTTGGACGCGTTCCACCAGGCTGCGAAATTCCAGTTGCACCACGTTGACCCGCATCCCGATCCGCTTCAGGTCGTCCTGGATGAGCGTGGCCATCTGCGACCGCTCGGGGTTGCTGTTGCTGGTCAGGATGGAGAATTCGACCGGGCGTCCTTCGGGATCCGCGAGAGCGCCCTCGCGGCTCCATTTGAAGCCGTCGGCGGCGAGCAACTGGCGCGCCCGTTCCACCGAACGGGTGGGCGCCGGGAGGGTGGTATTGATCCAGGCCTTGTTGCCAGGCGGTACGGGACCCCCCAGCGGTACGGCGCGGCCGAGGTAAACCAGGCGGACGATGGCGTTGCGGTCGATGGCGGCGGACACGGCCTGCCGGAAGCTCTGGCGGCGCAGGAAGGCCTGGTGGGCGGCGATTTGTGGCGCCATTCCGGCGGGCAGGTCTCCCAGATTGAAAAACAGAAAGTTGTATTCCAGGCTGCCGCCGGCGCCGGCCAGCTCGTAGCCGCGGCGCTCGCGGTCCTTTTCCAGCGCGGCGAAGTTACGCGCTCCCACGCGGCTGATGATATCGCTTTCCCCTGCCTGAAAGCGCAGCACCTGGTTGTCCTCGGTGCCGGCGAAGACGAACACGAGTTCGGCCAGGTAGGGCAACTGGGCGCCGGCCCGATCTACCTTCCAGTAGTAGGGATTGCGTTCCAAGGCGATGCGCTGGCCGGCCACGTATTCCTTGAGACGGAATGGCCCCAGACCGGCGAGATCCGAGGGCGGGGTGGCAAGCGGCCAGGCATCGCCCAGCTTGCCCTGCTTCCAGGCAGCTTCCAATTTGTGGCGCGGGAGGATGAAAATGCTGTCGAAGAGGCGGTCGGGAACGGAGTAGGGCTGGGGAAGATCGAAGGCGACGCGGTAGCTGTCGAGCTTATGCACGCCGATGGGTTTGCCTTCCAGCATGAGGAGCGCGCGCTGCGGGGAGTGAACCCGCTCATCCAGGATGGCTTGAAAGGTAAAAACGACATCGTCGGCATCGAACGGGTGGCCGTCGGAGAACTTGACACCTTGGCGCAGTTCAAGCTCCCAATGCAGCCCGTTGCGGGACACTTTCCAGGATTTGGCAAGGGCGGGTTCGGTAGCCAATGACTGACGGTTGATATGAATCAGGTCCGCCATCAAGCACTGTAGAACCTCGCGGGAACCGGAATCGGCGGCGATTGCCCAATTCAGGGTTTTCGGCTCGGTGCGTTGGGCGGAAACCAGGCGTCCGCCGGGGCGTCCGGGGGGGCCGGGCAGGAGCAGACGGTCGTCCGCCGCGGCGTGGAGAGTCCACACCAGGCCGAGCATGCCGAGAACTTGTCGAAGAGCGTTCACAAGAGTTTTGAAAATCCGTTCCACGGTAGTTTAACCGATTGTTAGCAATTAAGATATTTAACCAAAGTACTGCCTCGTCCGCGCGCCTCTGGCCGTCCGGCGCCGTGGACTCCGCAGCCTCGGATGGCCCACGGAAATCATATCTTTACGGCGCCTGCATGCGCGCTGTCGGGGGGGCCGGGACGTTCCAACAGTTTGTCGGCCAGAGTCAGGTATCCCAGGAGCAGGGGAATGGTGGCCAGGCCGGGGGCCAGCATCCAGGTGTGAGCGATCAGCGTATGGTACTGCCGGGCTTCGGCTAACATGTTGCCCCAACTGGGTACCGGTTCGCCCACGCCGAGACCCAAAAAAGAGAGCGTCACCTCAGCCAGGATGTACCGCGGAATGAGGACCGTAGCTTGCGTCAGAACGACGCTCCAGGTAAGCGGCAGAATGTGGCGGCGAATGAGATATCCCGCGGAGGCGCCGAAGCCGCGGGCGGCCAGCACGAAGCCGCGTTCGCGGGCGCTGAGGACAACGCCGCGAACCATGCGCGCGGGCCTTACCCAGCCCACCGTGCCGATGATCGCCACCAGCAGGAAGAACGCCTGGGTGGTGGAGATGTGCAGCGGCAGGAAAGCGCGCACGGCGAGCAACAGATAGAGCCAGGGAAGCGCCAGGAAGAGTTCCGCGCCGCGCATCAGGAGGCGATCGACCCAACCGCCGTGGAAGCCGGCGAGAGTGCCCAATAGGGTTCCCAGAGAGAGCGAGAGAAACGCGGCCACCAGGCCCGTGAGCAATGAAATCTGGCCGCCGTAAAGCACCCGTGAGAAGACGTCGCGGCCAAAGCCATCGCTGCCCCAGAGAAAGAGAACACCCGGCGCGCTGACGCCGAAGAGCCTGCCGCGGACGAAGAAATCAATGGGATAGGGGCGAGCGCGGTCTTCGTGGTAGTCTCCGCCAGGCAAATCCTGGGTGACGCCGTAAACGAAGGGGCGCGGGTGGAAGCGTCCGGCGGCATCGGTGAAGTGGAGGTGGGCCGGCGGGGCGAAGGGATAGTCGCGATGCTGTTCGGCGTAATCGTACGGGGCCAAGAAGGCGGCAAAGACGATGGCCGCATGCAGGACTGCCAGGAACGCGAGGGTGAGAGAGAGCTTCATGGCGTGCGAAGCTTTCATGAGGTTCGAAGCTTTCATGATGTGCGAGGCTTCATGATGTACGAAGCTCATGACGTTCGAATCCTCGGGTCGGCGCGGTAGAGGAGGAGGTCGGCGACGAGATTACCGGTAATCAGCAAGGTGGTGGAACTCATCACCACGCCCAGCACCAGGGCAAAATCGCGCGCCATGATGGCTTCCAGGAAGAGTGGCCCGAGGCCGGGCCAGCCCACCAGGACTTCGACCAGCAACGAGGCGCTCAGCAGGGTACCGAGCGAGAAGCCGAACAGGCTGATCAGGGGATTGAGGGCGGCCGGCAGCAGGTGGCGAAAGAGCCGGCGGCGGCGCGGGATGCCGTGGGCGCGGGCAGCCAGCGCGAAGGGCGAATCCAGACAATCGGCCACCGCCGAGCGTACATGGCGAACCAGCACCGGCAGCATGCCCAGGACGAGCACGGCCACGGGAATTACCAGGTGGCGTAAGGTGTCACGGAATTGATCTGACGCCGGCAGCGATTCGGCCCCCGGAGCGTGCATGCCACCGGCCGGAAGCCAGCCTGTTTCGACGGCTATTACAAGAAAGATAATAGCCAATAAAAGCTCAGGAATAGACAGTAAAACGGAAAGCGATACTTTAATTAAAGAATCACTCCATGTCCCGCGCCGGGCGGCGTTCCAGATGCCCAGCGGGATGGCCATGAGCCACGCCAGCAAGGTGGCACTCGCGGTGAGCAGCAGCGTGCCCGGGATTCGCTGGCGCAGCAAGGGGCCGACTTGGCTGTTATAGGCGAGGGAGTAGCCGAATTCGCCGCGCGCCATGGAACCCAGCCAGGCGGCGTAACGCACCGGCAGCGGGCGGTCCAGACCATGCCGGGCGCGCAGGGCGTCCACGGTGCCGCCAGTCACGCCGGGGTCGAGACGCATTTCGGAGAAGAAATCGCCGGGCGCGAGATCGGCGAAGAGGAAGGAGAGGATGGAGACTCCGGCGAGCAGGAAGAGGCTGTGGAGCAAGCGGCGCGCGGCGTACTTCATGCGACGGCTCCGGGGCCCAGCCGACGTGGCGCGGGCACTCGTGCCTGCCGTGTCGAGACTCGTCTCGACACGCTTAGCGAGCGTCCCCATGAGTGGGGACGCGGCAGGCATGAGTGCCTGCGCCACACACCACAAACGCTGGCTTCCGCTGCTGCTGCTGTCGGCCATGCTGGCGCTGGTGACCGGCGCGCAGCAGGAGAGCGACGCGGCCAAGGCCGCCAAGGCGGCGGCGGCGAAGAACGCCCAGCAGGCCGCCAAGAAAGCTCCGGCCGCGCCGCCATTGCTGGAGCCGGTGCAACCGGTGCTGGGGTGGATCTACCCCGCCGGCGGGCAGCGCGGCACCACCATCGAAGTCACCGCGTCGGGCACCAGCATCGTGCCCGAGACCGTGCTGGTGACCGGCGGCGGAGTCACCGGCAAGGTCATCGACGGCAGCCAGCCGAACAAGGTGAAGTTCTCGCTCGCCATCGCGCGCGATGCCGAACCGGGCGAGCGCGAACTGCGCATCCTCAACTCTGGCGGCGTGTCCAACCGCTTCCGCTTCATCGTGGGCGAATTGCCCGAGATCACCGAAGTGGAGCCGAATTCCGAGAAGAGCGCACCGCAGAAGATCGCTGGCCTGCCGGTGGTGATCGACGGGCAGATTCTGGACGCCGACCGCGACTACTTCCGCTTTCCCGCCAAGGCGGGCGCGACGCTGGTGCTCTCGGTAGAGGCGCGCAGTCTGCTGCCGTTCATCGCCGACGCGGTGCCGGGATGGTTCGACCCGCAATTGACGGTCTACGACGCGGCGGGCAAGCAGGTGGCCTTCGCCGACGACAACCGGTTCCGGCCGGACCCGCTGATGTTCTTCCGCGCGCCGGCGGACGGCGACTACACCGTGGAACTGCGCGACGTGGTGTATCGCGGCCGCGGAGACTTCGTCTACCGGCTGACCATCGCCGAGCGGCCGTACGTCACGGATGTGTTCCCGCTCGGCGGCAAGCGCGGGACCGAGGTGGCGGTGGAGTATCGCGGGGTGAATCTGGGGGGCAATCTTACTGCCGTGCGCGGCACGGTGAAGGTGCCCGCCGACGCGGGGCGCTGCATCACGGTCAACGGGCTGCCCTTCGGCGCGAGCGACCTGGCGGCGGTGCGCGAGGCGGAGCCGAACGACGCGTTCGAGCGGGCGCAGCGCATCACGGCGCCGGTGGTGGTGGACGGGCGGATCGACAAACCGGGCGATGTGGATTACTTCGTCTTCAGCGCGAAGAAGGACGACAAGCTGGTGTTGCAGGTACAGGCGCGGCGCCTGGGGTCGCCCATGGATTCGGTGCTCACGCTGTACGATGGCAAGCGCAATCAGGTGGCGGAGAACGACGACTGGAACGATCCGCTGGAAGCCATCCTGGCGCACAACGCCGACTCGCGGATTCTGTACACTTTTCCGGCGGCGGGGGATTACTACCTGCGGCTGCGCGACATACAGGGCAAGGGCGGCGAGGAATACGCGTACCGTCTGGTGTTGGACGCGCCGCACCCGGACTTCACGCTGCGCATCGCGCCGGACAATCCGCGGATGGGCGTGGGCGATACGGCGGCGATCACGGTGGCGGCGGTGCGCCACGACGAGTTCGCGGGCGAGATCAAACTGGCGGTGGAGAATCTGCCCTTGGGCTACACGGCGAGCGAGGCGCTGATTGCGGCGGGACAGAACGAGGGCCGCTTGACGATCACCGCGCCAGCGGGCGCGGCGCCCGGGGTGCTCTCGCCGGTGATCACCGGGATGGCGGCGATCGGCAAGGACACAGTAATGCGCCGGGCGGAATCGGCGGAATCGCTGATGCAGGCCTTCGCCTATACGCATGTGCTGCCGACCAGGCAACTCTTCCTCGCGGTGATTCCAGGGACGGCGTACACGATTGCGAGTTCGATTGCGGAGGGCAAGGTGCTGGAAGTGAAACCGGAGAGCGACACGCCGATCGTGATCAAGGTGCGGCGCAAGGACGGAGTCAAGGCGGGCGTGACCATCACGGCGGTGCGCCTGGCCAACAACACGATCACCACCAAGGGCGTGTTCGTAGCGCCGGAGAAGGACGAGGCGGAGATCGTGCTGAATGTGGCCAAGGATGCGAAGGTGGGGCTGCGGCAGGACATGATCGTCAGCGGCCTGATGCGCGCCAACAATCAGAGCATCGTGCGCTACGCGCGGGCGATCCCGGTGATGGTGGTGGCGAAGTAAGACAAAC
>Ga0097691_1003059_pt1 | contig 10557 bp, 9 predicted proteins | sample NGESurdeep072012_8_FD_72858 | JGI IMG/M metagenome (GOLD analysis project Ga0097691, IMG submission 72858) | Arctic peat soil microbial communities from Barrow, Alaska - NGEE Surface sample 210-1 deep-072012 | ecosystem: Environmental > Terrestrial > Soil > Wetlands > Peat ...
GCAAAGCCGCCCGCCGGATGTACCGCCAGCGGGGCCATTGAGCGAGTTCTCCGCGGCCATGCCGCCCCCATCAACAGCGCTGCCTGTGTCGATGTTGGCTCTGACGAGCTCCACGCCTGCGCAAGGGTCAGCTCAGCACCTGGGAAATCATCACACCGACGCCATAGAGGGGGCCCAGCCGTCTATCGCCCATCGGCTATGTACCGGTGGCATCTTGTTAGTTGACCCGGCGTCCCGATTGTGTACGGTCAGCGGAGCACGCGGCCGCCCTCACAACCTCTGCCCCGCCCCGTAGCCCGATCCACCTACGAAGGTGAGTTCCGAAGCCTTTGTTTGGTTCCCGGCAAGCGAGATGATGATGATGTTGTTCGCAGCAGAGATCGGCGCGGTGGTCAGTCCGATGATGGGCTCATATCGCGGTGAGCCGAACCGCAGTTGATGTCAAAGAAATCTCCAGACGGACGCGGAGGGGTCGCTGAAATGAAGGCTTCGCTCGACAAGAAACCCGCCCGGCCCCTGACAGCCGCTGACCTTTGTGACCGTTGCTCAGCTCGTGCGGTGGTCGAGACTGTGATGATGCAAGGCGGTTCGCTGCTCTGGTGCGCGCTCCACTTCGCATTCTTCGAGGACGCGCTGAACGCCTTCGGCGCCACCATCCTGGTGGACGAGCGGCGCCGATAGCCGATCGTCCCGTAGCCCAGTGATCGCCCTACGAACAGGATCCGGCATGGGCGGACCCGTCGCTGACCCACCGCCGTGCGCTGTGGTTGGGTCTTCTCTTAACTCGCCAATGCCTTAGCACCTACGAAGCGCACAACCTGAAGAACATCCGAGGGAGTCAAGCGGTGCGAGACGAATCCTCCGAGGCATCCGGCCACCGGTATGTCGGCAGTCGAGTCCTACATGCTCTGGATCGGTGGGCGACCAAGCCCACGCTGGCTCTCAGCGTGGTCACAGCCGTCGTGGTGTGGGTTCTGTACAGTGCCGTGTTCGGGTTTCCCGCCCGGTTGGAAACTATCTTCCAGACGCTTGCAGCAGCAACGACACTGGCCATGGTGTTCGTCATCCAACACACACAAGCCCGCGCGCAGGCGGCCACGCAGCGCAAGCTCGATGAGATTCTCCTGGCATCACCGGAAGCTGACAACACCCTGATCACCTTGGAAGAGGCGCCCGACAACGAGCTGAAAGAGGCGACCGACGCCCACCGTGATGCACGCCGTGACGCAAGCCAGGAGTCGCCTTCCTGAGAGGCTCAAATTCGACTGAGGTCCATTTCCAGTCGTCAGGGCTTGTAGCAAATTCGTTCCTCGGTCCACGCTGCACACCTCGATGGCGGGCGTCCAACCGGGTCGAGGGATTTCCGCGCTCCCGCCATGTCAGGAACGTCGCAGGCACACTCGATCCCTCTCGGTGTGCCAGCTCCGCACATCCATGCGGCTGGTGCGCATTTACGTAGCGTCGATGGGGACCTGACCCTCAGTCCTTGTTGAAGGCGTCCTTGACCTTCTCGCCAGCCTGCTTGAGGTTGCTCACGGTCTGGTCGCTCCGGCCTTCACGTTCCATCTGCTCGTCGTCCCTCGCTTTGCCAAGGTTCTCCTTGGCAGCGCCCTTGACCTCGTCCTTCTTGTTCTTCAACTTGTCGTCCCAGCCCATCATCGGTCTCCTTTCGCGTGTGCTGAGTCCATGACGTGTTGTCGCGGGTTGGACCTATCGTGCCAGCCTGCCGGGAGATCTCTGTTCAGTAGTAGTGCCTGCGTCCGCCTACTGCACGACCCATGGCGCCGAGGATCCACAGGATCACACCAACGACCACCAACAGGAAGCTGGAAGGGTGGGCCGGTCCTCGATCAGCCGGTGCTATATCTCCAGTTCCAGTTGCCCCATCCGACCGCGACGGCGATGGCCACGCCTCCCCCCGAGTGGGTGACATCACCACACGGGAACACCACCACCAGGGTCTTGAACCGTGCAGGCCGTTCCACGACGTCCTTGCCGGCCGTCACGCCTTGTGAGCCCAACCGTAGATCTGCGCCGCCGTGATGACTGTTCGAGCAGGGATGGTCCACACTGGGATCATGGTTCGCGCCAAGAGTGACGACATTGGATCCGATGACGGCGGCCAGTTCTACGAGACCGAGCCAGGCGACCTGGAACAGGACCCTGTTTCGTCCCTGCACGACACCGATGAGGAAACCGGTGACGAGGCAGGTCTTAAGGACACCTTCAGCATCGACTTGCGGGAGGCCAAGGAGCGCGGCGTCGAGCTCGACTCACCAGGTGGGCAGGAGCCAGAACTGGACTAGCAGACGGCTACCGAGCTGGACGACGGGTCAAAAGCGCTCAACACCGCGCAGGCCCCGTCGCAGGATATCGCCCGATTCGCCTGCGAGGTCATCCATGACATCGCAGGCGCGTCACGAACGCCGATCCTGACGGCCACGGTCAGATCGTCCGCCAGGCATATCCATTCTGCGAGTCGGGGGTGAAGTACGCAGAGGGGAGTCTCAGGGGTGGGCAGCACGTGCTAACGATCCGTTCATAGGAGATAGCTGAACGTGGGCGCGGGCCGCTGTGCGGCCGACCTCATTTCAGGATGTTGACCGCTCGCGCGAGGACAAGCGCCGTGGTCGAGAGGGCAATGGCGCTTTGCAGGGCCATCAATGACTTCGCCCACCGCGACAGCGGCATGGTGTCGGTCGGCGAGAAGGCCATGACGTTGGTGAAGCTGGTATAGAGGTAGTCGAGGTAACGCGGTTCCCAGTGTTCGGGACCCATCTCCGGCGAGACCATCTGGGGGAAGAGGAAGTCCGGGTGCGGGTCGGTTCCGGCTGCCCGGTTAAAGGGGCCGCCACGATCCAGCTCCCAGTACCAGATGCCGAAGACGATGATGTTCGTCAGGTAGATCGCGGCGCCGGTGCTGAGCAGACCGATCGCATCGTTGCTCGTCTTGCCACTCAGGATGCCGTAGTCCAGGACCAATGCCGACGCCACGTTGTCTAGGGTGATCAGCCCGGCCAGCGCCATGGACAGGTAGCGTCCGATCCGCGTCTCGCGAGACAACCGCACCGGGTTGATCGCCGTCAGCACCACCAGCAGCGCGATCTCCAACAGGGGCAACAGCCACCGCGGGTGCAAGCCATAACGGCCGGACAGCCAGATCTGCAAGGCGATGACGACCACGATGGAGGCCGAGACGGGCAACCGGTTCTCCGGTCCGGTGGGCCGCAGCCAAGCCGGCATCCAGTCCGATTCGACAGCGTGTCTGGCCCGGGCCCGGGACATCTGGGCCCACGTGGGGTGAGATGGGCGTCCCGCGGAATCCGCATCGCGGGGTAAAGGCTCTTCTTGTTCGGCCCTCGTGCCTTCTTCTCTTTCGGCCATGGCGTCATTGTGCGCCGTGGACTCCAAGAACCCGGGGGGTCGCTAGTGTCAAGCAAGCAGGGTGTGAAGGTCGCCAAGGCGCCACCTTCGGCCGTTGTTGCCACCCCCTCAATCAGCCGGATCGCGAATGTCTCAGGTCGACCGCAGGGTGCGTGGTGGTCCAGGACAGTTCCTTCGGCATCCAAGCGCCAAAGCCGCAGAGACGCGTGTCCTCGGCTACGCCACCACACACAAGAACTCGCTTAACCATGCGGACGTGGTCTGCGCCGACTTGGCCGCCCTGCCCAGCCCTTATGGCTTCCGGCTGAGCAGGCGGCCCGTAAGACGATGGTGCTGTGGGACGGGCTCCGGCCTGGGATCGGGCGTTTCTGTTATTGAGTCGTCTGGGACAGGGCCGCCACCAGTTCGTGTTCGCGGCGGGCGAAGAGGCCGGCCGGGCGTGACCGTTCAGGCCCTGTTCGCGTTCCCAGGCCAGTAGGTCGGCGAGTAGGGCTTCGCGCGGGCGGTGGGCCGCCACGCGTGGCCGCGCCCGCCGTCGGCGGAGGCTTTGCGTTAGCTCTTGGCGACTCTGATTTCCACCACCGCCCAGGACAATGCCGGCAAGGTGAACTTGAGCTCATGGCCGGCAGCCTTCACATCCTTCAGCGTGATCAGGCCCACGTGCTCGCCGATTTGCAGGTTATTGGTGGTAAACCGGCTGTGTCCCTCCGGGATCTGCAGGACTTCGGCGCGGGTTACGCGTGCATTGTCGAAGCCGCGCAGTAGCACTTCAACATTCGCCGCTTCCTCCAGTCCGCGGTTGGCCAGGAAGAACGCGACCTTGCCGTTCTCCTCATCCCAGGTGGAGCTGACATCCACCAGGTCCGTGTCACCGAAGCGGGCGTTCTCGTAACGGTCCGATTCCACCTTCGTGTGCAGGATCTGTCCCTTGGCCAGTTCCGCCATCCGGGCAAACGGGTAGAAGATGGTCTGGCGCCAGGCCGGTCCGTTCTCCTCGCTCATGATCGGGGCTATGACATTAACTAGCTGCGCCTGGTTGGCGATCTTGACCCGGTCACCGTGGCGAAGCAGCGAGTTAAGCAGCGTACCGACGACGACGGCGTCCGTCACGTTGTATGCGTCCTCGATCACCCGTGGGTGCTCGCGCCAGCCCGCCTTGGAGACCTGGTCCGGCTGGTCCTCCGAATCCAGGCGGCGCTGATACCAGACGTTCCATTCGTCAAATGAGAGGTTGATGTGCTTCTTGTGCTTGCCCTTGGCCCGCACGGCATCGGCGGTCGCCACCACAGAGTCGATGAAGTAATCCATGTCCACCGCACTGGCGAGGAAGCTGGCGGCATCGCCGTCGTCCTCCTGGTAATAGGCGTGCAGCGAGACGTAGTCCACCTCGTCGTAGGCGTGCGCTAGCACCGTCTGCTCCCACGAGCCGAAGGTTGTCATGCCGGACCCGGAGCTGCCGCAGGCCACCAGCTCCAGGTCCGGATCGACAAAGCGCATTGCCTTAGCGGCTTCTTGCGCCAGCCGGCCGTACTCGTCCGCGGTCTTGTGGCCTATCTGCCAGGGTCCATCCAACTCGTTGCCCAGGCACCACAGTTTGATGTTGAACGGATCCGCGTGGCCGTTCTTCTTGCGCAGATCCGAAAGGAAGGTGCCGCCGGGGTGGTTGGCGTACTCCACGAGTTCACGGGCCGCGTCCACGCCGCGGGTACCCAGATTGATGGCTTCCATGATCTCCACCCCGGACTGCCTGGACCAGTCCACAAACTCGTGCAGACCGAAGGCATTGGTTTCCAGGGTGTGCCAGGCACCGTCCAGGCGGCGCGGCCGGGATTCGACCGGGCCAACTCCATCCTCCCAGTTGTAGCCGGAGACAAAATTTCCGCCCGGGTAGCGGACCACTGTGGCACCGAGCTCCTTGACGAGTTTCATCACGTCCTGACGGAATCCGTTTTCGTCCGCCTCGGCGTGGCCGGGCTCGTAGATGCCGGTGTAGACGCAGCGGCCCATGTGTTCCACGAAGGAGCCGAAGATCCGGCGGGGGACCCCGCCGATGGTGAAGTCGCGGTCAATGATAATCCGTGCACGGGACAATGAACTCATTCCTCCTAGGAATGTTGGGATTGGTGAAGAATCAGGTTGAGGTAGTCAGGGTGGCGGCTGCCTGAGGGCGGTGCGGCCGGGCTCAGCGCGGCGTGGCTCAGGTGCCGGTGAGGCCGGTGGTGGCCGCGCCCCTGATGATCTGGCGCTGGAAGAACAGGAAAACCACAATCAGCGGCAGCGCCAATTGCCGGTGTAGACGCAACGGCCCCTGTGCTCCACGAAGGAGCCGCAGATCGTGGGTCGACCTCCGCCAGCCGCAGCTCGGGTTGATGGTCAGCGATGACGTGTGCACAGTCCTCCTGTCAAAAAGATGCTTCGGTCGAGGCGAACGGTCAGGCCATTCAGCCCTTGAGCCCGGTGCCCGCAATGCCTTCGACGATCTGCCGCTGGAAGAACAGGAACAGCACGATAAGCGGCAAGGCGCCCAGCAGCGACGCGGCCATCGTGTCGGCGTAGCGGATGCCGAAATTGCCTTGAACTGTGGCCAGTCCCACCGGGATCGTCATGAGCTTAGGGTTGCTCAGCACTAGCAGCGGCCAGAGCAGGTTGTTCCACGACCAGACGAAGGTGAAGATGGCGACGGCCGCCACCGCCGGCCTGGTCAACGGCATCGCGATGCGCCTGTAGATCTGCCACGTGCTGGCACCGTCGATCCTGGCAGACTCCTCGAGCTCGTGCGGCAGCCCGTCGAAGAACTGCTTGAAGACAAACACGGCGATGGCGGTCGGCACCTGGGGCAGGATGACAGCCCAGTAAGTGTTCAGCAGGTGCATCGCTCCCATCTCCCGGAAAAGGGGGACGATGAGCACCTGCCCGGGGATCATGATGCCGGCCATGATGAACCCGAAGGCGAAACCCCGGCGGCGAAACCTCAACTGGGACAACGCGAACGCCGCCATGCTCGCGGTGAGCAGCGTCACCACGACGGTCAGCGCCGAGATAATGAAGCTGGCGGCGTACCAATGCCAGATGTCACCCTGCCCGAGAATCGACCGGAAGGCGTCTAGCGTTGGGTGCTTGATGAGCCACGTCACCGGCAGAGCGGCCGTCTCGCTGTTGGGCTTGAGGGCAGTATCTAGCGCCCAAAGCAACGGCATGAGCCACAACAGGGAGAAGGCGATGAGCACGCCGGTGCAGATGCGGTTGAACGCCCTGCTGCTGCGCTGCGGGTCACCTGCTGCGATGCCCTTGCGCGAGCTTCGGACGGTAGTCGGGTCGGCGGTCGCGCTAGCCATGGTCAGGCCTGCCTTTCCTGACGGCGTGTCATGACGAACCACACCATGGACACAGCTAACACAAGGATGAAGAACAGCGTGGAGGCCGCAGCCCCGTAACCCACGCGATAGTCGGTGAAGCCGATGTCATAGATGTACTGCAGGGCCGGTCGCGTGCTGAAGTTCGGCCCGCCGCCCGTCATGATGTACATCTGGTCGAAGACCTTCAGAGAGGCGATGACCTGAAGCACGATCACGAGCGTAGTGGTGCGTGCGAGCAGCGGGATCGTGATGTGCCGGATCTGCTGGAAGCGCCCGGCGCCGTCCATCGAAGCCGCCTCGTACAGCTCGCGCGGGATATCTTGAAGGCCGGCGAGGTAGAGCACGAAGTTGAATCCGAGCGTCCACCAAATGGTGGCGATGGCGATGGAGATCATCGCCCAGTTGGGGTCACCCAACCAAGTGGGCGCCGTGATGCTGATCTTCGCCAGTGCAGCGCTGATCAGCCCGAGATCGGGAGTGTAGAGCCACACCCAGATCAATGCCATCACCGCCGAGGGCAGGATGTACGGCGCGAAGAAGGCCAGTCGGAAGAACCACTTGCCGTGGGAGACGCGTTCGGCGAGCAGGGCGAAGACGAAGCCGATCACTACGAGCGGCGGCGTCGTGAGGATGGTAAACCACACGGTGTGCCACAGCGAGGACCAAAAGTCGGAGCTGCCCAGGGCCTCGGCGTAGTTGCGCAGTCCCGCGAACGTTCCCAGCCCTGGCCGGACGAGGCTGGTGCCGAAGAAGCTCATCAGCAACCCGTACAGCGCCGGGCCGATGACGAAGAGCAGGTACAGGATGACGAAGGGGGCGAGGAAGCCCAGCGCGGGTCTGCCGCCCCGGCCAGAATCGAGCACCTTCTTGGACCTGGGCGTCGCTGCCGGCCGCGCGATTATCTGGGTCGTCACGGTGGACCTCCAAGTCGTAGGACGGGTCAGCCTGGCGGGCTGCGCGCTCAGGTGGGCGGGTCGGTGCGGGCCAGGACCTGCAGTTTGCTGCGTATCTGCGCGATCCCAGCAGCCGGCTGGAGCTGCCCGGCGATGACGGCGCCGACGGTGCCGCCGACGATTGTCTCGAAGTCCGATCCGGAGCCGGAGTACCATGCCTGCGGGTCGTAGACGGCGAAGTCCGCGGTGGACGCGTAGTTCGACTGGGGCGTGAGTTTGGCGTAGTCGGCGCTGTTCCGGTACGGCAGCCACGCCGGGACGTGACCGCCCTCGGCCCAAGTGCCGCTCTGGTCAAGCATCGACCTCACGAAGGTGAGCGCTCGGTCCAGGTCGGCGCGGTTCTGCTTGGGGTTCTTGGGCAGGACCAGGGTATGAGAGTCGGCCTGCACGGCATACGTGCCTCCCAGCACGTTGGGGAAGGGCGCCATCCCGAAGGGCGTCTTGGCGGTCTGGAACGTCGTGATCTCCCACTCGCCTTGGAAGAAGAAGGCGGCCTTTCCTCCTGCGAAGAGGGCGATTGACCCCTGGTAGTCCATGCTCCCGGGAATCAGGCCCTTCGTGTTCAAACTGGCAAGGAGCTTCAGGGCGCGCGTTGCCTTCGCATCGTCGAGGACGATCCTGCGTCCGTCGTCAGCCAGGACCTGCCCGCCGAGCTGGGAGTACAGCGTCTGGAAGATACGCCACGGGGTGGCGTTTTCGTTGGTGATGGCTATGACGGCGCCGTACTGCCCGCTCGCCTGCTTGGCCCGGTTGAGGGCGTCGAGGAACGCTGCCTCCCCCTGGATCGGCTTGAGCTTGCCCTGGGCGTCGAGCAGCCCCGCCTTCTTGCACACCTGTGTGTTGTAGAAGCAGACGAAGGGGTGGGTGTCGAGTGGGATCGCGTAGATCCGTCCGTTAACCAACCCGGTGTTCCAGGCCCTCCGGTTGAACTTGTCCGCGCTCATGCCGTGCCGGGCAAGGTCCTCCGGGTGAAGCTCCTGCAGCAGGTTCGCGGCGACCAGCGTCTTCATTCGGGTGAGATGTGAGATCGCGACGTTGGGTGGCTGGGCGCCGAGTGTGGCCAACGAGAGTTTGGTGTAGTAGGGATTTCCCCACGCCAGCGTGACCGACTGCAGGCCAATGTCCCTGTGAGTCGCCTGGAAACCAGCCTCCATCGCCTCCATCCGGATGCCGTCGCCGCCGCCGAACAGGTTCCAGTAGTCGACCGTGCCCGGATCGATCTTGGACCCGATCAAACCCGCCGCGACGGGGGACGCGCATGCGCTTAGGCCGATGCCGGCGGCAGCGACCGCGAGCGTCCCGCCGAGGAAGCCGCGCCGGCTGACCTGGCTGCCCGGATGCCCGGCGATTCGTGGTGATGGATCAGAGGTGTTGCTCATCGTTCACCCGTCCGCGACAGTAAGGGAACAGATCAGCCGCGTGGGATGACGCGGGCAACAAAACATCACGAGGAATGGTTACCACCTGCACAAGTGCGACGGCCCCTGTCGACTTTGTCCACATTCCACCCGCCTAAAGAATTGGGTGCGGCTCTCCTGGAGGGACGTCAGGCAGCGGTTGCGATTGTCATGTCGGCGTAGCGGGTTTCGTGCACTTGGTGCAGTTCCTGGTTGAGGTGGAACGTCCAGTACTGCTCGAAGTCGCCGTTGCTGCGCAGGGCTCGGAGTTTCAGGATGGCTTCTGCGCCGTGGAGTCCCCAGCGTGCGCCGGTCAGGTCGAGCCGGTCTTTGACCAGGTGTCGGCAGGCGCCTTCGATGATGCCGGTCGCGATCGGCCAGCCTTGTTCGAGGGCTTGCGGGTAGTTGAGGTAGTCCCGCTTGGCGAGCAGGTAGTCGGCGCAGCGGTCGGCGCCACGTCGGGTGCGGGGATCGAGGCCGAGGGTGGTGGCCTTGCGCCGGATCGCGGCGGCGACGGTGCAGGCCTGACCGTTCAGGACCGCGAGGGCTTTCTCGGCGACCCACTTCTCGGTGGCGGGGTCGCCTTCGGTGAAGAACGACCAGGCCGCGGACCAGAGGTACTCCAGCACGTGGATGAAGTCGCAGACGATGGTGACCTGTACGCGGCGGGCTCTGGCCTCAGCCTGGATGCGGTCGATCTGGTGCTTGGCGCCGTCGACGAGGGCGACCCAGGTGCGTTGGTGGGTGGGGTCGCGGCGCTGTGCTTCTTCGAAGATCGAACAGATGACCGTCGCCGCGCCCTCGACCACGCTCGCGGTGAGCCACTTGTTGCTCGCCTTGGGTGCCGCCCGCCGGAGCGTGTCGTCGTCGTGCCCGATGATGTCGGTGGGGGTCCGGGCCAGTGGTGTCAGGTCGTAGACGGCGCCGACCTCGGCCATTCGTTTCCGGTTGCGCTTCTCGCCCTTGGACAGTCGGGTCGCCAGCTTGGCGGTGGCTTGGCCTGCTGCCTTGGCGGTGGCGGGCCGCAGCGCGTCGGGTCTCATCACGATGCCCTTGCCGTCCGCGGAAAGGATCAGCAGGTCGCCCTCGGTGGCAGTGGCCTGGCGCCGCGACGGGTGGCAGTAGAAGGTCTCGAAGTCGGCTGCGGCGCGGGCCGCGAGCTGCTCGAGCTGGCGCTTGCCGAGCCGCACGCCGGTGATCCGCCGGATTGCGTCGCTGGCGTCCTCGAAGCTGCCCCTTGAGGACTCGATCGCTGACAGCTCCCGTAACCCGTGGGAGTGCAGTTCGCGGGGTAGGTTCAAGGCCGCGTCGGCAGGGTAGAGGTTGGCCTGCCTGCGCCGGCGATACGCCAGGCGGGTCACCTCGACCGCGCCGAAGATCGTCTGAAGCGGCCGGACCTGGCCGGCCTCGACACGTGCCCGGCGGCTGCCCTCGGCGTCGACGACGTCGTCCCGGCGCTGCTCGCGG
>Ga0097691_1003060_pt1 | contig 10553 bp, 7 predicted proteins | sample NGESurdeep072012_8_FD_72858 | JGI IMG/M metagenome (GOLD analysis project Ga0097691, IMG submission 72858) | Arctic peat soil microbial communities from Barrow, Alaska - NGEE Surface sample 210-1 deep-072012 | ecosystem: Environmental > Terrestrial > Soil > Wetlands > Peat ...
GTTCGTCACCGACTACGCCTCGACCCGCTTGTACAACAGCGTGCCGGCCACCTTTACGGCGCTGCCGAGTGGTCCGCTGAAATTCCTGTCGGCGGTCGTCAGCAGCGGCCAGATAACCTTGAGTTGGACCGGCAGCGGGCAGCTCCAATGGGCGCCCACCATTCAGGGTCCGTGGACCTCCATCACCCCGGCGCCTGCGTCGCCTTATTCGGAAGCCCTTGTTCCGGGAAATCGGTTTTACCGGCTCTTGGCCCAATAAATGAATCGCCAGGCCGCCCGTCACTCGCTGGTGAGTGACGGGCCCTGGCGGATATGAATTAGTAATTGAATGAATTCGCGAACGGCCTGCCGGTTCCCTTGCGCCACGGATGGCCGGGTTTTCAGGAAGGGAACGGGCGGGTGCGCAAAACCGGGGCGCTTCTTTATTACCGTTGCCCCGACAACGGCGCCGACCACCCTTCGCTACCTGCACTGCCGATAGCGCGTCATCTCAACCGCTGCAACGCCGGGGTTTGCCGATGGTCATGGCGCCGCAGTGCTCGTGGGCTTTATGAAACTCAATTAACTGGTCGATGAGTTGATCCCTGTCTCATGTGTCCATTTTTCCGTGGAGACTCTCTTATGATTCCAAAGCATCCATTTACTTTTGGCGGCGTGATGCAAATCGTCGCGGCGGCGTCCATCATGTTCGTGATTCCAGCGTTAGCGCGGGCGGAAGTCAAATTGCCCGCCATCTTCAGCGATCATATGGTCTTGCAACGAGATATCCAGATACCCGTGTGGGGGTGGGCGGATCCGGGCGAGGAAGTGACGGTGACGTTCGGCGGTCAGAGCGCGAAGACCATAACCGACAGCGATGGAAGATGGAAAGTGTATTTGGAAAAAGTCGGAGCCAACGCAACGCCGCAAACCCTGACGGTGAGTGGAAAGAATACGCTTAAGTTCACCGATGTGCTCGTGGGCGATGTATGGGTGTGCTCGGGACAGTCGAACATGGGGCTCTACCTGGGCGAGTGTGACAACGCGAGCAGTGAGGTTCCCAACGCCAATGACCCCTTGTTGAGGATATTGACCGTGGAGGAGCGAACCTCCATTATACCGGATGTAGATGTGAAATTGTGGAATGGGAAGAGATGGCGGCTATGCACCCCGGAAACCGCGAATCAGTTTTCTGGAGTTGGGTATTTCTTTGGGCGGGAATTGAGGAAGCATCTCGGTATTCCCATCGGACTAATCAGTTCCCTGCATGGTGGATCGCAGGCGCAACTCTGGACAAGCCTTGAAGCCATCGGGAAAAACATCGCTGCCGACCCCGAATTCAAAGATTGGCGTGCAAAACGCGAAGCCGTGCTCGAAAACTATCCTCATAAACTGGCCGGGTATCTGCCGGCAAAGGAGAAGTATGACGCGGACATGACGCGGTATTGGAATGAGGTCGAGAACGCGCCTGAATTTGTGGCCAGGAAAAAGCTCTGGGAGGAAGAGAACAAGGCGGCTCGCGAACAGGGCAAGCCTCCGCCGCCTCGGCCTCAGCCATCTCAGCCGAGACCGACAGCGCCCGAGCCTCCTGATGGAGGTCCATACAGCAGCTTTATGGTGGGCAACCTGTACAACGCCATGATCGCCCCCTTGATGCCCTATGCGATCAAAGGTGTCATCTGGTACCAGGGAGAATCAAACTGTAACAACAGCAAACAGTATCGCGTGCTGTTTCCCATTATGATTACAGATTGGCGAGAGAAATGGGGGCAAGGGAACTTCCCATTCCTTTTTGTCCAATTGCCAAATATCAACAAACCCGCGACCGAGCCGGTTCAAGGCGAGGACCGCTGGCCGGGCGTGCGGGAGGCGCAAGCCAAGGCGATGTCCGTCCCGAACACTGGTATGGCGACCATTATTGACGTGGGAGATCCCGACGAAGTGCATGGCAAGGATAAGATCGACGTTGGCGTCAGGTTGTCGCTGGTAGCAAGGCATCTGGTATATGGAGAGGATATCGTCTACACCGGACCGACCTATGATTCGATGAAAGTGGAAGGAAACAAGGTATTGATCACTTTCAAGGATACGGGCAGCGGGCTGGCGATTGGAACGCCGCCCTGGACGCCTTCGGGAAAAATACCGCCGGTTGCCAGCGAGTTGAAAGGCTTTGCCATTGCCGGTGCAGACAAGAAATGGGTTTGGGCACAGGCGCGAATCAACGGCGACCAAGTGGTCGTTTCCAGCGATCAAGCGTCCAATCCCGCAGCGGTTCGTTACGGGTGGGCAGATAACCCGCCCTGCAATCTGTATAACAAGGAAAAGCTCCCCGCGGCGCCCTTCCGCACGGACGATTGGGAACCTAATCTCCCTCCACGAACGGCGCGGAACTGACCGCCACTTGATATCTCAAGGAATCGCAATCCCGGAAGAATCAGACTTATCTTGTCTCCTATTCATGGGACATGACAAAGTTTTTTTTGTTTATAGATTGCACCGTAATAGCGAGTCCGGCTCAATTGCCGGGCCGTCTATGAATCTGATTGACAATAAGTTGACCGTAACGCCAAAGAGGGCGGAGCCGTACGGCTGTTCCAGATCGAACGTGCGAATAAACTGAGAGAGCGGAGAAGTGAGAAAGCAGGAGGATGAATAATACATGAGTCAAGATTTGATTGTCGGCATCGCCGGTGCCAACGGGGACGGCGTGTCACGACGTACGGTGTTGAAACTGGTGGCAGTGGTCGCCCTCGGCGCCGCCGTCGGCGTCGGCGCTTCCGCCGGCATAACCCATTGGGGACGCACGGCGCCGCCCCCTTATCGATTCTTCTCAGAAGCCGAAGCCAAGCTGCTGATCGCGATCTGCGAACAGATCATCCCCCGTGACGACACCCCAGGCGCCACGGACACAGGCGTGATTTACTATATTGACCGCCAGATTTCTGGTCCGCTCGCCCGTCACCAGCAGAGCTACCGTCTGGGGGTTGCATCCTTTCGCAAGACCTGTCTTCAAGTTTATAAGACTCCCTTTGAAGAACTCGCCTTTGAGCAACAAACCGACGCCTTGCGCCTGATTGAGGAAGGCAACGCGCCGAATGATCTCTGGGGTGACCCGTCGCAGAAGGCTTTCTTCGACCTCGTGCTCGACCACACCCGGCAGGGCTTCTATGGCAGCCCACGCCATGGCGGCAACCGCGATTACGCCAGTTATCGCATGCTCGGTCTGGCTTATCCGAACCTCATCGGCCAGAACCGCTACGCCAACGGCCGCCCTATCTGACCCACTTAACCCCAAGCGCGCATGTCATTCCCCAAAGTTAATGCCGTCATCGTCGGCGCCGGCGCCGGGGGCGGGATTGTGGCCAAGGAACTGGCTCTGGCCGGTCTGAGCGTGGTGTTGCTGGAGCGCGGCGACTGGGCGCGTTACGATGAACACAACGACGACGAACTGCAATCCCAGCGCACTCCAGCCCTCGGCAACCCCTTTGGTCCCGACGACCGGCGCCATCGTCGCGTCTTTGTCTATCCCAATGGTTCCACCCGCATTGTCCTTCCCAGCGAAGGCGCCTACAGCAACAACGCCGGCTGCATCGGCGGGGGTACGGTGAGTTACGGCGCCATGGCCTGGCGCTTTATGCCGCAGGATTTCCGCCTCCGGTCCACGTATGGCGAGGTCAAGGATTCCACGCTGGAGGACTGGCCGATTAGTTACGACGATTTGGAGCCCTTTTACGAGAAAGCGGAATATGAGATCGGCGTTGCCGGGGACTACACCAACAACCCCTTTTGCGGTCCGCGAAAGAAGCCTTTCCCTATGCCCGCCTTCCCCTATAACAAGGAGGGGCGGCGCATCGTGGAGACCGCCACGCGCATGGGCCTTCACCCTTTTCCGATCCCAATGCTCCGCAATTCTGTGCCGTACAATGGCCGGCCAGCCTGTATCCACATGCGCTCCTGCGTCGGCTTCGCCTGTCCCGTCGATGCGAAAGCCGGCACCCACAACACCGTCATCCCAATTGCCTTGGCGACCGGCAACTGCCAGCTCCGCACGGGCTGCGTCGCGGCCGAAATCATCGTTGATGACCGCGGCCACGCCCGCGGGGTTCGCTACTTTGATTCCGACAACCGAGCCCAGGAGCAACCGGCCGATCTCGTCATGATTTCAGCTTCGGCCACCGAAACGGCCCGGTTGCTGCTGAACTCCAAGTCCAAGCTGTTCCCGAATGGCGCTGGCAACAACAACGACTGGGTTGGCCATAATCTTCAGGGCCACTGTTACGTTGGCGCCTTTGGTCTGATCGAGGAGGAGGTTTATGAGGAAGCCGGCCCCGGCGCCACCGTTGGCATCAGTGATTTTAACCATGGCAATCCGGGGTTGGTCGGCGGCGGGATGCTGGCTAACGAGTTTATTGACCTGCCGTACCGGTTCTGCGACGTGCGCCCGCCCGGCGAACCGCGCTGGGGAAAGGCGCACAAGGACTTCCAGCGCCGCTACTACAAGCACGTGGTCCGCCTCATTGGCCCCGTCCAGGAAATACCCAATTTTTCCGCGCGCGTCAGCGTTGATCCGGCGGTAAAGGATGCGTGGGGTATTCCTGTCTGCCGCCTTTCAGGCACGCGACATCCTTACGATCTCCAAGGGGGTGAATTCCTTTCGAAGAAAGCCGAGGCCATCATCAAGGAAACGGGGGCGACTCGCGTCTGGCGCAACGGCCCAAGCCTCTGGTTAAGCGGCGGCCAGCACCAAGCCGGCACCTGCCGCATGGGCAACGACCCCAAAACTTCCGTCACCAACCGGTTTGGCCAGGTTCACCAGATTGACAACCTGTTCATTGCCGACGGCAGTCTGCACGTCACCAATGGCGGGTTCAACCCCGTCCTGACCATCATGGCCCTAGCCTACTGGGTTTCAGATTACATCAAAACCGGCTGGAAAGGGAGCAAGTTTCGATGACCGTCACCCGCCGATTCAAACTCGTTTGCGCCGCCGGGCTTTTCACCTCCGTTTTTCTGCTCGCCTGCGGCGTTGGCAGCCTGGCCTGGTTTCATTTTGGCAATCCCACGAACACCTGTGCCTCCTGTCACGAGATGACCGGCGTCCACTCCGCCTGGTCGGCTTCGTCACATCGCACCCTCCACTGCCGCAACTGTCACGGGGGTTCGCTAACGCTCGACGTCCACGCCCTGCGCTCGCACGTCAACCGCGTGGTGCAACACTTCCGGCGTTCGCCGGACCAACCCATCCGTCTCACAGAGGAGCATGTGCTTGCCCTGCAGGAGGCCTGCCGCGCCTGCCACCCGCAGAGCTTTGCTGATTGGCAGAGCAGCCGCCACTCGGCAACTTACGCGCGAATCTTTCTCGACATCACGCACAACCGAACCGAGCAACTTGCGGCCGACTGTCTGCGCTGCCATGGAATGTTTTTTGGCGGAAATATCGAAGACCTCGTAAAGCCCATCTCAACTACTGGCCCCTGGGCGCTAAACGATGCAGCCAAGGCCAGCCAGCCGGCGATCCCGTGCCTGGCCTGCCATCAAGTTCATACGCCTGCCGCCGGGTTCCAATCCGCTCATCTGTATGTTCGGCGTGAGCAGGCATCTTTCTCCGCCGACCTGCTGCCCATCACGCCCATTACCCAAGGCGATCACCCCGTTAAAGTCTCACCGGACCCGCGCCAGCGGCTCTGCACGCAGTGCCACGCCCCCAACGCCTTCCGCCAACTCGGTTCTGCGGATGATCGCACACCGTCCGGCGTGCATGAGGGGTTGAGTTGCCTGGATTGCCACTCGTCCCACTCCAACTCCGCCAAGGCGTCCTGCGCCGCCTGCCATCCGTCAAACTCGCATTGCGGCCTGGATGTCGAGAAGATGGATACCTCCTTCCGTTCCACCGGGAGCAAGCACAACATCCACTTCGTTGCCTGCGGCGATTGCCACAACGGCCAGCGGCCAGCAAAAGGAAAATAACCGCAACGCGTCAAGTAAAAGCATGGAACAGGCCCCAAAGCGATTTCTTATCAGTTTTCCAGTTCCCCGTGTTATTAACATGTCAATCTGACCGCTCCTGGCTCGCATGATCACTTCTTGCCCTTTCATAATTCGCTGCTGTTCTTGGGGCGGGTGGTCTTGCATCTGCCCCTGACCGGGTTCACTTTTCTGTACCACTCCATGAGTTAGTCCGGGGACTGGGTTCATGTTAGTTAGTGGTTCTGGTTTTGTCCATCCCCGGCACAGGGAGGGCGAAGCCCGACCGGAGTGAAGGTAGCTGGTGTCCGGTTTGGCTAAGCAACGCTTTTGCATTGCGAAAAACATTGCTCCAGCAAGGAGGAGACATGATGCGGAAGCGATAGGCATAGGTATGTATGCGGTAGTTTCATCAGACGAATCATTACCGGCCAGTCGTGCGCACACGGAGAATAATTGCCGTCCATCTGCGAGGCAGTGAGGCAGCGAGGCAAAGCGCGGCGGCATTGTAGTTCATTGTTACGGCGGGCTAATCCTGAGTCGCACATGCGATGAGAGTCTTAGCCGGATCAAACTCACAACTTACACCGACGGAAGTTATTACAAAAAAGCCGTCTGGGCTTGTCGCCTTTTTAGTGGACATGACGTTGGATTTCTTATTGATAGCCTCCTTAAACACACTTAGTATCCAAAAGCTACGATGAACACAAAAGCCATGATGAACAGTTCGTTTCCGACCCTTGCCGTTCTTCTTTTGAGCTTGAGCACGGCATGGACGAAGCCGGACAACAACGGAACTGTAAACGTGGCCAATACGGGAAATGGAGTGCGAGTCACTTGTGATGCGGGAACGATCGATCTGGAATTGCTTGACAACAATATGCTTCGTGTGGATGTGCGGCCCGGCAACAAGACAAGCCCGCGCACATTGGTGATTGATCCATCATTGAAGATGCCTGCTTTTGCTGGTGCGACAGTCCTTAATGATGCTGAACTCGCGGTCATCCGTTCGGCGCGAATGACCGTGTCGGTTACCCTCTCATTGCCGCTGAGGATTTCAGTAACTGAAGCGGGTGGCCAGAAACTGCTTGAACAAGTTGATCCATTTGAACGCGCCCGTGATCACCAATTAGCTCTGCATCACACTTTTGGTGAGAACCTCTACGGTATGAGCGGCCTGGACCGGCTCGACAATGGAGGCGGCCTGTTGAGGAATAACGGATCAGAAGTGTTGGCGGGAGCACAAGGTGAAGGGGGCGCTCCGTTCTTCTTTACTACACATTACGGAGTACTGATCGATTCCGACGGCGGCACATTTTTTACCAGGGACGGTACCGTCGAGTTCGGCGGCGATTCGCGCGCTGATATTGAGTATTTTGTGATTGTTGGTCGGCCGATGGAGGTGATGTCGGGACTGGCCTTGTTGACTGGGCATCCACCCATGCCGCCGAAATGGACCCTTGGTTTCCTCAATAGCCAGTGGGGATCGGATGAAGCGGAGATCAAACAACTGGCCGCCACCTATCGCCAGAAACACATACCGATCGATGCCTTCATTTTGGATTATGACTGGAAGGCGTGGGGCGAGGATGGTTATGGTGAGTGGCGCTGGAACAGCACCTCGGGACCGGGAAATCAAGCACCGAACAAATTCCCCAACGGCGCCAACGGGAGATTTGCAGCAGAGTTACGGGCCGAAGGCATAAAAATCGCCGGAATTCTGAAGCCGAGAATTCTTGTCTATAAGCAGGACAGCACTGCCGAAATGCACGAGTCGGCCGCGTATGCGGAAGCACACGGGCTATGGTATCCCGGCGAACCCCCGTTGAAGGAGCGCCCGATGGTGCGCAATCTTGATTTTGGCAATCCTGAGACGCGTTCCTGGTTCTGGAAGCATCTTGAACCGACCTTTGATGCGGGCATGATTGCTTGGTGGAATGATGAGGCCGATCACTCTTACCCCAACTGGCCCATTAGCAGCAACGAGATCTATAATTTCAACAACTTCCAGTTCTTTAACATGGGAAGGATGCTCTTCGAGGGTCAGCGCAGACACTCCGATTTGCGGGTCTGGTCTATCAACCGAAACTACTACCTCGGAGCGCAGCGCTACGGTTACGCGGAATGGTCAGGAGACATTCAGACGGGCTTCCAGAGCATGCAGGACCAGCGAGCGCGAATGCTGGCAACACTCGATCTGGGCGAGCCGCATTGGAGCATGGATGTTGGAGGTTTCGCCGGTCATCCTTCATCAGAGAACTACGCACGCTGGATGGAATTTGGGGCTTTTGTGCCCATTTACCGTGTGCATGGCACCTTTGGGGAGAAGCGACAGCCTTGGGTCTATGGTCCCGTCGCCGAGGCGGCGGCGGCGAATGCCATTCGTCTGCGCTATGAGCTGTTGCCATATATTTATTCTTACGAGCGAGTCGCAGCGGAGACTGGCGTTGGCATCGTGCGACCGCTTTTCTGGATGTTTCCTGAGGACCCCCGCGTGTCCAACGAGAGTTCCTCGTGGATGTTCGGTGATGCATTGCTTGTGTCGCCTGTGGTTGAGCATAATGAAGCTATGCATAAAGTTTACCTGCCGCCGGGCGTCTGGTACGACTATTTTCATGGAACACGATTCGAAGGCGGCCAGATTATCTCTTGTAAAGTTGATTCTGACACGTGGAAAGACATTCCACTGTTCGTTCGCGAAGGGTCAGTCATTGTTACTCAACCGACTCAGGATTACACTGATCAACATTCCGTTCCAGAAGTCACACTCGACGTTTTCCCAGGGAGCCAGCCTGCGCAATTCGTTTATTACGATGATGATGGCACGACCTATGCCTATGAACATAATGTTTACTACCGCCAGTCGATCACCATATCCAATAATGCGGTTTCAACGTGCCTGACATTTAATGAACCATCGGGGTCTTACAAGACGGCGCTCAAATCTTATCTTGTAAGAATCCATGGCAATGCGGCAAAGATGGTGCTCCTGGATGGCAATCAGTTGTCATGGGTATCAGAGGAAACATTGACGAAGATGGATCGAAGTGGTTGGTCCAGCGGCCAAGATAGATTTGGTCCTCTCACCATCTTGAGGGTTCCGGCTGGTCGCGAGTCGGTTGTTACTACTCAATAAGGGGAATGAAATCGGCGCAACAAAGCCAATTCGCTTCGCACATTTTTTGAAACCTATAACCTTGATCAACCACGAAACTATTATGAATCCGTCAAAGTTGGGAAACACAATTCTCCTATCGCGTTGTGCATACGCAATAGAAGGTATTCTCATGGGCACAACTTGTATTATATTTGCTTTCTTGCGCCCATATTTTTGCAATTTTTACCCGGTAAATCGTCTCTTCGGCGACTTTCCCAAGGTCGGCATATGCCCCACCATTGACGGCCGCTTGCAACGCGTCCGGGAATTGCAAGAAATCCAGCACGAGTCGTCCCAATCGCTGCGCGGCGTGTTCGCGAAGCACCAGAATTTTGTGAACCGCTAATTTGGCTTATGAAATACGAAACCTCACCGCATTTATTACTGCGGCAATCGTGTCTATGTGTCATGGCTGGTTTGCTTCTCGTCAACGTTTCCGTTTATGCCGCTGACATGGTTTCATTGCGCGAACGGATTTCCCTGAATGCCGGCTGGCGCTTTACCAAAGATGATCTTGCGGGAGTTGGGAACAAACTAAGTTACGCGAACATCAAGGTCTGGATTTTGCCGACCGGAGCGGCGTTGACCAAGGGCACGGCACAAGTAGCAAAGGAGCGCCCGGCGGGAAATCCGAGCGACGACATTGCGTATACGCGAAGCGATTTCGATGACAGCCAGTGGCGGCTGTTAAATCTTCCACATGACTGGGGCATCGAAGGGCCGTTCAAGCAGGAATATCCCGGCGAGACTGGCAAGTTACCCTGGTGGGGCGCCGGTTGGTATCGCAAGCATCTGACGATTCCCGCCGCCGATGAGGGGCGGAAAATCTATTTGGACGTGGACGGAGCGATGTCTTACGCGACGGTCTGGTTGAATGGAAAATTCGTTGGCGGCTGGCCCTACGGCTACGCCTCGTGGCGCGTGGACCTGACACCATTTGTGAGATTTGGAGCGGACAATGTCCTTGCGATCCGCCTTGATAATCCGAAGGAATCGTCCCGCTGGTATCCGGGCGGCGGCATTTACCGGAACGTCTGGCTGGTCAAAACCGCGCCGGTGCATGTGGCACATTGGGGGACTTATGTCACGACGCCAGAAGTCAGTGACCAATCGGCGACCGTGAAAGTCCAGGTCAACGTGGACAACGACACGGATGCCGATTCCGCTGTGACGGTGAAGAATGAAATCTTCGAACTCAAAGTGGACGGCAGCAAAGGTAAATCTGTCGCGGCGCTTGCCACCGCCGGGCTAAAAATAGCCGCGCACCAATCAATGCCGACCGAAGGCCAAATCGTTTTGAAGGATCCCAAGTTGTGGAGCATCGAGCGACCGCATCGTTACGTCGTGGTGATCTCGATTGAGCTGGACGGAAAAAGTATTGACCGTTACGAAACTCCGTTCGGCATTCGCACGATTCAATTTACGGCGGACAATGGCTTTCTCCTGAACGGCA
>Ga0097691_1003061_pt1 | contig 10553 bp, 7 predicted proteins | sample NGESurdeep072012_8_FD_72858 | JGI IMG/M metagenome (GOLD analysis project Ga0097691, IMG submission 72858) | Arctic peat soil microbial communities from Barrow, Alaska - NGEE Surface sample 210-1 deep-072012 | ecosystem: Environmental > Terrestrial > Soil > Wetlands > Peat ...
CTCGGTCATCCACTGGCCCGAAGTCCAGGCGCGGGCGGGGTCGCGCGCGGTCAGGCGCGGCAGCGCGCGGGCGGCGAGGTCGGTGTGTCCGGAGACGAAGAGGGTCTTTGCCGCGCCGTCGGTCATCGCGAGCGGGCAGGAGGTGACGCCCGAAGAGGGCTCGAAGAGGTGGACGAGCGCAAACTGATGGAGGCGCGAGAAGGGGCCGTGCCGCCGTTCGTATGGAAGGGCGACGAGGCCCTTCTCGGCCGAGATCCGGAGCGTCTCCTTCCAGAGGCGCGTCAGCTCGATCCGGTCGATGCGGCGTCCCCACGGGTCCCACGAGGTCAGGACGGGGACCGACGCCTCGTCCTCCCGGAGAAGCTCGTGGAGCGGCCCGCCCGAGAGGGCCCCCATCTCCCGGAGAGAAGGTTCGATCTCCCGGAAGACCTCGGCCGGGAGGTGGTTTTCGAGGAAGGCGCGGAGAACGACGTCGCTCTCGAACGTGTTGCCGAGCGCCGGGGGAGCCTGGATGAAGGACATGGTGTTATCTACGTTATCCCACTTGCCTCAACGCATTCGTGATTCTAGTGGACGCCGCGCGGCCGGTGGGTGCTGCCGGGCGATTCCGAAGTCGAGGAGCTTGGCGCGTCCCTTGACACGGGCGCGGGCGCAGCCTAGGCTACTGAGTGATGGCTCATTCAGTGGGTCGCGACGCGCTTTCCGAGGCGGTTCTCGCGGCCGCCGGCGAGGAGCGCGCTCCCGCCGGCGCCGATCCCGAGAAGCGCCGGCGCATCCTCGAAGCGGCCGTCCGGACGTTCGGCCGGCGGGGGTTCCACGAGGCCCGCATCGCCGAGATCGCGGCCGCGGCGAAGGTGGCCGAGGGCACGGTCTACCTCTATTTCCGCAACAAGGAAGACCTCCTCGGCGTCGTGTTCGACGAGTCGATGGACGGCGTCCTCGAGAAAGGCCGCGCTCTGGCGCGTTCGAAAGCTCCGGCCGGCGATCGGCTCACGGCGCTCGTGGACCTCCATCTCCAGTTCATCGGCTCGGACCGCGACCTCGCGTCCGTGTTCCAGATCGAGCTCAGGCGAAGCGCCCGGCTCGTCGAACGCTTCTCTCGCAGCAAGCTCGTCGAGTATTTCCGCCTCCTCGGCGACGTCCTGCGCGACGGCATCGCAAGCGGCGAGTTCCGCAGCGACCTCGACCCCCGTCTCGCCGTCCGCATCCTCTTCGGGGCCGCGGACGAGGTGCTCTCGGAATGGCTCCTCTCGGGCGAGAAGAAGCCGTCCGCGAACGCGCGTCAATTGGTGGGGACCCTCCTCGCCGGGTTTTCACAGGTGCCTTCGAAGGGGAAGAAGTCCAGGAGAAGCAAATGACACGAGCCGCATACGTCGTCCACGGCGCCCGCACGCCATTCGCGCGCGCCGGCACTGACTTCACCGGCGTCTCCGCCGTCGACCTCGGCCGTACGGCCGCCGTCGAGGCGATGGCCCGCGCGGGCGTCGAGCCCGCCGCCATCGACCAGGCCATCTTCGGCAACATCGCGACCCCCGTCGACGCCTCGAACGTCGCGCGCATCATCGCGCTCCGGGCCGGCGTCCCGAAGGAGAAGCCCGCGCACTCCGTGTCGCGCAACTGCGCCTCGGGCATCGAGTCCGTCGTGGAGGCCGCGCGCCTCATCGCGACGGGAGAGGCGGATGTCGTCCTCGCGGGCGGCGTCGAGAACATGACGCAAATTCCGTTTCTCTATCGCAACGGGGTCAAGGAGGTCTTCACGAAGGTCGGGATGTCGAAGTCCGCGGGGCAGCGGCTGAAGGCCTTTTCGAAGATGCCGTGGAAAGACCTCCTCAATCCGGTCATCGGACTCAAGGAGGGCCTGACGGACCCCGTGTGTGACCTCGGCATGGGCGACACCGCCGAGATCCTCGCCAAGGAAGGCCACTTCACGCGGGAGATGCAGGACGCGTTCGCGCTGCGCTCGCACCACCGGGCGACCGCGGCCCGCGCGAAGCTGGCCGAGGAGATCGTTCCCGTGCCGGTTCCACCGGACTACGACCGCGTCCTCATGTTCGACAACGGGGTCCGCGAGAACCAGACGATGGAGGCCCTTGCCAAGCTCCGCCCGTTCTTCGACCGGAAATTCGGCACCGTCACGGCGGGCAACTCCTCCCAGATCACGGACGGCGGCGCGGCCGTCGTGGTGGCGTCCGAGGACTACGTCCAAAAGCACGGGTTGAAGCCTCTCGGACGGATCTCGGGCTGGGGTTTCGCGGGCCTCGAGCCCGAGCGCATGGGCCTCGGGCCGTCGCGCTCGACGCCGATCGCCCTGAAGAAGGCCGGCCTCTCGATGAAGGACGTCGGCCTCGTCGAGATCAACGAGGCGTTCGCGGTGCAGGTCCTCGCGAACCTCGACGCCTTCGAAAAGTCGCCCGAGCTCGGTGCGATCCCGGACGACGCCCTGAACGTGAACGGCGGCGCGATCGCCCTCGGGCATCCGGTCGGATGCTCGGGCACGCGCCTCATCCTGACGCTCCTCCTCGAGATGCGCCGCCGCAAGGTGGTGCACGGCCTCGCGACGCTCTGCGTCGGAGGCGGGCAGGGCGCGTCGATCCTCCTGGAGGCCGTGTGATGTCCACCATCGTCGACGAAACAGTCCCTCTCACGGCGCCCATGGACGTGGTTTCTCCCTTCCGGTTGACGGTCGAGGGAGACGGGCTCGCCGTCCTCGTCTTCGACACGCCGGGCGAAAAGGTGAACAAGTTCTCGACGCCCGTCATGAAGGAGTTCGACCGCGTCCTGGACGCGCTTGCCGGCCGGTCCGACGTCAAGGCGCTGCTCCTTCTCTCCGCGAAACCGGGCGTCTTCATCGCCGGCGCGGACGTGAACGAGATTGCGAAGGCCGACCGGAACGCGGATCCCGAGATGATCCGGGGACCCCACCGGACCTTCAACAAACTCGCGAACCTCCCTTTCCCCACGGTCGCCGCGATCGACGGCGCGTGCGTGGGCGGCGGCTGCGAGACCGCGCTCTCGATGGACTGGCGGCTCATCTCGGACTCGAAGAAGGCCCAGATCGGGCTCCCCGAGATCAAGCTCGGCATCCTGCCGGCCTGGGGCGGCACGACGCGGCTCCCCCGGATGGTCGGCCTCGCGAACGCCCTCGACGTCATTCTCGCGGGCAAAGTGCTCGACGGAAAGCGCGCGAAGAGGATCGGTCTCGTGGACGAGGTCGTTCCCCAGGCGATCCTCGAGGAATGGGCGAAGAACTTCGCCCGCGCGAAGTTCGGCTCGAAAAAACGTGCGAACGCGGGGCCGGGCGGCGGCCCAGCGCGCGTCCGCGAGCCGAAGCTCGCCGAGAAGCTCCTGGAAGGTCCGGGCAAGGGAATCGTCTTCTCGAAGGCGCGCCAGTCGGTCCTGAAGGAGACGAAGGGGCACTACCCGGCGCCGCTCGCGGCCTTGTCCGTCGTCGAAAAAGGCTTCTCACGGCCGTTCGCCGAAGCGCTCGAGCTCGAGGTCGAGGGGGTCCGATCGCTCATCGGCACGCCCGTCATGCGGAGCCTCGTGGGCCTCTTCTTCCGGATGGAAGAGGTCAAGAAGGAAACCGGCGTCGAGGCTCTCGGCGGGTCCGGCGCCCGGGTCAAGCCCCGGAAGATCGGGCGGGTCGGCGTCCTCGGCGCGGGCGTGATGGGCGGCGGTATCGCGCAGCTCGCGGCCGACAAGGGCTTCCCGACGCGCATGAAGGACATCAAACCCGAGGCGCTTGCGCTCGGATTCGCCCAGGCGGCCCGCATCTGGAAAGAGAACGTCAAGAAGCGCCGGATGACCCGCGCGGAGTTCGCGGCGAAGATGTCGCTCCTCGGCGGCTCGCTGGAGTACGCGGGCTTTCAGGGCTGCGACATCACGATCGAGGCCGTGCTCGAGAAGATGTCCGTCAAGCAGGCGGTCCTCGCCGATTGGGAGCACGTCGTCTCTGAGACCGCGATCTTCGCGTCGAACACGTCGACCCTCCCGATCACGGAGATCGCCTCGAAGGCGGCGCACCCCGAGCGCGTCGTAGGCATGCACTTCTTCAACCCCGTCCACAAGATGCCTCTCGTCGAGGTCATCTACGGACAGAAGACGGATCCCGAGGTGACGGCGACGGTCTTCGATCTCGCGAAGAAGATGGGGAAGACGCCCGTCGTCGTGAAGGACGCGCCGGGCTTCCTCGTGAACCGCATCCTCAGCCCGTACATCGGTGAGGCGGCGCGGCTCCTTCTCGAGGGTGCTGACTTTGCCGCCGTCGACAAGGCGATGCGGGCCTTCGGGATGCCGGTCGGGCCCTTCGAGCTTCTGGACGACGTCGGGATCGACGTCGCCGTGAAAGCGGCCGGGACGATGGCGAGCGCGTTTCCCGTGCGCATGCCCGGGGATCCCGCCCTGGAGAAGCTCGTCGCAGACGGGCGGTTGGGAAGAAAGGCGAAGAGAGGATTCTATTTCTACGAAGGGGAAAAACGCGGAGAGCCGGACAGCGCCGTCTATGCCGCGCTGGGTCTCTCTTCACCTTCTAAGAAGATTCTCTCTTCGGAGATCGAAGGACGGCTTCTGCTTCCGATGATCAACGAGGCGGCGTTCTGTCTCGCGGACGGCATCATCGCGAGCCCGGCAAAGCTCGACCTCGCGATGATCTTCGGCACGGGCTTCCCGCCGTTCCGCGGGGGCCTGTGCGCGTATGCCGACACGCTCGGTGCGAAGGCGATCGTCGAGGCGCTCGAGAAGCTCGCGAAGGAAAAAGGCGGCCGGTTCGCGCCGGCTCCGCTGCTGATCGAGATGGCTAGAACCGGCAAGAAATTTTTCGAATGAGGGGAGCCGAGATGTCCACAGTCAAAGAACAGACGAAGCCTGAGACCACCGTCGAAGTCGAGTCGTTCCTCAAAAACCTGTTTCAGGGCCACATTGCGGAGGATCTCGTCTTCCCCTTCCCGGAGATCCCCGAGGACGTGAAGGAGACCGTGGAGGCTTTCGCGGGCGCCTACACGGAATTCGACGCGGCGCACCTCGACTCCGACAAGATGGACAAGGAACACTTCTTCCCGCGCGAAGCCGTCAAGGCGATGGGCGAGTTGGGCGTGATGGGGATGACGATCCCCGAGGAGTACGGCGGCAGCGGGTTCTCGTCGGCGGCGTACTGCCGCATGACGGAGGTGATCGCGCCCCTCGACGCCTCCGCCGCGATCGTCGTCGGGGCCCACGAGTCGATCGGCCTCAAGCCGCTCCTCCTGTTCGGAAACGACGAACAGAAGAAGAAATGGCTGCCCGACCTCGCGAGCGGAAAGTTGATTGCGGCGTTCTGCCTCACCGAACCGGAAGCCGGCTCGGACGCGGGCTCCCTGAAGACGACCGCCGTCTACGACCCCACGACGAACGAGTACGTTTTGAACGGCACGAAACAGTGGATCTCGAATGGCGCCTTCGCCCGGTTCTTCTCGGTGTTCGCCAGGATCCCCGGGAACCCCGCCGAGAAGGACGGCCACAAGGAAATCGCCTGCTTCGCGGTCATCGCGAAGGAGGACTGCACGCTGCCCGGCCTCTCGCGCGGGCCCGAGGAGAAGAAGCTCGGCCTCTGCGCGTCCTCGACCTGCCAGATCATCTTCGAGAACTGCCGCGTCCCCGCCGCGAACCTCATCGGCGAGAAGGGTCACGGCTTCAAGATCGCCCTCGAGACGCTGAATACGGGACGCACGTCGCTCGGCGCGGGCTCGGTCGGCGGCTCGAAGATGATGATCAAGCTCGCCGTGGACCATGCGACACAGCGAAAGCAGTTCAAGACCCGCATCGCCGACTTCGAGATGATCCGCCACAAGATCACGCGGATGACGGCGACCACGTACGTCCTCGAGTCGATGGTCTACCTGACCGCCGGCCTCGTGGACCGGCACGTCGGCGACTATTCCCTCGAAGGCGCGTGCTGCAAGGTGTTCGGCACGGAAGTCCTCTGGCAGAACATCAACGACGGCCTCCAGGTCGCCGGCGGCAACGGTTTCATGGACGAGTACCCGTACGGGCGCGCGCTCCGCGACAGCCGCATCAACATGATCTTCGAGGGCACGAACGAGATCCTGCGCCTCCTCATCGCCCTCTCGGGCATGAAGGAGCTGGGAGACTCGCTGAAGGAAGTCCAGAGCGCTCTCAAGAGCCCGCTCGCGCAGCACGGCATCCTCACGGAGTACGCCCACAAGCGCCTCAAGGGCGTCATCACGCACGACAAGCTCACGAAGGTTCACCCGTCGCTCGCGCCCGAGGCGGATCAGGTCGGGCGGTACGCCGGCATCTTCGCGAACGCCTGCGAGACGATTCTGCGCAAGCACGGCAAGAAGGTCGTCGACAAGGAATACCAGCAGGAGCGCATCGCCGACGTCCTCATCGATCTCTACGCCCAGATCGCGACGCTTTCACGCGTGACGGCGGCGATCGCGAAGAAGGGCGAGGAGAAGGCGGCCGGGGAGCTCGAGATCGCACGTTGGTTCTGCGCGCGCGCGCGCCACCGCATGGTCGCGAACCTGAAGGCGCTCGACAAGAACCGCGACGCGGACTGCACGTCGATCAGCGACCGCGTTTACGAGGCAGGCGGCTATCCCTACGACCTCTGGGCCTGATCGCGAGTTCATCCGGACGCTGACCGTTCCGACCCCGTTTCCGGTCGGACCGGTCAACGTCCACGTGATCCTGCGCGATCCCGTCACGCTCGTCGACAGCGGCCCCCTTACGCGCGATGCGTGGGACGTCCTCGGCGCGGGCCTCAGGGGCTTCGGCCTCGAGATCTCGGACGTGAAGCGCGTCCTGCTCACCCACGGCCATCAGGATCATTTCGGCCTCGCGGAGAAGGTGGCCGACGCGTCGGGCGCGACGCTGTACGGCGGGAGGCTCGACCGCCGCAACTTCCGTCAGGAGCGCAACCCCCGCCTTCTCCTCGACGAAATGTCGCGCGCCGGCTTCGGCCTGCTGTCGCGCCTCGCGGTCGTCGCCTCCGTTGCGGGCGTCGACCATTTCGCGAAGCCGCTCGAGGCCTGGGACGAGCTTTCCGGCGGCGAAACGCTCGCGGGCGACGGCTGGTCCGTCGTGGTGCGGTCGACGCCAGGGCACACGCCCGGCAGCCTCACGTTCGAGATCCCGGAGGCCGGCGTCCTCTTCACGGGCGATACCGTGCTCAAGGAGATCACCCCCAATGCGGTCGTGGACGAGGACCCCGAGGAGCCCGGCCGCCCGTTTCGGAGTGTGACGCGCTACTTCGAGACGCTCGACGCGCTCGACAGGACGACCGGCACGTCGACCCTGCTCACCGGGCACGGCGCTCCCGTGACGGACTGGGCCGCGCACCGGAGGACGCTCAACCGGCGATACGGTCTCCGCGTCGGGCAGATCGAGCGTGAGCTCGCGAAGGGCCCGGCGACCGTGCGCGACCTCGTCGCGGCGATCTTTCCACGCGTGAAGACGCTCAACGTCTTTCTCGCGTACAGCGAGATCTTCGGATTCCTGATGTACCTCGAGGACGGGGGGCGCGTCGAGAAGCTCGTCGCCTCCACGCGCGATCGCTACCGCCTCGTTCCGGCCGCTTTACTCTGATATCCTTCGCCGCCGGAGGACCGCCAGATGGCCGATGAAATGAAGGCTTCCACGCCCCTGAGTGCCGGTTCGACCGCTCCCGATTTCTCGCTTCCGGCTCGCTCGGGCAAGACGATCTCGCTGCGCGACTTCCATGGCAGCAAGGACGTCCTCGTCTACTTCTATCCCAAGGACGACACCCCCGGGTGCACGCGCGAATCGTGCAGCCTGCGAGACGGGTGGGCCGAGCTGCAGAAGGCCGGCATCGAGGTCCTCGGAATCTCGCGGGACGACGCCGCGTCGCACAACGCCTTCGCCTCCAAGTACAACCTTCCCTTCGAGCTCCTGACGGATGCCGACCACGCCGTGCACGAGGCATACGGCTCGTGGGGCCAGAACCCGAATCCCGCGTGGGGAGTCGGTCCCCTCCGCAAGTCGTTCCTCGTCGGGAAGGACGGACGCATCCGCCACGTGTTCGACAAGGTGGACACCGAGCACCATGCCGAGCAGGTGCTGCGCGCCGCCGGCGTGGCTTCTGCCCCGGCCGCCCCGAAGCCGGTCGCACCGCCCGCTCCGAAGCCCGCGGCTCCGGCGGCTGCTCCCGCGGTCGCCGCGCCCGCTCCGAAGCTGGCCACGCCCACCCCGAAGCCGGCCGCGCCCGCTGCTCCGAAGCCGGCCGCCGCGTCCGCTCCGAAGGTCGCGGCTCCGAAGGTCGCGGCTCCGAAGAAGAAGGCGGCCCCGAAAAAGAAGACAGCTCCGAAGAAGAAGAAGGCGGCACCCAAGAAGGCCGCACCCAGGAAGAGAGCTACGAAGAAGTCGGCCCCGAAGAAAAAGGCCGTGAAAAAGACGGCGAAGAAGGCCTCGAAAAAGAAGGTCGCGAAGAAGGCCGCGAAGAAGACCCGGAAGCCGGCGAAGAAGTCGGGGAAGCGGAAGAAGCGCTGAGGCTGGTCGAGGACGCATCCCGCATCCGTGTGACGGACCAAGCCCTCGACGCGTTACGCGCCGAGGGCTCGTGATCTGGATGGACGACTACGACACCGAGAAGGAGACCGGGGGATTTCTCCTCGATCACGAGGATGCGGCGTTCGCCGCTTTCTGCTGAGGCGAGCCTCCAAACCGACATGTCCAACCGACTCACGAAACAGCAGATGAAGACGGACCAGCTCCAGCATGCGCTGACGGATGCGCGCGACTTCGTCGTGTCGCACAAGTCCGAGACCACGCGCTGGATGCTGATCGCCGGCGGCGCCATTCTCGCGATTGGCGCTGTCTGGGGCGGGATCGTTCTCCGGAACAACCGTCTCGCCGCACGATTCTCCTCGGCGCTCGCTCTCTTCGACGCGCCCCTCGCGTCCGACACCGCGCCCGCGCCCGGCGCCCGCGTCTTCAAGGACGTCGCGGAACGGACCACGGCCGCGAAAGCGGAGCTCGCGTCCCTCGCCAGGGATTCCTCTTCCACTTCCGCCGGACGCGCGGCGGCCGTCCTCCTGCTCTCGCTCGACGGCGCCAAGGCGGCGACGGGCGCGAACCTCGACGCCGCCAAGGCCTTCGCGCGCTCCGAGAGCGGCACGGTGGCGGCGGGAATCGCCGCCGTGGCGGCGATCGACGCGGAGGCGGGCGCGGGCCGGCCCAAGGAGGCCCTTGAGACGGCGAAGAAGTACCTCGAGGCCAGCGACTCGCCGGTCTCGAAGGACGTCCTCGTTTTCACGATGGCACGCCTCTACGAGCAGACGGGACAGAACGTCGAGGCGAAGACTTTCTATCAGCGTCTCGTGACGGACTTTCCGGACTCGCCTCTCCGGACCGACGCGCAGCAGCGTCTGGCTTCCCTGTAGCGAGCCGTGAAGCGTCGCGCCATCGTCGTCGTCTGCGACGGCCTCGGCGTGGGAACGGCGCCGGACGCGGCGCTTTTCGGAGACGAGGGGAAGAAGACGCTTCAGCACATCCTGCGTGACGGGAAGCCGAAGCTCCCGAACCTGACGCGCCTCGGCCTCCTGCACACGATGTACGGCGAGGCGCCCGCCGGACTCCCGGCTCCCGATGGCGCCTTCGGGCGCCTGGCCGAGGCTGCCGTGGGGAAGGACACGACGACGGGCCACTGGGAGCTGATGGGGCTGACGCTCGACGTGCCCTTTCCCCTCTATCCGGACGGCTTCCCCCCCGAGGTCGTCGAGCCCTTCGAGAAGGCGATCGAGCGAAAGGTCCTCTGGAACAAGCCCGCCTCCGGGACGACGATCCTCGAGGAACTGGGCGACGAGCACGTGAAGACGGGCCGGCCGATCCTCTACACGTCGGGCGACTCGGTGTTTCAGGTCGCGGCGCACGAGGACGTCGTCCCCATCGACACCCTCTATGCCTGGTGCCGCGCCGCGCGCGAAATCCTGCGGCCTCCGCACGAGGTGGGACGTGTGATCGCGCGGCCCTTCGTGGGCGCGAACGGAAAGTACCAGCGCACACACCGCCGCAGGGACTTCTCGGTCCCGCCTTCGGGCGAGACGCTTCTCGATCGCATGACCCGGCACGGGCTGAAGGTGCACGCGCTGGGCAAGATCGAAGACATCTTCTCGGGCCGCGGGATCGCGACGGCCGTTCACACCGTCTCGAACCGCGACGGCATCGAGAAGACGATCCTCGCGATCCGCGACCGCCAGGACGACTTCGTCTTCACGAACCTCGTGGACTTCGACACGAAGTACGGGCACCGGAACGATGTGATGGGATACGCGAAGTGCCTCGAGGAGCTCGACGCCTTCGTCCCCGAGATGGTTTCCGCCTTGAAGCCGGGCGACCTCCTCGTGTTCACAGCCGACCACGGCGGCGACCCGTCCGACGAGTCCACCGACCACACCCGGGAATACGTCCCGATGGTGGCGGCGGGCCCGGGCGTGAGGGCCGGAGCCGACATCGGCTCGCGGAAGACGTTTGCCGACATCGGCGCGACGGTGGCCGAGCTTCTCAGAATTCCGTCGCTCGCGGGCACGAGCTTTCTG
>Ga0097691_1003062_pt1 | contig 10552 bp, 10 predicted proteins | sample NGESurdeep072012_8_FD_72858 | JGI IMG/M metagenome (GOLD analysis project Ga0097691, IMG submission 72858) | Arctic peat soil microbial communities from Barrow, Alaska - NGEE Surface sample 210-1 deep-072012 | ecosystem: Environmental > Terrestrial > Soil > Wetlands > Peat ...
TCTATAAGTTCCCATAATAGATACGTCTGGGAGATTGGTTTTAGCTGCTTCCGCCAGGTAGGCAGCACATTGTGGATCTAGAGTCATCGTAAATCCTCGCTTCGGCGCTTTACGCCAAACTCCGCCAGAGCGTTTTGAAATTCAACCAACTCTTGGTGTGTCATACGCCTGACTTCTCATCATTTGTAAAAAGGCGGCCGGTAAGCACTGCAGCGCGTCCTGCTTCTAACCTCGCGACTGGAACTCGATAAGGGGAACACGAGACGTAATCCAATCCGAGTTTGTGGAAGAAATGAATGCTATGGGGATCTCCGCCATGCTCGCCACACACACCTAATTTGAGAAATGGCTTCACGCTCTTTACCTCGTCGCAGGCGATCCGCAAAAGGAGTCCGACCCCGTCCTCATCCAGCGACTCGAATGGACTAAAAGGCAACAACTCCAAATCTAAATAACGCGGTAGGAAACTATGCTCCGCATCATCTCTGCTGAAAGCCCACGTAAGTTGGGTTAAATCATTGGTTCCGAAAGAAAAGAAATCAGAGTAGTCAGCCAATTTCGCCGCGGTAATTGCCGCTCGTGGGGTTTCTATCATGCTTCCAATTGGGATGTCCAAGGTCGTGTCTAGTTCTTTGAGAAGTGAATTAATCTCGTCTTCTAATACACCACGAAAATACAATAATTCTCTTTGACTAGCTACCAATGGAATCATCACTTCTGGTTTTACGATCACACCGGCACGTTTGAGATCGGCCGCAGCTCGAGTAACTGCCCTTACTTGCATAGTGAAAAGTTCGGGAATCAGAACACCAAGTCGTACCCCGCGTAAACCCATCATGGGATTTTCCTCGTGCAGTCGGTTAACTGCTGCAAGGAGCGCACGTTCATGTTCACTGACCGGTATATTTTTAGAATCCTTATTCGCAATATCTAAAGAAAGTTCGGTCTTGTCGGTTAAAAATTCGTGCAACGGAGGGTCGAGCAGGCGAATAGTTACGGGTAAGCCCGCCATGCTTTTATAAATTCCAACGAAATCTTGATATTGCAATAATTCCATCTGTGCCAAGATCGTAGATCGCATCTCGGCACTTTCGGCTAAAATCAAACTTTCAACTAGAACTCTGCGTTCACCTAAAAACATATGTTCAGTACGAACCAATCCGACACCCTGTGCACCAAAATTTCTAGCTACAACACAATCCTCCGCCGTGTCGGCATTGGCACGAACTTCCAATTTTCGAACGATATCCGCACGTGTTAATAATCGTTCGATTGCCCGGATTAATGGCGTGAATTTTTGAGGTAACAACGAATTTTGAAGATATTGGCTCACCGATGATTCGATTACCGGGATTTTCCCTAAATAAACTGCCCCAGTTGCTCCATCAATTGAAATAAGTTCCCCAGCGTTAATTGTTTTTCCGTTAACTCTCAGTGAGTTGGCACTTATATCCACGTTTACTTCTTCCGCGCCGCAAACGGCAACCCTTCCCATACCTCTGGCGACGACCGCAGCGTGTGATGTTTTCCCACCTCTTGAAGTGAGTATGCCTTGAGCTGCAACCATGCCTGGTAAATCTTCGGGCGAGGTTTCACTGCGAACCAGAATTACTGGGATTCCCTTCATCGCCTGATCCACAGCGGACTTAGAGTCGAAGACGACCTGACCTACTGCCGCCCCAGGCGACGCTGGTATGCCAGTTGTTAACCGCTCGACTGGGATGCTTAAATCAAATTGTGGGAACATCAAATGCATCAGTTGTTCACCCGTTACGCGCACAAGTGCTTCATCAATTGAAATCAATCCCTCATCGATCAAAGTACTGGCAATTCTAAAGGCTGCTTCGGCGGTTCGTTTTCCGACTCTTGTTTGTAAGATCCAGAGCTTGCCCGCTTCGATGGTAAATTCAATATCGCACATATCTCGATAATGAGTTTCAAGTTTTGACATTATCGTTTTTAATTCGCTATACGCAACTGGTTGAATTTCAGCAAGATCCTGAAGCGATAAAGTATTTCGAATTCCCGAAACTACATCTTCACCTTGCGCGCACACTAGATAATCTCCGTAGTCACCGCTCTCTCCCGTTGCTGGGTTCCGGGTGAAGCAAACTCCAGTTCCAGAATCACTGCCAAAGTTTCCAAAGACCATCATTTGAACATTCACAGCGGTGCCTAGCGTTGTCGGAATTCGTTCCCTACGGCGATAGAGCGTGGCACGTTCTGAATTCCAAGAATTAAAAACCGCTTCAACCGTTCGCAATATCTGTGATTTGGCATCCATGGGAAATGGTTTAGCAGTTTGATCTTCAATCATCGAGACGAAAAGGTAAGAGAGTTCTTCAATATCCATGGCTGAAAGGTCGGCTGGAGTATTGGCACCCATCGAAGCTAAAAACTTGATTCGAATTGCTTCGAATTCTTTGGATGGAATATCGCAAACAATCCGACCGTACATTTCAACAAATCTTCGAAATGAATCCCAGGCAAATACTGGATCCTTACTTCGAATCGCTAGCGCCCTTGCAATCTCTGGCGATATTCCTACATTGAGGACGGTCTCCATCATTCCTGGCATGGAGAATTTCGCTCCCGACCTTACGGACACTAAAAGTGGGTTGGATGGATCCCCAAACTGTCGACCAACTCGTCGCTCTAACTTTGCAACCTCAATTTCAATCTCGGTTTCGAGTTGGGACGAAAGGTGCTTGCGTTCTAAAAAATCGCGGCAAGCCGAAGTCGTGATCGTAAAACCATCAGGAACGGGGATTCCAAGGGTGATCATCTCTGAGAGATTGGCACCTTTTCCGCCCAAGAGTTCGCCCATACTTCGATTACCCTCGGAGAAGGGAAAGACCAAGCGCTCCATTGTGAACCTCCTGTAGATGGTCCTGAAGAGAATAACGCACCGAGTCCTGCAGGCGGGGTGCAATTAATGTGATCTTGGATGACGAAATCCGCTAACTTTTTGTTCGTTGCGCTAGTTCAGAACCGGCGGATATTAGCCATTTATTAGCATTTGTCATTGCTTCTGCGATTGATGGAGCAATGTCAACTAATGCGACGCCATTCGCTCCCAGTGGTTCTTTACTGCTTCCTACACAATAAAACACTTTCTTTTTATGGTTTATTGCAATTTCTCGTACGACTCCAACTACCTTCCCGTATGAGCTTTGCGAGTCCAACCGCCCTTCACCAGTAATCACCAGGTCCGCTGCCGCAATTGCCTCGGGCAACCCAATAAGTGAAGCAATTGCCATGGCGCCAGACTCGATAACTACTTTCCATCCCAGTTTTAAACCAAATGGAGTTCCGCCTGCGGCACCCGCACCCGCAAAATCTTCTTGGTTAGATACCTTTTTAAGTTGTGCAAGCCCAGCCTCTAATTGATCTACTTGATCAACATTTGCACCCTTTTGTGGTGAAAATATCATGGCGCTTCCTGTCGGACCTAGTAAAGGATTAATGACATCGACGAGACAAATCACGCCACCGACAGGCGGCGCTGTCATTCCGACGAGATCAATACTTGCAATATCTAGTAATCCTGCGCCACCGAATTGAATCATTTCACCCTTCTCGTTAAGGAAGCGAGCGCCAAGTGCGATAAGTGCTCCCACGCCGCCGTCAGTGCTGGCCGATCCCCCGACAGTTGCCACAATCCGTTTCACCCGCGAATCCAGCGCAGCTGACTTCAACGCTTCGCCAAATAAATATGTATGCGATCCCATCGGATCTAAATCTTTTAAAAGAGTGATCCCACAAATTCTTGCCAGTTCGACAATGGCCGTGCCATCTCTTAGCAACAACCAACTAATTTGATTACTACCTATTACCGAAACACTGAGTGCATCTTGTTGGCTTACTGCAATCGTTTCTAGCGTACCTTCACCACCATCTGCCATTGGCAGAAGAATGACTTCATCCATCGGTCTGAAGGTCAACCAGCCTTCGGCAATCGCACGGGCTGCCTCGAAATTCGCGATCGTGCCCTTAAAGGAATCTGGGGCGATCACCACTTTCATCTCTCTACTGTAAGGGAGGGATTGCTCGATTAAATAGCGGAATAGAAGTACCTCTTACGCCAGGTTGCGCAATGAAAACCATTCCGGCCTCCACCGATTCATCGGGATCATTTTTATGTGCAGTTGTAATCACGAGCGAATCCAGATCTTTGCCAGCAAAAGTGGAAGAAGAGACGCGCTTAACCGGAATATCGATAACTTCAGTTACCCGAAAGTTATTAAGCGAATCAAAGCACCGAACAGCGCTTCCGAGCCAGAAGGAAATCCAAAGACCACCTTCAACATCAGCACTCATCCCATCTGGGTAACCGTAGCTCTCGGGAAATCTTGTTACCACCCGTCCACGTGAAATTTCTCCATTATCGAAATCGAAGGCTTGCAAAGATCTCGTGGGTGAATCTATGTAATACATTGTGGCGAAGTCCCTGCTCCAAGCCAGCCCGTTGCTGACTGTAACTCCAGAAATTATTTTTTCCACAGTTCTTGAACCGCTCTTCATTCTATAAAGCGCTGCAACTTGATTTACCTCTGCATATCCCATAGTTCCAAGCCACAAGTCACCATTTGGTGCGACTTTTGCATCGTTCCATCGCATGGGTTCTGAATCAATTTCACCGCGGTCAATTTCACTTGTCATTCCAAGAAGAAGTTCTCCATCAGTACATGGGATCGCAAATGAAACATGTTCTGCTGTGGAAATTTCCGAGATTGCGCCAGTGCGCAAATGGCGACTAAAAACCTTGCCACCTAAAATATCAACCCATGTAACGATCTGGTGTTCCACGCCAAAACTGCTAGGTCCTTCCCCCAGTATCGAAGGTCTCTCGTCAAATATCTCGAGCTTCATCGGCTGATATATTCGTGTGCACTCTTTAAGATATCTTCAATCGATCGCTCGCCATCAAGATTAATTCCTGGCTCGTCGATGCCAATTGGTTCTGCGATCGCTAGTTGCGAATCGAGAAGTGATGGTGACATGAAATGGCCGGTCCGGTTTGCGAGGCGTTTTTGTAACTCGCTCTTTGATACATTCAGGAATAGGAATACCGCATCGGCATGGCGATTTCGCAATTGTTGACGATATTTACGCTTTAGCGCAGAACAGGAAAGAACCACTGGCCGATCCATGGCTTTTGATACCTCATCTAACCAACTAGCGCGATCCTCATCTTGCAAAGCGACTCCCTCGCTCATTTTCTTTCGATTGGCAGCTGAGTGTAGATCGTCAGCATCTACAAAAGGGAGTTCTAATTCAGAGGCAATGCGTTGGGCAATAGTCGTTTTACCACTAGCCACGACACCACAAATCACTAACGGATAGTTAATGGTTTTAATATAAATACCCTTTCTCGGCGGAGGGTTAAATTTAACCCACAAGATTGCCAATGAGTTCTCACACGGATTCCACAAGATCGTGGTCAATTATCTCTTTAAGGGCAACAGCGCCCGCCTTTTCAAGGAGCAAAAAAATGAAATCTAAGAAACTCGTCGCAGTAGCCCTAATGACTTCAGGATTACTCATCGGATCCACCGCATCGGTATTTGCCGACGCGACCCCTTCCCCAAGTGTTAGCGCACCAGGGCAACAAGCCAAACTCGCCGCATACCAAGCTGCGTTAGCCGAGTACAAGATCGCCATGACTCACTATCGGGTGACCCTTGTTATCAATGACATTAACTACCGAGCAGCCATGACCACGTACTGGTCCAACTGGAACACCACAATTAAGAGTTACCAGGCCGCTTGGCAAGCCAATCTCGCAACATTCCAAACCGCAATGGCCGCCTACCAAGCAAAATTAGCTCCCATTCAAGCCGCTCACAAAAGCGCAATCGATGCTGCTGACGCTGCCTTCCTCGCTGCAACAGCAGGCACTCCAACAAACGATGCTCTAGTTGCAGCTTTGACCGCTTGGTGGAATGCCACCAAGGTCGCGAACACCACCTATAAGAACGCCGTCACCGCGCTCGGTGCCGCACCTGTTCGTCCAACACAGCTAGCTGCACCAGTAAAGCCAGTTGCGCCAGTAAAGCCAGTTGCGCCAGTAAAGCCAGAAGCACCAAAAAAGCCAAATAATTAGTAGCCACCTAGTCTCCGAAGGGCCTCCCAATTCACCAAGTTTGGGGGCCCTTCGGCTTTTGGGGGATACCTCAAATCAAAGTGAATCTACTTTGGAATGGTGCCCAATCCCGCTCCAACTGGAAGCATATTTACATGCCGAGGTTCTAATTCATCCAGTGAATTGACTCCTAAAAGTTTCATAGTTCGGATCATTTGGCCCCTGAGGATTTCCAGGCTCCGCTCTACACCCTCTTGCCCGCCTGCCATGAGTCCATATAAATATGCACGACCGACATAAGTAAATTGTGCGCCATGCGCGATCGCAGCAATGACATCACCACCATGCATAATCCCAGTGTCTAGGTGAACTTCTATCTCCTTCTTAAGTTCTTTACGAATTTGCCCAAGTAGATGGAAGGGAACAGGGGATCTATCAAGTTGTCGGCCACCATGATTTGAAAGCAATATGGCATCAGCGCCGTTTGCTGCACATTTCTTAGCATCTTCCAAAGTTTGAATCCCTTTGACGGTCAAAGTTCCTTTCCATTGCTCCCGAACCCATTTAAGGTCTTCAAAAGTCATTGTTGGATCAAACATAAAATCGAGTAGTTCAGCGACCGTTCCGTCCCACTTGCTCATGGAGGCAAACTGTAAAGGTGGGGTTGTTAAGAAATTCCATACCCACTCAGGACGTGGGATGGCATTTGCAATAGTTTTAAAATTTAGTTTTGGCGGAACTGTCATACCGTTATAGGCGTCACGTAGGCGTGCTCCAGCAACAGGAACATCAACGGTTAGCATCAAATTTGTTACACCCATTTTTGCAGCACGCTCCACGAGAGCCATGCTCGCATCCCTGTCTTTCCACATATATAACTGAAACCAATTTGTTCCATTGGGAGTTGCTTTGACAACGTCCTCAATTGAAGTTGTACCCAGAGTAGATAATGTGAAAGGTATTCCATACTTCTCTGCAGCTCGTGCGCCCGCAACTTCACCTTCTGACTGCATCATTCGTGTAAAACCCGTGGGGGCAATTCCGATCGGGAGTCGAAATTCACGCCCTAAAGTTTTGCGCGTTAAGTCGATCTGAGCTACGTCGTGCAAAATACTTGGCTGAAATTCAATATCCAAAAACGCTTGTCGTGCGCGACGAAGGCTCAACTCAGACTCCGCTGCTCCATCAGTGTAATCAAAGGGGCCTTGCGGAGTTCGCTTCTTTGCAATCTCACGAAGATCCCAAATGGTCAGCGATTGATCCAACCGACGTTGCCGACGTTGAAATGTTGGTCGCCGAAACTTCAATAGAGCAGATAGTTCAACCAGATTAGGGAACTGTCGCTTTATGTTTCGATTCATAATTCTTCCTCGCTTTAGCGCTGAACTCTTGCACTTCCACCAGAAGCAGCCTTAATTACTTCAGCTTTGGACATCATTGAAGTATCCCCCGGAGTCGTCATAGCAAGAGCTCCATGTGCAGCTCCCAAGTTAACGGCATCTACTAACGAATAGTCCGAAAGGAGTCCAAAAATCAACCCCGAGGCAAAACTGTCGCCGCCGCCGACCCTGTCAAAAATAGCCAACTCATTCCAAGTCCGAGAAGTCACCAAACCAGCGCCAGGCGTCCAGCCAATCGCCGACCAATTATTTGATGAAGCTGAGACAACCTCACGTAACGTGGTGGCAAAGAGTTCAATATTAGGAAACTTTTCATGAACCTGCTCAAACATAGGAATATAGTCTTCAGCTTTCAAGTCGGTAAATTCCTCGGAATGATTTTTGATAGTGAAGCCGAGAGCGGCAATGAAGTCCTCTTCATTTCCAATCATTACATCAACATATTTAGCAAGACTGCTATTTACTTCAATTGCCTTTGCTTGACCACCAATAGATTTCCATAAACTTGGCCGATAATTTAAGTCATAAGAAATCTTGGTACCGAATTTCTTGGCACTAATTAGCGCCTCCTCGGCTACCTCCGCCGTACTTTCGGATAATCCTGCAAATATGCCACCCGTGTGTAACCAGCGAACACCTTGTGCAAATATTTGATCCCAGTCAAAGTCCCCAACTTTCAACTGAGACGCAGCCGTATTGCCTCGGTCAGAAGAGCCAAGTGCGCCACGAATTCCGTATCCCCGCTCAGTAAAATTCAAACCATTGCGAGTTGTCCTACCGATCCCATCGTCTTCGCGCCATTTGATGTATTTAGTATCTACGCCGCCCTGCATGATCAAATCCTCTATGAGTGATCCAACTTCATTTCGAACCAAACCTGTTGCTACGGCAGTATTCAATCCAAAGACTTTACGCAATCCTCTTGCAACGTTATATTCTCCGCCGCCTTCCCAGACCGTAAAGTTGCGAGTTGTCCTGATTCGATTCTCACCCGGGTCAAGGCGCAACATGATTTCACCTAAAGAGATTTCATCGTAGATGCACTCATTTTGGTTTCTCATTACAAACATTGGAATATCTCCTAATTATCCTATGATGATTTAGTCGACGCGATCGCTTTCTTAGTTTTTTCTACTATTAGGTCGAAGTTCTGCGATTTGATATCTCCTCTAGGGGCAATCCAACTTCCCCCAACAATAGGGACATTTGGATGGTTCAGATATTCCAAGTAGTTGGACTCGCCAACTCCGCCACTAGGCATGAATTCCAATTTTCCAAAAGCTGAACTCAAGGCGCTTATTGTGGCCAGACCCCCCAGTTGCTCGGCTGGAAAGAATTTAAGTAAGTTCAAACCTTGTTGGATCGCTACTTGAATTTCGGTAGCAGTTGCGACTCCCGGAAAGTAGGGAACCTGAAATTCGTTACAAACTTCTAGGACTTCATGACTAAAACCTGGACTAACGAGGAATGATGCTCCAGCGGATATCGCCTCCCGCGCTTGACTAGATGTGAGGACCGTTCCAGCACCAGCCACCATTTCAGGATATTTCTCCTTTGCGATTTCTATGACTTTGAGTGCAACAGGCGTTCGCAGAGTTATTTCGGATACCGGTAGTCCTCCGTGAAGCAAAGCTTCAATCGTTCCTGAAGCGCTAGAAACTTCATCAATCACAATTATGGGAACTATTTTATATTTTCTTAGCGTCGATATAGTTGCTGAATTCATCGGCCAAGCCATCCGCCATCAACTGGCAACGTTATTCCTGAAACATAATTAGATGCTTGCGACGCCAAAAATACCGTGGCGCCCGCAAGATCCTCTGGGGTCCCCCATCGTCCTGCTGGGATACGGTCCAAGATAGATTTGTAGCGAACTGGATCTTCTCGTAGCGCCTTAGTGTTGTCAGTCTCGATATATCCGGGAGCTATGGCATTAACTGAAACTCCTTGGCTGGCCCACTCATTGGATAACGCTTTAACTAGCCCTACGATCGCTGATTTCGATGCAGTGTATCCAGGGACATTTATCCCACCTTGGAAACTCAGCAGTGAAGCGGTAAAAATGATTTTGCCACTCTTTCTTTCCAACATTTTTCGACCGACAGCTTGGGTCAAAACAAATTGGCTGGACAGATTGATTTCAATGATTCGATCCCAAAAATCAAGAGAGTGCTCGACGGCCGGTTGTCGTTCAATACTGCCTGCGTTATTTACCAAAATATCGATTTGTAATGGCTGCAGCTCATTAATCATTCTCGCTACAGATTCACGATCAGAAAAATCTGCGGATAGCGGAGTGAATTTTCGACCAAGAGATTCGACTCGACGACGTAACTCGCTATCACCACTTTCCATGTGGCTACTCACGCCAATGATGTCGGAACCAGCCTCAGCTAGAGCGGTTGCCATGGCCAACCCAATACCCCGTCTTGCGCCAGTTACAACTGCTAATTTGCCCTCGAGCGAAAAAATATTCGTCATAATGATGCCGCTTCCGTTTCATTTTGAACGTCAATCAGAACTTTCATGGCCAAGCCCTTTTCTAAAATAGAAACAGCGGACATGATATTTTTGATTGGAATTACATGAGTGATTATTTTGGAGGTCGGGATCGCGCCGGAAGAAATTAACTTAATGGCAGTTTCGAAGTCACTAGGTTCATACACTCTGACTCCAATAATCGTAAGTTCCCGCCAGAAGACACGTTGTAAATTCATTTCGCGGGGTTGCGAGTGAATCGCGACAACAATCAATTTCCCTCTTACCTTTAGGTATTCAACCGAAGATAGCACCGCAGCAGCTGCTCCTGAAACCTCAAAAATGGCATCCGCTCCCTTATTAAGCGTCCAACGGTTCACGTATTCGCCCACATCTGAAGTTTTTGGATTTATAACTTCAAATCCTAGAGAGGCAATGAGAGTCAATCTCGATTCATCAAGTTCGACGATTCGCACTTCGGCGCCTTTATTTCTGGCAACCAGCCCAATGAGCAAACCGATTGGTCCACCTCCCAGAACTAGGACTTTATCGCCCAATTCCAATTCGGCTCGCTCAACGTCATGGACAG
>Ga0097691_1003063_pt1 | contig 10551 bp, 11 predicted proteins | sample NGESurdeep072012_8_FD_72858 | JGI IMG/M metagenome (GOLD analysis project Ga0097691, IMG submission 72858) | Arctic peat soil microbial communities from Barrow, Alaska - NGEE Surface sample 210-1 deep-072012 | ecosystem: Environmental > Terrestrial > Soil > Wetlands > Peat ...
GTCACACTCAAAGGTTTAGGTACAACCAAATTGCGAGGTGCTGGACGCGGAGATCTGATTGTTCATGTAGAAGTTGTAACTCCTCAAAAACTGAGCAAAGAGGAGCAAGAGTTACTCAGAAAATTTGCAAGTTCTCGCGGTGAGAAGGCTGGTGCAGTTGATGTACATGGTCGCGACAAGGCGAACCACGAACATCGCAAATTCGGACGAGTTCGTGATGCTTTCAATCGATAAATCGTGCTGACCCTCTTTTTTGTTCCGGATCTCGGCGCTGACTCAATTGTGCACGTCGAAGGCGATGAGGCACACCACGCGATCAAAGTGGTACGCATCAAGATTGGCGAAGAACTCCTGCTTGCCGATGGCGGTGGCGCTTGGGTGCGCGGCAATGTTGAGTCGATATCGAAAAAGAGTTTTACCGTCACCGTTGTAGAACGGGGGTTGGCATCTGACATTGCGCCTGATTTGATTGTGGTTCAGGCGATGATGAAATCAGATCGCGCGAAAGAGGCGATCGAATTACTTACCGTCGCTGGTGTCACAACAATCATCCCGTGGCAGGCTGCTCGGTCTATCGCTAAATGGCAGCATGATCTCGGCGAAAAATGGGTTTCTACTTCTATCGCTGCCGCAAAACAATCGCGAAGGTTCACACTCCCAGAAATAGAATCACCGATCACCACAGAACATATTGCAAAGCGTTTTGGTAAGACCGCCAATCTCTTTGTCTTACACGAATCTGCAACGATTAAAATTTCTGACGCGGCAAAGAGCCTCAATCCTGGACCGATCGTCTTTGTGATTGGCCCCGAAGGTGGCTTGACCGACGATGAGCTTGGTCAATTGGCAGGCGCGGGAGGAACCGTCGTATTGCTCGGAAATGAGATATTTCGCTCTGCACATGCTGGTTTTGCGGCACTTTCGGCAATTTCTGCTCTCACTGGCCGTTGGTAGGAATAGGCTCTTAGATATGTGCATTTTCTGCAAGATCGCCAGCGGGGAAATTCCCACGAATTTTTTATATGAATCGTCAAAAGTCGTTGCATTTAAAGACCTTGATGCGCAAGCGCCTTCGCATGTGTTGGTTATCCCGCGTGCCCATTTTGAAAACGTGGCGGAACTTTCCGCAGTCGATCCAGAGACCCTTTCAGAACTTTTTGGTGCCGCGCGTTCTATCGCCGCCACGCTCGGATTAGATGGATACCGAATCACCATCAACACCGGCGCGAGTGCTGGCCAGAGCGTCTTTCACGCACATCTACACCTTTTAGGCGGGCGTGCGTTCGCTTGGCCGCCAGGTTAACCGTAAGATTTGCAAGTAATGGAGATCCCTTTGATAACAGTCCCAGCTGCCATTCCCATGGTCGCGCTCACTGGACCACAAGACTCATACCTGCGAATATTCGAATCAACTTTTCCGAATCTTCGAATCACCTTTCGTGGAAATGAGATCCTCGTCAAGGGTGATGCGGAGGAAGTTTCCCAATTTGAAGTCCTGATAAATGAGTTACTTGTCCTTATTCGTGCCGGTCAATCACTCAGTCTTGATGCCATTCAGCACGCGATTGGAATGGTTAAACATATTCCAGTTGATCATCCCGCTGAGGTACTCTCGTTAAATATTCTGAGTAATCGGGGCAAGACGATTCGTCCCAAGACTGCCAATCAGAAGCGCTATGTTGAAGCGATCGATCAGAACACGATAACTTTTGGAATCGGTCCTGCCGGTACCGGGAAAACGTATTTAGCGATGGCCAAGGCAATTCAATCGTTGCAAGCAAAAGAGGTCAATCGAATCATTTTGACGAGACCTGCGGTGGAAGCCGGTGAACGACTTGGGTTCTTGCCTGGCACGCTTCAGGAGAAGATCGATCCGTATTTGCGCCCACTCTTTGACGCGCTGCACGACATGATTGATCAAGAATCTATTCCGAAGTTAATGCAATCTGGAATTATTGAAATCGCGCCACTTGCCTATATGCGCGGTCGCACGCTCAATGATGCCTTTGTGATTCTTGACGAAGCGCAGAACACGTCAGCCGAGCAGATGAAAATGTTTCTGACGCGTCTGGGTTTTGGTTCAAAAATGGTAATCACTGGAGATGTAACTCAAGTCGACCTTCCTAGTGGTACTCCATCAGGACTTAAAGTTGTCGGAGATATCTTGGACGGCGTTGATGACATCTGTTTCATGCATTTGAGTGCAGAGGATGTAGTTCGAAATCGACTCGTTGGCGAAATTGTTAGCGCTTACGGTCGATTTGATGCCGAAAAACTTGCAAACTTCCGCCCACTGCGCTCGTCAGGGAGTGGTGATCGTTAATCTCGCTTCCGCGAGTCAGCTATGAATATAGAACTTTCCAATGAATCGGGTCTGGAAGTTAACGAGGCTGACATTATTAGCGTCGCCGAATTCGCAATGACCGGGATGGGGCTGCACGCTGATTGCGATCTTGCGATTTCGATTGTGGATGAATCGCGGATGAGCGAATTGCATGAAGAGTGGATGGACCTTAAAGGTGCCACCGATGTGCTCTCATTTCCGATGGATGAACTAACTCCGAATTCCCCGGAGCCCGGAATCGTTGGAGATATTGTTTTGTGCCCTCAATTTGCTCAGGCACAGGCCAAGAACGGATTGGATACCGAGTTATATCTTCTGACGATTCATGGCGTTCTTCATTGTCTTGGTTTTGATCATGCCCAACCGCATGACGAAAAAGCAATGTTTGAATTGCAAGAATCTATTTTGTCGAAGTGGCAGAGTCGATAATATGATCAATAAAGCGTTGCGAACTCTTAAGCGATATGGAATCACTATCCCTACGATCTTCAATGATGAGGCAGATCTTCGCAAGTTAGTCGATCAAGCTAGTGAACGTGGAGTCATCGCAGAATCTCAACGCGAAATGATGCAATCAGCCTTAGATTTGGGCAAAACGCTGGTTCGGGAACTCATGGTCCCTCGTACCGACATTGTCTGGATCGAAGGAAATCGCACATTACGTCAGGGACTTTCACTCGCACTTCGCTCTGGCTTCACTCGCATACCAGTGATCAATGAGAATTTAGATCATGTCATCGGTATTGCCTATGTGAAAGATCTTGCTCGCCGAGTACACGAGCATCACGAATCGGAGCAAAGTGAAACGGTCGGGGAACATTTACGTCCGGCATCATTTATCCCTGAGAATAAAACTGCGGCAGATCTCTTAAAAGAGATGCAACGCGACCAGATTCATATGGCAATTGTGATTGATGAATATGGTGGAACCGCTGGACTTATTACCATCGAAGATATTCTTGAAGAGATCGTTGGCGAGATTGCCGATGAATACGATGACGAAACGCAAGATATTGAATGGCTTTCAGATAGCCAAGCGCGAGTATCTGCTCGCCTCAATATCGACGATTTTGCTAATGCATTTAAAATCGAGTTAGAAGATGGTGCTCGCGAAGGTGTCGATAGCGTTGGGGGACTGCTTGCTAAAGATCTTGGCCGAGTACCAATTCCCGGTAGCGAAATAGCGATTGCTGGTTGGATTCTTGTTGCCGAACGCCCTGTGGGCCGGCGCCATAGAATCGCAACGGTATTGGCTACAAAAGCTCCGGAGACCTTGTATGAAGAAGCCGCAAAATAAGCCGATAGAGTTGACCTATGCGTATTGTGAGATTTACGCCGAATGAATCGGTCGGCATCGGCACCGATCCCCATTTTGGAGTCCTCAATGATCAGGATCAGATCCTGATTCTTAAAGGTGATCCACTCTTCTCTGGGATTATCCCAACCGAGACCAAGGTGGCTCTCGCTGAGGTCAAACTTCTGGCGCCCGTCCTGCCTCGAAGCAAAGTCGTCTGTATCGGCAAGAATTACGCTGATCATGCCGCTGAGATGAACTCAGTTGTGCCTCTCGAGCCAATTATCTTCTTAAAGCCAAATACTTCGGTTATAGGTCCCCATGACACGATTCAATGGCCACGGATGTCAGAGCGGGTGGATTTTGAGGGGGAGCTTGCAATCGTGATTGGTCGTATTTGTAAGGATGTGCCAGTAGAACGATTTAGCGATGTGATTTTTGGCTACACGATTGCTAACGACGTTACTGCTCGCGATCTTCAGAGTAAAGATGGTCAATGGACCCGCGCTAAAGGATTCGACACCTTCTGCCCAATTGGGCCATGGATTGAAACCAATTTTGCCCCGCTATCTCAAAATCTTTCGACTACTGTAAATGGCCAAGTGAAGCAATCTGAACCGCTTACTTCAATGATCTTCAAGATCCCAGAGATCATCTCCTTCGTCAGTCAGGTAATGACGCTCTTGCCTGGTGATTTGATTTTAACGGGAACCCCAGCTGGAATTGGTCCGATGGCTGCTGGATCGGTTGTTGAGGTAACTATTGAAGGTATCGGAACTCTTACCAATCATGTAAGCGCTCGCAATGTCTAAGGGAAACCTGCCTAACAAAGAAATTCGAGTTCGCTTTGCACCGTCACCAACAGGTGATCTGCATGTTGGAAATATTCGCACCGCCCTTTTCGATTGGGCTTACGCTAGACATACCGGCGGAAAATTTGTTTTCCGTATCGAAGATACCGATCGAGAACGTGTCACTGATGAATATATCGCTGCGGCACTGGACACCTTGCGTTGGTTGGGTCTGCAATGGGATGAGGGTCCAGAAGTCGGTGGCCCATACGGTCCTTACTTACAATCACAACGCCTTGATATTTACGCTAAATATGCGCAGCAATTCTTAGCTGAAGGCTTTGCTTATCACTGTTATTGCTCAGCAGCCGAACTCGAGGCAGTCCGCGAAGCGCAACGCGCAGCAAACGTCGCCCCTGGTTACAACGGGCACTGCCGTTCACTTACTTCAGAGCAAGTTGCGGCCTATGTTGCTGATGGTCGCAAACCCGTTGTCCGGATGCGGATGCCAGAGGGGAGTACAACCTTCACCGACCTCATTCGTGGCGAGGTAAGTTTTGATCACAACTTTGTTCCAGATTTTGTGATGGTTCGCGCTGATGGCTCACCGCTCTACACCTTGGCAGTTGCTGTTGATGATGTCTTAATGAAGATCACTCACGTATTGCGTGGTGAAGATCTGCTTTCCTCGACACCTCGGCAAATTCGGGTATATCAAGCAATGGGAGTCGCGCCGGAGAATTATCCACTCTTTGCCCATCTGCCTTTTGTGATGGGACAAGATAATGCCAAATTATCAAAACGTAATGGTGAAGTATCTATTGCTTGGTATCGCGATGCAGGTTATTTACCAGAGGCGATATGCAATTACTTAGCACTTCTTGGTTGGTCACCAGGTGAAGATCGCGAAGATGTCACCATGAAGGAACTCACCGAACTCTTTACCGTTGAACGAGTGCATTCAAGTCCAGCAAGATTTGATATGAAGAAATTGGAAGCGATCAATGGCGACAAGATTCGCGCGCTCACCCCAGATGAATTCTTTAATTGGGCCATGCCATTTTTAACTCGCGCCGAAGTCGTTACTGGCACGGACCAAGAGATTGCCTTGGCGAAACAAGCTCTACCAATTATTCAAGAGCGCATCACAACGCTTTCTGAAATACCACCGATGTTGAAGTTTCTCTTCACACAAGACTTTAAGGTGGATGCAGATTCCCTGCCAAAGATTTCTGATGAACTGAGCAAGAACGTCTTACGGGTTTCTTTCGATAGCCTTTCAAGCATCTCTGAGTGGACTCATGAAGCCATCGAGGGTGTGCTGCGAACTTCTTTAATCGAGGAGTTGGGACTTAAACCTCGGATCGCCTTTGGCGCAATTCGTATCGCGGTTACTGGAAGCCATATCTCACCGCCACTCTTTGAATCTATGGAACTCCTTGGAGCGACAAAAAGTTTGACACGAATCAACGCGGCTCTTTGATAAATGAGTAATTCCACCTCATTTTTCAGGTTATCCTTCTCCTCTGGCCGTAAAAAGCCTTGGGGTATGGGGTAATTGGCAGCCCTTCTGATTCTGGTTCAGACAGTCTAGGTTCGAGTCCTGGTACCCCAGCGCAGGAGATGTTTAATCCGCACTACCAGCACCAAAGATGGATAAAAATGAATAGCGCGGCCCCGTCGTCTAGTGGCCTAGGACTCTGGCTTCTCAAGTCAGCTACGAGGGTTCGAATCCCTTCGGGGCTACCACTTCCGCGCTAATATTATGAATTCGAGATTTGCTCAACCAATAAACTCCAGCTGTTACAAAGATAATTCCTGCCACAAGTAGACCAACTGCCGCCCCTAAAGTGCCGCCTAGCGTTTCGCCAACTAATTCTCCAGTCCCGACCGTAATCGCGACGATCCCGCCAATGACTAGTGGTGCATCCGGAGTTTTGGCAAAGATCCAACTAGCAACTATTACCATAGCGATATCAATTAAGTAGCCGATAAGTCGATAACTACTTCCGAATGCCAATTGACCGCTGACAAAGAACATCGCCATTCCGAGGCCGTTTCCTAACGCTCGATGGAATATCTGTCGGTATGAAAACCACAGCCATATTCCGGACAGGATTAGTAAGACCAAAGGGATGATCAATTGGTGTTGCTTCAGTTGATGGAAGTAATCGTTGGACAGCCAGAAGGAAAGTGCTACCGAGAAAACAGCCAATCCGAGTTCTCCGATGATTGAACGAAATAAATACCATCCCGCGACCGCCACAATCCAACCAGCAAGAATTGGGAAAAATGAATGAGCATCCCGTCCATTCCCTAGGATTGCGATTGTCATTGATGTTGTTGCCGCTGATGCCAAGGCAAGAACGCTTGCTAAACGTCGACGAACGACACTATCCGCGCCAACAAAAAGAGAAGCAACAAATAACAGGACCGCAATTAATCCAACGAGTGAAACTTTGCTCCATTTTGCGGCGTGATTCCATTGATTCCCAATAATTAATGCGAGAGCAATCACGATGAACAGCGCGCCGAGATAACCAGCTACTTCCGGAAGAATTCTTCGTTTACTTTCTTGAATAACATGTGTTGCGGAATACTCTTCTCTAATTTTTTGAGCGATAGCTAACGTTATTTCGCCCTCCCTCACGAGTTTTTCTAACACAATATCTAAATTTGAAGGTGTCATTTTTCGTCCTCTCCCTTCAAATGCGACCCAAGGTCTTCATGTGGCGTCCATTTTAGATCGCCCTGAATCTTTTGCGCTTATATACCCCTAGGGGTATACTACCTTCAGAGCCCAGCGTCTGAGTCGAAAGGTGAGGGAAGAATTGGCTATTAAAAAAGAACCCACGCATATTTTGGCAGATCAAGAGAAGGTTGACGCCATCATTGCACGAGTTAAGCGCGCGCAAGGGCAACTAGGCGCAGTCGCACGAATGCTTGAAGAAGGTCGTAATTGCGACGAAATCGTCATTCAAATGTCGGCAGTCGGCAAAGCGGTACAGACTGCTGCCTTCACTCTAATTTCAGCGAGTCTTGAAGAGTGCATCATTGAAGGAAAAAGCGATCAGAAAGCAGTCTCCGCCAAGTTACAAAAACTTTTCTTGAGTTTGGCGTAATGATGAAGCGCATAGTTATTGTTGGAGGAGTTGCTGGTGGGATGTCGGCCGCAGCTCGGTTGCGCCGCCTTGATGCGCAATCAGAAATCGTCGTACTCGAAAAGAGTGGACATGTTTCCTATGCCAATTGCGGTCTGCCATATTTTGTAGGCGGCGTCATTTCCAATGAAGAAGCGCTCCTTTTGCAAACCCCTGAGAGTCTGTATAAGCGATTCAGATTAGATGTGCGGGTTGGTGCAGAGGTGATCACAATCGATCGTGCTTCAAAAACGATCACTTTTATCCATAATGGCGAGAGTGATCTGCTCGGTTACGACAAATTGATATTGAGTCCGGGTGCAGCACCTATCCGACCGAATATTCCTGGAATTGAAAGGGCGATGTCCCTTCGCACCATTGAAGATGTTGAAGTTATGACTGCCGCGGTTACAAAACTTCCTAAGAGTGCGGCGATTATTGGAGGCGGATTCATTGGACTTGAACTTGCCGAGAATCTCCATCATCGCGGTATTGATACTTCAATCATCGAAGCGCAAGATCAAGTTCTTGCTCCGCTTGATCCAGAAATGGCTACCTTTGTAGAGGCTGAATTGCGTAAAAATGGTGTCAAACTTTATTTAGGTAATTCACTCACTTCAATAAACAAAGAGACAGTGACTTTGGCAAGTGGCACCGAGGTTGCAGCAGAACTTCTAATTATTTCTATCGGCGTTAGGCCAGAGTCGGCTCTCGCCGAGAGCGCCGGTCTGGCCATTGGCGATCGAGGTGGCATTGCTGTCAATGAGTTCAACCAGACGAGTGATCCTGATATTTATGCAATTGGAGATGCGGCCGAGAAAAAAGACGCCATAGATGGATCTGCGACCCTTATACCGCTTGCGAACATTGCCAATCGTCATGGTCGAATCGTTGCAGATCACATTGCAGGTAAAAAGATACGCCCAATTTCAAGTCAGGGAACGGCCATAGTTAAAGTCTTTCATTTGACGATTGCAACATCTGGTTGGAATGAAAAAAGATTGGCAGCGGCTAATCGGCCATTTCTGGCGATTCATAGCCATCCAGCCTCTCACGCAGGTTACTACCCAGGAGCGCAAGGAATGTCGCTCAAATTATTGGTTGACCCCAATACCCATCAAATCCTTGGCATTCAGGGGGTTGGCAAAGGGGGCGTAGATAAACGCATTGATGTTATTGCCACGGCAATGCGCGGAGGTATTACGGCACCAGAACTTGCCGACCTCGAACTCGCTTACGCGCCGCCTTTTGGTTCGGCAAAAGATCCAGTCAATATGCTCGGTTATATCGCCGAAAATATTTTATCTGGATTGACCCCGACGGCTCAATGGAGCGAAGTCGAAGAAAAGGTTGCGCAAGGTTATTCAATCCTCGACGTTCGAAGTGTTGGGGAAGTTGATCGAGGGACGCTTCCCGGAGCGATCAATATTCCGATTGATGAAATTCGTGAGCGCAAAAGCGATCTACCGTTCGGGAAAATCCTTGTTACTTGCCAAGTGGGCCAACGTGGGCACGCAGCCACGCGTCTGCTACGGGAGATGGGGTATAACGCCATCAATCTTGATGGTGGTTACATGACGTGGAGCAATTCACCAGCAAACAATCTACTAAGTGAACCACTAAGAAAAGAGGTTAGTAAATAATGTGTAGTAGAACTACATGTCGTAAATGCGGTAAAGCTTCATGGTCTGGATGTGGCCAACATGTTGAGCAGGTAATGCGCGGTGTGCCAAAAGCGCAGCGTTGCCAGGGCCATCAGAATGATCCAAAAGAACCGGGATTATTTTCTCGTCTCTTTGGAAAGAAGTAAGAGAAGGGCTTAGGAATTTACTAGAAGCGGCGAGCTGCTACGAACTTTTCGCCACCAAACCATGAGCTGAAGGCTTCAATTCGTACTCGAGCACCTGAATGTGGGGCATCAATCATCTTGCCGCCACCGAAATAAATTCCAACATGTGTGATTGGTTGTCCAAAGAAGACGAGATCTCCTGGGCGAATATTATTGAGGGGAACATATTTTCCGTATGAGGTTTGAGCCGAAGCAGAGTGTGGAACGGAAATGCCTGCTTGTTGGAGCGCACGCATCGTGAGTCCTGAACAATCCCAGTAGACAAGTCCAGCACCGCCGAACATGTACCTGGAGCCAAGTTGTCTGAGGGCGTATCTCAGGGCAATTGCTTCTGCGCCAGAAGCTTTAATCTTGCCTTTAGACAGAACTAGAGATCTCTTTTGATAAGAGTTGTCTTCTCGTTTTTGAAGAGCTGCCAACTTGGCGCGTTGGGCTTTGGTTAATCCGGCCAGTAACTTTTCGGCTTGTCTCAACTCTGCTTGTGCCGCCGCCTCTTGGGATTGATATTTAGCTTTGGCGGCGTCGACGAGTGCCACTTTTTGATTTAATGTGAGAGCAGTACTTTTTAGCGCGATATCTGCAGCGGCAAATTTGCGCATCCTCACTGCATTCTGGGTTTCGACAACGCTGAGTGATTGTGCGCTGTTTAAATATTGAGTCGGATCGGAAGAGAACATCAAGGTCATTCCTTGACCAAGAAAGCCATTTTTATATTGCTCCGAAGCCAAGATGCCGATCGACCTCTTGAGGGCGGTAAGACTCGTGGTTTGAACGCTATCTTTGGCCTTAACAGAACTCAGTGAGCGAGTGAGGGCGATCAAATTAACTTGTGATTGCTGCCCGGACTCCGCGATCGCCGAGGCCTTAATCTGTAGGTTCGTAACTTCCGCCTGAACAGCGGCGACGGACTGCGCCGCTTCTGATGCCGGTATCGCTTGGACCATCAGGAGCATCAGGCTGGCGATACCTGCGGTTGCGAGGCCAATAACTGTCCAGCGCGAACGCAGTTGTCGAAAACTCATTGGGTTAGGTTACCTCATGGTAACTTACGGATGGCAAGCACCTACGGGACTAATATTGCTCACATCGCGCATATTGCGTCAGAGTTTACTGAGAATGTGCCCCAAGTCGGG
>Ga0097691_1003065_pt1 | contig 10543 bp, 6 predicted proteins | sample NGESurdeep072012_8_FD_72858 | JGI IMG/M metagenome (GOLD analysis project Ga0097691, IMG submission 72858) | Arctic peat soil microbial communities from Barrow, Alaska - NGEE Surface sample 210-1 deep-072012 | ecosystem: Environmental > Terrestrial > Soil > Wetlands > Peat ...
GACTACCTCGGTCGTGCCGTCAAGCTTCTCCACTTCGATGACCGGGTAGAGGCTGAGATTGGGGTTACTCATCTCCACGCCTGGGGCCGAACGATCGAAGATGAGCGTCACGACCTTTGTGCTCTCCTGGTTGGGCCGCGCGTCCAGATGCGACTGCTGATGTGCGGCCAAGGGTCCATAGGGGGCAGGTTCATCTCGATCGCTCCGGTGCGCAATCCCGCCGCCATGATCGAGACGATCCTGTGTTTGTCCTGGTCGTCGAGGTCGCGGAGAATCGCGAGCACAGGCATATAGGGGAGATTTGGGCAGCAGTATGGCTGCAAGCGCTCGAGCGCTGCCCTCAGGTCCGGATCGGAGCCCAAGTTGCCGAGCCTGTGGCGCCCGAGGGCCTTCGTGAACAGCACGTCGGTATCGCAAATCGGGAAGGCGAGGACGTCGGCGTAGGGGGGCGGATCGGCCCCGATCTTGGCGACGGCCAGCCCATAGACGGCATGGTCGAGGCTAGATCGGAGATTGTGGACGCAATCTCCGATCAACAGACCCCACCTCACGATGGGGGGTTCCTCGGTCCACCTGTGGATCAGTGAGTGCTCCGTTGCGTCAGCATTCGCCTCCAGAGCGAGAGCTGCTACATCTCGTTTGCCCCAGGCGTCCACTTCGTTCTTCAGGGTTTCGAGATGATCGGACCCGTTCCGAAACTTCGCCTCGGCACTCCACAGGACGGGGCGCTCCTCCCACCCCATGTCAGATCCTGAGCTCCAAAGTCTTACCGCTCCCACTGGAATGCCGCGCCGCGCTTGACAGTCTAGTTATCGAGCAGCACCGCGATTTCGTCCCAGGCCCAGATGTGATCGGCCACGCCCGCTGCCATCGCTGGGCTTCGCGGGTACGCCTTGGCGAGCGCCCCGCCGTGGCTGCGCGGCTGGTCGATGATGCACGCGCGGCGACGCCCGACGTCGTCGGGGACACCGGGGCCGCGACCTCGATCGCGGCCCGACGACTGCGAGCGGATCCCGAAGCCCAGGCGTGAGCCAGCGGCGGCCCGTGGCGTGACGATTCCTACTCTGCGCGGCTGCGACTCGGGCCGTTCGAGCCCCACACCATGAAATGGTCATGAAGTGGGGCCTCGGCGGTGAGAACGTTGGGTTGTCAAGGCAACCAGCACTGAGGAGGCCCGACGCGATGTTGTACGCCGGATTGGACCTGTCGCGAAAGAGGCTCGACGTGCATGTGCTGCGCGATGACGGCACGACTGCGCTGGTCACGGCGGTCGCGCCCGATGCCAGTGCGCTGCGCACGCTCGTCCGGCGGGTCGCCGCCGAAGGCGGGCCTGTGCGAGCGACCATCGAGTCGATGAACGGCGCCCGCTTCGTCCACGACAGCCTCGAGTTCGCGGGCTGGGATGTGCTGATCGCCGATGCCCAGCGCGTCCGAGGGCTCGCGCCCCTGGCGGCGAAGACCGACAAGATCGACGCCCGGGTGCTCGCCGAGCTCACCCGCCGGGCGCTGGTTCCGGAGATCTGGCTGCCGACCCCGGAGGTGCGGGCCGAGCGGGAGCGGGCCCGGTTCCGCTTGCACCTGGTCCGCCATCGGACGGCGTTGAAGAACCGCATCTCGGCAACCCTGATGACGTTCGGCCACCCGTGTCCAATGGCCGATCTCTTTGGCGTCGCCGGCCGCAAGCTGCTCGACTCGCTGGCGCTGCCCGAGCCCTGGCAGGCGAGCCTCAGCGAGAGCCTCGCCCTCGTCGACGACCTCACGGCACGAGTCGACGCGCTCGAGGTGGAGCTGCGCGATCTGGGGGCGGACGACCCCTCGATGCAGCTGCTCATGACCGTGCCCGGTGTCGGCTGGGTGCTCGCCTATACGATCGCCTCCGAGATCGGCGACATCACCCGGTTCGCGACGCCCAAGAAGCTGGCCGGGTACACCGGCCTGTGCCCGCTGGTCCGCCAGTCGGGACCGAAGGACCGGCGCGGCCCGCTCGCGAAGAACGGCCCCAAGTACCTGCGCTGGGCACTCGTCGAAGCCGCCACCCACGCCGCTCGCGATGTTCGCTACCTGGAGCGATACGAGCGCACGAAGCAGCGCCTCGGGCGCCAGCGCGGCGCCAAGGTCGCCCGGGTCGACCTCGCTCGCCAGCTGGCCGAGGCGATCTGGCACGTCCTCACGAAGAACGAACCCTTCCATCCGGCAGGCCCCGCGATCCGTTTGGTCGCTTGACGACCCCCTATGAAATTGGGCCGCCGGAGCAGCCTCCCACGAGACCTTGTCCCTCTCGCAGAGGGCCATAGAAAGATGAGCGCTGCTCGATCCACTCAGCAACCCGACGGCCCCTGACACGGGGCCCCGGGCTCGATCACCAGGAGACCCTGTCCATTTGACGGCGGGGCCCCTCTTCATAGAAACGGATGGTGACGACCCTGTGTCCGGGCGGGAAGGAGCGCATGCGTCGGCTCATCCGCATCATCGAGTCCGGCCACTTCGATCCGCTCCCCCCTCATCACTCACCCGTTCGCGCTCGGCGACATCGCCGCAGCCTACGACCTCTTCAGCAAACCGTCGCGACGGCGTGCTGAACGTGGCGATCACCCCGTAGGGCATCGAATCTTCAAGCACCTCTCGAGCTCGTCGGCGATCACCACGGTCTGGTTGTGCTCGCTATCGCGCGCGCCGAAGACGAGGGTGACCGGGCCCTGAAGCGCCCGATCGGGATCGGCGAACTCTACGCCGATGGCGAGACAGCCGATCACGAAGACGGTCGACGCCGACTGACGGCTGACTGGCCGGCTGACGCCGACTGGGCCGCAAAGACGACCCGGGGTCTCTTAAGGGATCGTCACCCCCTTGATGACCACCGGCCCGAGCGTGTAGTCGAGCTCGATCGATTGCGCCACGCCGGACGGCGTGATCACATCCACTGCCTTCGGGACGAGGTTCGGGTCGAAAGTGCAGTGCGGGTCGGCGCTCGCCGCGGCGCAGACGCCGAACTGGTAGTCCTGCGGTGTCGGCTGGAAGCCCCGGGCCTGGTCGGGCGAGAAGCCGTCCTGGCCGGTGAGCACGACCGTGAAGCCCCACCCCGAACCCGGTGTGCCCAGGGACGCCTTCGGGACGCTAAAGGTGATGAACCGCGACACTTGGTTGGCCCGGATGTTGACGGTCCCGACCGTGGTGCCGGTGGCGTCGATGTAGCGCTGACCGAAGCCCTGGACCTCGATCAATCGGCTCCAGGCCGATCCCGCGTCGATCGTGTAGTTGCGCTGCGGGAACGACGCCGCCGTCGAGGTCGTGGCCGCGCTCGGGTTGTGCACGTACACGTCGACGAGCTGGGCGCCGAGCGGGCTCCCGAACGTGGGCGTCAGGTCGCGGGTCTGCACCCGGAAGATGATGTTCGTCCCGTCGTCGTAGACCTGGAAGCGCTGCAGGTCGTACGCCCCGGCGTGGAAGTTGCTCGAGGTCGGGTAGGCATAGTTGCCGGGCCCGTTGTCGTCGTTGCTCGGGTCGGTGACGTCGAGGAGCTGGGTACCTGGCACGAAATCGTAGACGACGGTGCGGGTCACGTGGGCAGTGGCGCCGCTCGCGCTGGTGGCCACGATGTTCAGCACCGTGGTGCCACCGGTGACGGGGATGGTGAAGGCGAAGCTCCCGCCCGCGTCGGCCGTGCCCAACACCGCCGTCGTTGAGAAGTCGCCGTCGGTGTTGGTGGCCAACACGTCGATGCGGTTGCCCGGGACGCTTGTGCCGGCGACCGTGACGGTCCCGGTGACGGCCGAGTTGTCGGCCGGGCTGGTGACTGTGAGGCTCGTTTGGCCCTGCGTGTGGGTGATATAGCGCGTCACGGTGTTGGCCGGCTGATCGACGAGCCGCCCGGCGGCGATATCGGCGAACAGGCGGACAAAGGCGCCCGCCGACCAGGTGAGCGGCGCGGCCGAGCCGGCCGGCCCACCGTTGACGAAGCCGATCGACGCGACGGTGGGGTCGGTGCCGTAGGGCGAGGCGGCGAGATCGGGAATGTCCCAGTCCTGCTCGGGGATGAGGCCGACGCCCGACGCGAAGTTGGCCATCCCGTTGAGGAGCGCGACAGCGCTCGCAGCACCGCCCGTCTGGAGCGCCTGTTCGGCCCGTTCGGCCGACAGCACCGGCCACACGTGCCCGGTTCCCTGTCCCGACGGCGCCCACGGTCGGCCGTCGCTGGACCGGTCGCCATAGCCGTCGCCGTTGTAGCGGCGCCAGCCGGGTCCGCTCGCGGTGTCGGACTTGATCGCGGCGTCGACCACCGGGAGCGACTGCGTCACGTCGGCGTCGGTGGGCGCCAGGATGCCGAGGCGGGTGAGCTCGAGGAACCCGGCGTCGATCACGTTGCGCTGATCGAGCGTCGGGCCGCCGTTCCCCACGTTGTAGGAGATCGCCGCGTTCGGATCACCCGTCTTGGAAAGGCGGATGAAGTACGGATGCCCGGCTGATGTCCCGTTGGTCGTGACCGTCCATCCCTTGATCGACCGCTGGTAGTCATCGGCAACGCCCCGCCAGACGTGCGCCGAGACGGCGTCGCCGTTGGCGTCGGCCAGGTCGGCCGCCGCGAGCAGCCCGGCGATCTCGGCTGCGATCGTCGACGGCGAGTAGCCCGACTGCTCCTCCCAACGTTCGACGCCGAACGACGGTCCGTGGGCGGCCACGAAGTCCGCCGCCGGCTTGATGTGGTTCTGGTAGAGCGAGGCGTTGGTCAGCCCGAGCTGGGCGGCCATGAGGATCGGGTACGAGGTCTCATCAAGCTGGACGCCGAACGAGTCGGGTGCGGGCTTGCCGTTCACCAGGCTGTTGCGAGGCATCGAGCCGTCGGGGAGCTGCTGGCGCAGGAACAGGAAGTTGACCGCGGCCGTCGCCGTCGCGATGTCGCCGTCGGCCATGAGTCCCGTCCACGCCTCGTAGAGGTCGCGGGCGAACACCTCCCGGTACGAGCCGAAATAGGTGTTGTTGGGGTCGCCGGCCGAGACCGCCTGGCCCCACGGCGAGGCGAGGCCCGCCACGATCGCGCCCGGGAACGTCTTGTCCTCCGACGCCTTGATCACGTTCGCCGACTCGTAGTAAAGGGCGGCGAGTTGCTTGGCCCGGCTGTTGGCGAGCCCCGCCAGGGAGCTCGGCGGGGTCCTGAGCGAGGCGTCGTACGCCGCCCAGCCCGCCTCGTACGCTTTGCGGGCGTGGGCGAAGCCCGAACCTCCGGGGCCGAGCGACGTCTCGGCGGCGTTGACCGCCTCCGCCTGGGTGGACCCAAACCCGAGCGCCAGGACGAAGCTGCCACCCTGACTGGCCGCCGGGATGCTCGCGGTCTGGACCACGTTGCCATTGGTCGCGCTCGCGGACGCGGCCGTCAGGCCGTGGGAAGCATCGAGCTGGGTGAGCCCGTCGCTGGCGGCACCCGCGAACCCGCTCGCGACGGTGCCGAGCGGCCCGTCGAGGGCCATGAAGACGGGCTGGGCGTAGTCGCGGTTGGCCGCATTCGTGACCCTACTCGGATCGAAGGAGACCGCGATCGGGTGACCTCGGGAGGTGTCGACAGTCGCACTGTCGGCTCCGCCATTGCCGAGCCCACCCCCGCCGTTGCCGTTCACGGTGGGATCGAGCCTGGCGTAGAGGCGATATGAGCCGGCGATGAGCGGGACCAGGCTGGTGCGCATCAGGAGCGTGTTGGCTGCCGGGTCGGTGACGTAGTCGGTCTGGATCCGGTACTTGCCGCTCTTCGCCGTGCTGACGATGCGGCATTCCATGCCGCTGGGATCAATCGAGGACGCCGTGTACGTCATGTCGCGAGTCTGCAGGTCGGTGAAGCTCGTCCCGTCGGTGACGATGTACTGGAGAGTCTCGACGTTGGTGGTGTCGATCGTCGGGTAGTACACGTCGCTGAGGACGCCGTTCGCGACCGTGTACCAGACCTTCGACGTGGTGTTGCGCGCGGTCCCGAGGCAGTCCTTGCGAGCCAGGTCGAAGTGGGACAGGGCGCCGGGCCCGTCGGGGGCGACCGAGGAGTCGGCGAGGACCGCACCGGCCTGCGCAGCCGGCGCGAGCACCCCGATCAGCAGCGCCCCGACGAAGGCCACCGCCGGGAATCGGCGGGATCCTCTTGCTCGCTGGCGGCCGTGGCTACGCGGCGAGACAAGGGCAAGGAGGTGGGACGCCATCGCAGGACCCTCCGAGAGACGGGTCGGACGAGAGCTTCGAGGCGATGTGAGGGACGCAGCGCCACTTCCGTCCGCCCTGCTGCGATCCTACTCTGCCAGTCCATACCCAGGTCGGTCAGTCCTTGGGTTGCGAGCGGCGGGCTCGACACCATGACCTGATCGTGGAGGGACCACGGATGCCGTGAGCGGGCATCGATTGGCCGGGTCGGCTCTGGGGCGGCTCAAGCAGAGCCCGTGCCAGCTCGACGCGGCGTCCGCCGAGGCAAAGCCGGACGTGCCTGATTCCACTGCCTGGTCTAGCCTGCCGTCATGAAGCATCCAGAACGCCAGCTGCGCGTCGATCGGCGGGGCTTTCTCCGGCTCACCGCGTCGGCGGCGGCAGCCGCGTTCCTGGCGGCCTGCGGTGGGAACGCTGCATCGACAAGCCCGACGGTCTCGACCAGCAGCGCCGAGCCGGACGCATCCGCGCCCGAGCCATCGGGTGTCGGCTCGCCTTCACGGGACACGGCGCCGGCGCCAGGCGCTACGGTCCCGGTACCCAGCGGTCGACGCACGCTGTACCGCGGCGCCAACCTCGCAACTGGGCGGTCGGAGCGCCTCGAAACCGGTATCAGCGTCCTCGTTGCCGATGGCCGGGTTGCCTGGATCCGGCCGACCGACGCCGAAGAGGACCCTGGCCCCACTGAGGGCCTGGTGATCCTCGACGCGCGGGGAACCACGATCGTGCCGGGCCTCGTCGACGCCCACAGCCACGTCATGCTGCCAGGCGGCGTCGACTATCTCGCGCGGCTCGGCGATCCGCCGGCGGTATTGGCCGCCGTCGCGGACCGGAATGGCCGGCTGGCCTGGCAAGCTGGCGTCCGCTGGCTGCGCGACGTCGGCAGCCCGATCGGGATTGACCCCGTCGACGGACGGCGCCGCGCCCTGAACCTCGGCGTTCGGGACCGCTGGCGAGGGCAGGCGAACCGACCGCACGTCCGGGCGGCGGGCACCTGGATCGCCGCGCCCGGCGGCCGGCCTGGAGGCAGCGGTTTGGCGATCGCCGATCCGGCCGCGCTGCCCGCGGCGGCGCTCGGCCAGTTGCGCGACGGCGCCGACCTCGTCAAGCTCTACGTCCAGGCGCCGGGCGGCGGGTCGCCGTGGACGGCCGCCGAGATCGGCCGAGCCGTGAAGGTCGTTCACGATGCGGGGGCGCACGTGGCCGCGCACGTGCGGGACCTCGGCGGCGCGCGGGCCGCGGTGGGCGGCGGCGTCGACGCCCTCGATCATGGCTACCAGCTCGATGCCGAAATCGCCCACACGATGGCCGCTCGGGGCACGTTCCTCGTCACGACGATCACCGTCCCGAAGACCTGGCTCGCGTTTGCGCAGACCGCGCCCGGCAGCTGGTTTGCGACTGCCGCCGGGCTGGCCAACTCGAACCGACTCCTGCGAGACGCACTCGCGAGCGCCCGCATCGCGTACCGCGCCGGCGTCAAGATCGTGGCCGGCACCGACTTCGGGGGCGGGGGCGCCCGCGCCGGCGTGCTGGCAGGCGAAGTCGAGTCGCTCGTCGAGGCGGGCCTGCAACCCTGGGAAGCTCTGGGGGCCGCCACCTGGCGAGGCGGCGAGCTGCTCGGTGAGCCCAACGCCGGAGCTGTCAGGGAGGGCGCTCCCGCCGACTTCGTCCTGGTCAAGGGCGACCCGCTCAGCGATCCGAGCGTCTTGTGGAGGATCTGGCGAGCGGCCTGAATGGGTCGACGTGCCGTCGGACTGGCGTCAAAGAGATCCCGGTTACGTCCCATGGCCGGGTGGTGGGATTGGAGAAGTAGCCGGCTCGGTGGGCGGGATGGGGCTGTCGGAGGATCCCGGGCAGCAGAATCTCGACCGGCTTGCCGATCAACTCTTGCCGGGAGTAGCCGAACAGCTCCTCTGTCTGCGGGTTGACGAGCTTGATCGTGCCTGCCTGGTCCACGACGATGATGGCATTGGGCACCGACTCGACGACGCGACGAAACCTGTCGTCGGCTCGCGTGCGCCCGGTGACGTCCTCAGCGACCCCCTGCTCGGAGGAACGCGCGCCCGCGCTGCTGTTCTGGCACGGTCATGTTCGGTTGCCGTCAGTCCGTCAATGGCCCGCTGGGGGCGACACCGGACTGCCTCGTCGGCCATGGTCCGCCATCCGTTCGGCCACGTCAACAAACACGCGCCACGCCGTCGACCATCTCTTGTCGCGGTCGGTTCGCTGGTCTTCCGGTCGAACGCGCTCGATCCTCCGGTCCACCGGGACCTGAGGTTAGGCTTGTGCCGGATTCCGGCCGCCATCAGGCGAAGGTGTCCGCGAATCAGACCTCGGGATGCCCAGGAGTGCGACCCAGCTCCCGCCGAAGCCATACGCCCAGCACGAGCGCCCCGGCCGCCGGCACGAACGACCATCCCGCGAACGCGAGTAGCGTGACGGCGATGACCTGCTGGACGTCGGCGAACGAGTCCTGGCCGACGCCCGAGCCCAGGCGCACGGCGAGCGCCTGGGTACTGTCGCCGAGCTCGCCGAGCGCGGTGGCGTTGCCGGCCAGCGCATCCCGGTTGCCCTTGACGCTGTCGGCGATGAGGGAGAGCCGCGTATCGAGGCCGTCCATGCTCGCTGCAATGCGCCCGACCGCGTCCGCCGGCGACGACAACGGCGTCGCTCCGAGGATGCTGACCGAGCGAAGCTGCGCCTCGAGGGCCGATAGAGCAGAACGCGCCTCCGTGATCGTGACGGCCGCGGCCGCAACCGCCTGCGCCGACTGATCGACGGTCGTGCTGAACGAGGTGGCAGTCGAGGACACGCCGTGGAGCACGAATGCGGCGACGTCCATCGTGGTTGCCAGCCTGCCGATGGTCGCATCGAACTCGCCGTGCAGGTGACCGACGCGGTCATTCGCCCAGACCAGCGCGCCCAACCCGATCGCCGTGACGACGAGGCCGACGATTCCGTAGACGATGAGCCCGCGGCTCAACCGGTACAGGCCTCCGCGCAGGCCAACGGGTCGCGACGCCGCGAATTTCACACCTCCCGCCCCACGATATCGCGAACCGCCGAGGTCAGGGCCGGCAATCTAGGCGCGCTGATCCGTGCTCGGCTTCTCCCACAGGTTGACCCCGCTTTCGACCGCGAACCGGTCGATCTCGGCCAGCTCCTCGACCGAGAACGCCAGGTTCGTGAGCGCCGCGACGTTCTCGCGTACCTGCGCCGGCGAGCTCGCGCCGATGAGCGTGGTCGTGACCCGCGGGTCGCGCAGCACCCATGCGTACGCCATCTGGGCGAGGGTCTGGCCGCGCCGCAAGGCGATCTCGTTGAGCGCGCGCACCCGGGCGAGGTTCTCCTCGTTGAGCATCTCCCGCTGGAACGATTCACCGCCGGGTCGGTTGACCCGCGCGTCGGCGGGGATGCCGTCGAGGTACTTGTCGGTCAGCAGCCCCTGCGCGAGCGCGGTGAACGCGATCATCCCGGCCCCGACCTCCTCGAGCGCATCGAGCAGCTCCGGTTCGATCCACCGGTTCAGCAGGTTGTACGACGGCTGATGGATCAGCATCGGCACGCCCTCGGAGCGGAGGATCGCGGCCGCCTCCCGCGTCTTTGCCGCCGAATAGGACGAGATCCCGACGTACAGGGCTTTGCCCTGGCGCACGGCCGTGGCCAGCGCCCCCATCGTCTCCTCGAGCGGCGTGTCGAGGTCGAAGCGATGCGAGTAGAAGATGTCGAAGTACTCGACGCCGACGCGGCGCAGGCTCTGGTCCAGGCTCGCCAGCACGTACTTGCGCGACCCACCGCCCTGGCCGTATGGCCCGGGCCACATGTCCCACCCGGCCTTGCTGGAGATGATCAGCTCGTCACGGTGCGCCGACAGGTCCTCGCGCAGGATGCGCCCGAAGTTCAGCTCGGCGCTGCCGTACGGCGGCCCGTAGTTGTTGGCAAGGTCGAAATGCGTGATGCCGAGATCGAACGCCGTGCACACGATCTCGCGCTGCGTGGCCGCGGGCGTGAAGTCCCCGAAGTTGTGCCACAGCCCCAGCGAGAGCAGCGGCAGGCGCAGGCCGGCCCGCCCGCAGAAGCGATAGGTCATCGCGTCGTAGCGTCCGGGGGCGGGCAGGTAGGTCAATGGTCGGTCCTCCAGCGCGGCGGGCACCTGGACGAAGCCGACGATCGATGCGGCAGGCGGGGAACGGACGCCCCTGGGCGCTCGAGCACTTCGTCGTCCTCGGGTATTGTCCTCCCGCGACGGGGGGCCGCGCAGGTCCGGCGAGCACGGAAGGGCCGACATTCTGCCTTGTAGGCAGAGCTCGCCGGGCGAAGGTCGGAGGCTCAAGTGGGCTAGCGCCTCCTTAACTCAGCAATCCGTGCG
>Ga0097691_1003067_pt1 | contig 10535 bp, 9 predicted proteins | sample NGESurdeep072012_8_FD_72858 | JGI IMG/M metagenome (GOLD analysis project Ga0097691, IMG submission 72858) | Arctic peat soil microbial communities from Barrow, Alaska - NGEE Surface sample 210-1 deep-072012 | ecosystem: Environmental > Terrestrial > Soil > Wetlands > Peat ...
AGCATGTGGGCACCCAGGACCTGCGGCCGGTCCGGCACCAGGTGGTACGTGTAGTCCTCCATGAACGAGGTCCCGCCCGGCAGGCCCGTGGCCATGACCTTCATCGCGCGGACGAGGAGGGCAGTCTTCCAGTCGCCCTCGGCACCAAAGCCGTAGCCGTCGGCCATCAGCCGCTGGACTGCGATGCCCGGCAGCTGCGCCAGGTCGCCGAGATCCTCGAACGTGTCGGTGAACGCCCTGAAGCCGCCTGTCTCCAGGAACGTGCGGAGGCCGACCTCGATCCGGGCCGCCTCGCACAGTGCGGCCCGGTGCTCGCCTCCCGCGCGCAGCGTCGGCGCCAACGTGTAGCGGGACTCGTAGTCCTCGACCACGTGATCGACGGCCTCCTCCGGCGCCGTTCGGACGGTCTCCACGAGGGCGCTTACGCCGTACCCGTCCACCTGGACACCCAGGCGGATCTGCGCCTCGACCTTGTCGCCCTCGGTGACCGCGACCTGGCGCATGTTGTCGCCGAAACGGGCGAGCCTGAGCCGGTGGAGCTCCTGCCAGCCGCAGGCGGCCCGAGCCCAGATGCCGATGCGGTCGAGGACGTCTGGATCCTGCCAGTGGCCGACGACCGTGGCCCGGCTGCGCCGGAGCCGGGTCTCGAGATACCCGAACTCGCGGTCGCCATGGGCCGACTGATTGAGGTTCATGAAGTCCATGTCGATCTCCGCCCAGGGGAGATCGCGGTTGAACTGGGTGTGGAGATGGAGGAGGGGCTTCTGCAGCGCAGTGAGCCCGGCGATCCACATCCTGGCCGGCGAGAACGTGTGCATCCAGGCGATGACGCCGACGCAGCTCGGTGAGGCCGTCGCCGCCAGGCAGAGCTCGTGGATCGACTCGGAGGTCGTGACCACGGGCTTCGGGACGACCCGGACGGAGATCGCCGCCGACGCGTCGAGCGCACCGGCGATCTGCCGGGCATGGTCCTCCACGAGCCGCAGCGCGTCCGCGCCGTACAGATGCTGGCTGCCGGTGACGAACCAGACCTCGTGGTCGGCGAGCGCCTTCATCGGTTCTCCTGGTCGGCAGCAGGCCGCGGCTCCGATCCGCTTCTCCTGGGTCGTTTGCTTGGCGGTCGGCGCCGCGACGGGACTGGCGGACAACACCACAAACGAGCCGCACTCGAGTGTATGCACTCGAGTGCATTCGCGTCAAGATCCTGTACTCGTCGTGTGCCAACCGTTGCAGCGCAGTGGGTTGTGTTTCGGAAACGTCGGGGCGGGGCGGACCGTTCGACGGTTGGCCCGGCGCGGACGGCGGCGGGTCCGAAGCAGCCGAATGCCGTGTCCGGCGCGGGGCGGCGCGGACGGGTGACTCGGCTGGCCCGAATTGGCAAATACAAGCCCTGGTCGTACTGCGCAACAACCGACGCCTGTGGGGGTCTCAACGGCGGTCAGGACCGGTCGCGCCGAGCATGTCTCTCGCCGGTGGCGGCTCTCCTGCGTCGTCCCGCATGAACCCTGTTCGTTCCTGACAATTCGGCCGCGCCGCTCCGCCGCACGGCGCGAACCGGACGCAGCGGTCCCGCGCTGCGACAGCGCGACCGCGGGGGATCGCCCGACTCCGGGGCTCGCCCCGGACGATCATCCGGGGCGAGCCCACGGATTTCCGCGGGGCCAGCCGCGCGCCCGAAGCACCGACTCCCACTTCAGTCGGTCCATGGGCGGTATCAGGCATCAATCTGCGCGTATGTCCACGCAACGGGTCTGGTCGTTTGACGCGGTCTCGAGGAGGCGGGTACGCTCGGCCTCCCTCGCGACGTCATCCTCGGAGTAGCTCATGTCGTCTGCCGACATCGTCCCGTCGCTGCCTCGACTGGTCGCCGCCGGGGTGCTCGACGCGCAGCTCGCCGCTCTCGCCTGGCTCCTCCTCGAAGACGGCGTCCCGGTCAACGTCGGCGGCCCCGGGTGCGACGGGCGCGACGCGCTGCTGGACGCGCTCGTGGCGGCGCTGCCCGCCGGTCGACGACCGGACCCGGCGGCCCCGGCGGCGGAGCGCCGGCTCGTCCGGCTCGCCGGGACGCTCGCGATCTCGACCCCGCCGGGACTGCTCCGGGCCGCGCTCTCGGCGACGACCGGCCGGAGCGGGCTTGCGGCAACGATCGAGGCAGAGGACCTCGCGGAGGTCCTCGCCGTCCTTCACGGTCAGGGCCTTGCCGATGACGAGATCTCCTTCCTCGGTGCGGTGCTCGTGCTGGGCGCCGACGGCGAAGTCGGCGGCGGCACCAGGGGTTCGCCCGCTCGCGTGGTCGCGGCGCACTACCTCCGGCCGGTGGCCCGGGACGCCGCCGGCCACGTCCAGCGGCTCGGCCCGGCCGTCCTCGCCACCTGGGACCCGGGACGCTCGGAGTACGACCATTTCGCGTGGGGGATCTACCCGGAGCTGGCCGCTCGTACGGGCCGTCGAGCGGGCGACCTGGAGCGCGAGCACCTTGACCGGGCGGAGCGGCTCGGGTCGGAGGCCGCGCCCGGTCCAACCTGAGGCCGATTTCGGCGAATCGGACTACAATCGACGTTCACACCGTGATCCCGGGCGCCCAGGGGGCGTTGCCCGGCGCGATCTCGGTGCGTTCCACCGGGAGGCCGCATGACCAACCAGCGCCCCTCATCCACCAAGGTCGTGGACGAGCCTTTCAAGCACGTCATCGACGAGTACAAGCACAAGCTCCAGCGAGTGACGTGCACGTGCGGGTGGCAGGGCAGCAGCGCCTCCCCGGACGGCGTCAGCTCCGAGTGGAAGACCCATCACGTGAGCCACCGCCCGCCCGGGTCGTCGAAGCGCTGAGCCGCGGCGCGCGGCCCGAACCTCCCGTCGCGCGCCAGCGTTCACACCCGCGGGACCCCGACGCTCGCGACGTCCGACCAACCGGTACTCGCCCTGGCGCTGGATGACGCGCCCTCCCTCCGCCCACTGACGCCGGACGCCCTTGCGGCGGTGCAGGGCGCATCGCTGCGCGTCCTCGCGGAGACCGGCGTCGTCGTCGGTTCGCCCAGCGTGCGAGCGCGGCTCGCCGCGGCCGGGGCGCGGGTGGACGGCGATCGGGTCCGCTTCCCGACGGCCTTCGTCGAGTCCGCGGTCGCGCTCGCGCCGCGCGGATACCTCCTTGCCGCACGAGACCCCGCGTGCGACCTGCCGCTCGATGGGCGCCACGGGTACCTGTCCGTGGATGGCAGCGCGGCGGAGATGCTGGACCCGGAGACGGACGTCCGGCGAGCGTCGACGGCGGCCGACCTCGCGCTCGTGACACGCCTCGCCGACGCACTGCCGGAGATCGCGTTCCTGTGGCAGGGCGTGGAGGCCGGTGACGCGCCAGCGCCCGTGCGCCCGCTCCACGAGCTCCGGGTACAGCTGGCGAACAGCCGGAAGCATGTCCAACTCATGACCGCGGTCACGCCGCTGGCCGCCCGTGGGGCCGTGGCGATGGCCCGTGCCGTTGCCGGCGGCGCCGAGGCGCTCCGCGCGCGACCCATCCTCTCCTCGTTCCAGGTCTCGCTCAGCCCGTTGCGTTTCGAGGGCGATGCGCTCGAGGCGGCGCTGGTCTACGCGGAGGCGGGCGTGCCGGCGGGCTTCGTGGTGATGCCCATCGCCTGCGCCACCGCCCCCGCTACGCTGGCGGGCGTCCTGGTCCAGTCGAACGCGGAGGTCCTGGCCGGGATCGCGATCCTCGAGATGCTCGTGCCCGGGGCACCCACGTTCTACGGTGCCTGCTCCACGACGCTGGATCTCCGGACTGCGCTCGTCGCGTGCGGCGGCCCGGAGGACCTCCTCTTCCAGGCGGCGCTCGCCCAGCTGGCGCGCTCGAACGGTCTCCCGTCGAGCATCGGCACGTTCGCCACCGGGGCGAAGCGGGCCGACTGGCAGGCGGGCGTGGGGAACGGCCTGTCGGGCCTCGTCAGCCTCCTCGCCGGGGCGGAGATGCTCTCGGGCGCCGGCTTGCTCCATGCCGCCCGGATCTTCGCGCTCGACGAGATGGTCCTGGATGCCGAGATCTTCGGGTTGCTCCGGCATCTCGCGGCCGGGATCCGCGTCTCCGAGGAGGATCTCGCGGTGGGGGCGATCGGCGAGGTCGGACCGGGCGGCAACTTCCTGGCGGAGGACCACACGCTCGCGCACATGCGGCAGCTCTGGCGGCCGCGCCTGTTCGACCGCGGGACGTGGGAGGACTGGGAGGCGGCCGCCCGGCCCGAGCCGCGTGCCCGCGCCCGGGAGCGGGTCCGAGCCCTGCTGGCATCGCACGAGGTGCCGGCACTCCCTGACGGCATGCCCGCCGAGCTGGACCGGATCGTGGCCGCCTTTGCCGCCGAGGCAGGCGTCGGGTAGTCGCGGCGCCGCAGCGCTTGCGTGCCGCGCACGACCTTCGGCCCCCGAACGTGGTCCGGCCGGCCGGGGAGGGGACCGGGTCGCGCGGCGTACCATGACGCGGCCGGCTCGTCCGGCCCGACGCGATCATCCGTCCATCCATCGCGACGTCCTCGGACGTCGCCGCGCCACGCAGGAGGACCCGCTCATGGCGACCGTCGCCGACACCATCCCGCAGCTCATCGGGCTCCTGGAAGGAACTGCCCGGGTCGAGGGCGGCCGGCTGCTCGTCACGGACGAGGCGGCGTTCCGCGCCCGGACCATCGAGGACCTGGCCTGGACGCAGACGTTCTCGCAGGACCCGGCGACGGTCGAGGCGGCCCGCTGGCTGATCTGGGAGGCGAGCCAGGAGCTTGGCGCCCCGTCCGCGAGCATCCAGGACCTGTACGCGGCCCGGAGCCGCGGCGAGGTCCGCGGCTTCACCGTCCCCGCCATCAACATCCGCATCGACACCTTCGACATGGCGAAGGCGATTTTCGCCACCGCGAAGGCGAAGGCCGTCGGGCCGGTCATCCTGGAGCTCGCCCGCTCGGAGCAGACCTACACCTGGCAGCGCGTCTTCGAGTACGCCCCGAACTGCCTGGCGGGCGCGATCGCAGCCGGCTGGGTCGGCCCGGTCTTCATCCAGGGCGACCACTACCAGTTCAACGCCAAGAAGTACGCCGCCGATCCCGAGGCGGTGACCGAGGAGATCCGCAAGGCGTGCCGCGACGCGGTGGCTGCGGGCTACCTCAACATCGACATCGACAGCTCGACGCTCGTGGACCTCTCCAGGGCGACCGTCGACGAGCAGCAGCGGGCCAACTACACCCGTGCCGCCGAGATCACCGCGCTCATCCGCGAACTCGAGCCCGCCGGCGTGACGATCTCGGTCGGCGGCGAGATCGGCGAGGTCGGCAAGCGGAACTCCGACGAGGCCGAGCTGCGCGTCTACCTCGACGGCTACCGCCGCGAGCTCGACGCCCGGGTGACCGGCGCGATCGGCGTCAGCAAGGTGAGCGTCCAGACCGGGACCAGCCACGGCGGGGTGCCCCTGCCGGATGGCGGCGTGGCCGAGGTCAAGCTCGACTTCGAGGTCCTTCGCGTCCTCGGCGAGGTCGCCCGGACGTACGGCGCGGCGGGCGCCGTCCAGCACGGCGCCAGCACCCTCCCGGACGCCCTGTTCCATACGTTCCCGACCGTCGAGACGGCCGAGATCCACCTGGCGACGGGCTTCCAGAACGCCGTCTTCGAGCACCCCGCCTTCCCGGCGGACCTCCATGCCGAGATCGAGGCCTGGTGCTTCGCCAACGCGAGCGACGAGCGCAAGGACGGGATGACCGACACCCAGTTCGTCTACACGACCCGCAAGAAGGCGATCGGCCCCTTCAAGCGCCGGATCTGGAGCCTCTCGACGAAGGGCCAGATCCTCGCCAGCCAGGCGGAGAAGCTTGCCTTCCTCTTCGACCAGCTGAAGATGACGGGCACCACCGACCTGCTCCGTTTCATCTCGACGCCCGCCTGGCATCGGCCGATCCCCGAGACGCTCGCCGCGGCTCTCGCTGGCTGACCACGCCACGGTGGCATTCCTCGGCCCGGGTCGGCTCGCCGGTCCGGGCCATTCCGTGCCCGGGTCAGGCGAGCTCGTGGCGGACGATGACATCGACCGGGCCGGGCGGGACCTGCCATGGCCTTGCGCGGAGATCTCGATGGCGGGGTACCGGCCGGTGATCGGCAGCACAGCCTGGCGGCTCGCGGGTACGCTGACGGTCTCTCCGAGCGAATGCACGAGGGATCGATGACCGATCACGCAGAACCAACCCCCGGCTTCGGTCCTGAATGGAGCGCCTCCCGCCGCCGTGCTCCCGAGGCCGACCTGCGGGCCTGGCTGGAGCTGGGCCTCTCCATCTGCGACGCCGCCGAGGAGATCGCCCTGCGCTGGTTCCGTCGCGACGTCCCGACCTCGACGAAGCCGGACCGCTCCTTCGTCACGGAGGCGGACCAGGCAATCGAGCGGCTCGCGCGCGAGCGCATCCGGGCGACGCATCCGGACCACGGCCTGGTGGGCGAGGAGTACGGCGAGGAGGCCAGCGACGCCCGGATCCGCTGGTACATCGACCCCATCGACGGGACCCACAACTACATCCGCGGCGTGCCGCTCTTCGGGACGCTCCTCGCCGTGGAGGTGGATGAGGAGCTCCAGGTGGGGATCCTCAGCGCGCCGGCGCTCGGCGAGCGCTGGCATGCCGCCCGCGGCCTGGGCGCCTGGGCGATCGGGCGCGATGGTACCAGCCGGCCGATCCGGACCTCCGCGGTAACCCGCATCGACGACGCCCAGCTCGTCTACGGCAGCCGACGGGAGAACGTCGGGTCCGGCCTCATGCCCGGCTTCGACGCGACGATCGCCGCCTCCTGGCGCGACCGCGGCTTCGGCGACTTCTGGGGCTACGCGCTCGTCGCCGAGGGCGCCGCCGAGGCGATGATCGAGTGCGGGATGCACGTCTGGGACGTCGCCGCGCCGCTCGTCCTGGTCGAGGAGGCCGGCGGCCGGGTGACCGACGTGACCGGCGCCCGCCGGATCGACGCGCCGTCGTTCGTGGGCTCCAACGGCCACCTGCACGACGAGCTGCTGCGACGCCTGACGAGCGTTGCCTGACGCGCTCCGCCTGACGGCCGCGGCGCCGGTCGCCATTGCTCACGCCGCGGCGGCGAGGCTCTCCTGTTATGCAACGAGATCCGTCGCCACCTGCGGTGGTATCACCGACTCCAGTGTCGGGCGGGCCATCCGGCCGCCGGCCTCGGGTGAGGGGCCCGGGGGCAGGGTCCCGGGGGGCAGGGTACGATGCGGTCGCCCGGCGCCCTGCTCCGTGGCCTGGAACTCGCGCCGGCCGGCGCCCCGTGAAGGACTGATTCGCCAGATGACGACGCTCACCGAAGGGGCCATCTTCGACGCCCTGCGCACCGTCCAGGAGCCCGAGCTCGGCCGCGACCTCGTGACCCTCAACATGGTGAAGGGGATCACGATCGACGGCGCCGACGTGGCCTTCACGATCGAGCTGACCACGCCGGCCTGCCCACTCAAGGACGAGATCGAGCGGAATGCGCGCGCCGCGCTCGCCGCGATCGGCGTCGGCGAGGCCCGCATCACGTGGGGCGCGATGGTCCGGCGGGCCGCGCCCGCTGCCGGCCCGCAGCTGCTGGAGGGCGTCAAGAACATCGTGGCCGTCGCGTCCGGCAAGGGCGGCGTCGGGAAGAGCACGGTGAGCGCGAACCTCGCGGTCGCGCTGGCCCAGGCGGGGGCATCGGTCGGCCTCCTCGACGCCGACATCACCGGCCCGAACATCCCGCTCATGATGGGCCTGGAGGGCGTGCCGAAGGCAAACGCGGACAACAAGATCGTGCCGCTCGAGCGCTACGGCGTGAAGGTCATCTCGATCGCCTTCTTCGTCCCGGACGGCCAGCCCATCGTCTGGCGCGGGCCACTCGTGGGTGGCGCGATCCAGCAGTTCCTGCGGGACGTGGCGTGGGGCGACCTGGACTACCTGGTCGTCGACCTCCCGCCGGGCACGTCCGACGCCCAGCTGACGCTGGCGCAGTCCGTCCCGATCTCCGGGGCGGTGCTCGTGACGACCCCGCAGCAGGTCGCCATCGCCGACGTCCAGAAGGCGCTCGCGATGTTCGCCCGGATGAGCGTCCCGGTCATCGGCCTCGTGGAGAACATGAGCGCGTTCGCCTGCCCGCACTGCGGCGAGGCAACGGAGATCTTCGGCCGCGGCGGCGGCGAGCGGTTCGCGCGTGCGCATGACATCGAGTTCCTGGGCGGCATCCCGCTCGACATCACCGTCCGCCAGGGCGGCGACGCTGGCATCCCGGTCGTGGCCCAGCGGGAGCCGGGTCCCGCGGCGCTGGCGCTGACCGCGCTCGCCAAGACGGTTGCCGCGCGGGTGAGCGTGCGCGCGGCCCGGCAGCAGCCGGTGCTGACGATCAGCTGAGCACCGGCCGGTTCAGCCGGCCGTGATCACGCCCTCGCGCCCCTGGCGGATCATCTGCTCGCGCGCGGCGGCGAGGTGGACCGCGGCGACGCCGAGGAGGCGCTGCATCGTGGTCCGGCCCGCCGGGGTGCCACCGGTCAGGAGCGCCAGGAGCGCCTCGGCGGGGATCGCGACCAGCCGCACGGGCCCCGTCGCGCGGGCCGTCGCGAGCGACACCGGATCGTCGCGCAGGGACGACCAACCCAGTACCTCGCCGGGACCCAGCGTGCCGACGATCACCGGGCGGCCGTCCCGAAGGACGCGTAAGGTGACCTGGCCGCGTTCAATCAGGAACACGTCCGTGGCGGGCGCGCCCTCCGTGTAGAGGATCTCTCCATCCGCCGGCTCGCGCCTGCTCGCGGCGGCCGCGAGCGTCGCCCGTTCCCCTTCGGGGAGGCCACGGAAGAGGGCGAACCCACCGACTTCGGCTGCGGTGACCACGTGCGAACTCATCGGGCGTCCTCCCTGCGAAGGTGCGTGGCAGCGTACACCGCGACGGATGGTCGCGCGGCGCCGCCTGTCGCGCTGGCGGCGCCCCGTCGCGCCGCAGGGTCCGGGGTATCATTCCGGTGCACGGATCCGCGGTTGGAGGTGAGACCTGAGCCAGAACACGACGGGCGGCGAGAGCGCACCGCCGACCGACATACAGGACCAACCCGCTCCCGACCCGGCAGCCGCGGCCCCGGAAGCGGCCGCGCCGCACCAGCCTGCGGGGTCGCCGGCCGGGCTGCTCGACCAGGCCCGGCGGACGGTGGACGCAGCACGGCGCCTCGTCACGACCCACGTGGACCTGGCCAGAGCCGAGCTCTCGGAGATCGCAGAGCGAGCGAAGGTAGCGGCGCTGCTCGTCGCGATCGCCGTGGCCATCCTGCTCTTTATGGCGATCCTCGCGTCCGTCGGGACCACGCTGTTCATCGGCGAGTGGCTGTTCGGGAGCATCGGCTGGGGCGTGGTCCACGGGACGCTCTTCTGCGTGGCGCTGGTCGTGGCGCTCCTGCTGGCCGCCCTGGAGATCCCCCGCCGCGAGCTGGCCGCCAGCCTGGTGGGAGCGCTCGGGCTCGGGATCATGGTCGCGGTGGTTCTCGGGCTCGCCTGGCCGAACCAGCTCTTCGCACGGGTCGGTGATTCGCTGATACCGGGCGTGGACGCCGGCGTTCGGCCCCTCGTCGCCGGCCTGGGTCTTGGCGCGCTCGTCATCGGCGTCCTCGGGTTCCTCGCCGGCGCCCGTCTCGGCGGCGCGAGCGGTGCCGTCGGCGGGCTCGTCGGGGGGGCCGTGGTCGGCGCCCTGATTGGCGCCTTCCTCGCGATCTCGTTCAGCCTGCGCGTCGGGATCGCCCTCGGCATCTGCGCCACGTTCATCGCCTGGCCCGCACTCGCGGCGACCGCGCTCCGGTCCTACGACTGGGGCATCGTCAAGGCTCGCTACTGGCCCGGCACGACTATCGAGACGACGAAGGAGACCATCGAGTGGGTGCGCGCACGGAAGCCGCTCGGCAGGAAGTCGTAGCGGCACGCGCCGGCCTCGTGGACGAGGTCGAGCGGCTGAAGACGTCCGCGCGGAGCGCCGTCGACGTCAAGGCAAAGGTGAAGCGATATCCGGCCAGGGCCGCGGGCGCGGCGGCGGGCACGGCATTCCTCGTGGCCGGCGGCCCGAAACGGATCTTTCGCGCCGTCAAGCGGCGTGTCGTCGGCGAGCCGGAGCCGCTGCCGGCGAGCCTCCTCCCCGAGGACGTGGATCGCGCCGTGCGCGCGCTCGGGGACGATGGCGCGAAGGTCCGCGGGGCGCTGGAGCGGGGGTTTGCGGACTACCTCGATGCGACGGCAGGCGATCGGAAGGCGGCAGCGCGCGGCCGATCCATCTCCCGGCTCGCGCTCGTCATCGCGACCCCGGCCGCAACGCGTGCGGCCCAGCAGGCCCTGAAGCGCGTGCTCGCGAAGCCGGAGCGCCCCGGCGACGGGGGATCCGCGCGCTAGACTCGCCCCACGGGCGAGTGGCGGAATGGCAGACGCGCCGGCCTTAGGAGCCCTCTGCCGCCTGCGCTATCCGTCACGCTCGCGGATCGATGCCAGCGACGTCGAGTTATGCGCGTCTCGCACGCTCATCCTGCCCGGGCCGGGTCG
>Ga0097691_1003068_pt1 | contig 10535 bp, 8 predicted proteins | sample NGESurdeep072012_8_FD_72858 | JGI IMG/M metagenome (GOLD analysis project Ga0097691, IMG submission 72858) | Arctic peat soil microbial communities from Barrow, Alaska - NGEE Surface sample 210-1 deep-072012 | ecosystem: Environmental > Terrestrial > Soil > Wetlands > Peat ...
ATGAGAAAACCGGCCTGGGCCGGCGGCTTGCGCTGCAGCTGGTCAAGCTCATGGGGCGGCGCACCCTGATGCTGGGCTACGCCGTCGTGCTCGCCGATACGCTGCTCGCGCCGTTCACGCCGTCCAATACGGCGCGTAGCGGCGGCACCATCTATCCGGTGATCCGCAATCTGCCCGCTCTGTACGATTCCAAGCCCAACGACCCGTCCGCGCGCCGCATAGGTTCCTATCTGATGTGGGTGGCCATCGCCGGCACCTGCGTCACCAGTTCGATGTTCCTCACCGCGCTCGCGCCCAATCTGCTCGCGGTGGAATTGATCAAGAAAACCGCCAAACTCGATATTGGCTGGACGCAGTGGTTTGTCGCCTTCCTGCCGGTGGGTGTCTTGCTGCTGATCCTGATACCGATTCTGACCTACTGGCTCTATCCGCCGGAAGTGAAGGAAGGCAAGGAAGTGCCGCAGTGGGCGGCCAAGGAACTCGGCACCATGGGCGGGATGAGCGGACGGGAAATGCTGCTCGCGGCGCTGGTGGTGCTCGCACTGGCGCTGTGGATTTTCGGCGGCGACGTGATCAATGCCACAACCGTGGCGCTGGTCGTCATTTCCTTGATGCTGCTGACCGCGGTCTTTTCCTGGGAAGACATGATCACGAACAAGGCGGCGTGGAACACTCTGGCGTGGTTCGCGACCCTGGTTGCGCTGGCCGACGGCCTGTCCAAGGTCGGGTTCGTGAAATGGTTCGCCGATTCCGTCGCCGCGCATATGGGGGGCTTCACCCCCGGCATGGCGATGGTCGCGCTGATCCTGGTGTTCTACTTCACGCACTACCTGTTCGCCAGCGTCACGGCGCACACGACGGCGATGCTGCCGGTGATGCTGGCCGTGGGTTCCACCATTCCCGGCATGAACATGCTGCAGTTCGCGCTGTCGCTCGCTTTCACGCTCGGTTTGATGGGCATACTTACGCCCTATGCGACCGGGCCCAGCCCCGTGTACTACGGTTCGGGTTACCTGCCGACCGCGGACTACTGGAAGCTGGGAGGGGTTTTCGGCGTGCTGTTCATCGCCGTGTTCCTGCTGCTCGGCCTGCCGTGGATGGCGATGATGGGCTAGGAAAGCCCGGATTGCCCGGCCGTGGCCCGGTCGGCGGCTGCGCCCGCGCGCAGCAGCCGCCCCGGGCGCGCGCCGGTGGCTTGCCCCTCGTGCCATACCGCAACGCCGTTGACGATCACGTTGCTTATGCCGCGCGCTTGCTGCGTCGGCGCGTCGAAGCTCGCTGCGTCGCCAATCTCTGCGGCATCGAAGAGGGTGATGTCGGCCCAGTAGCCGGGCTGCAGCAGGCCGCGCTCCTTCAGCCCGAAATTGCGCGCTGTGAGCCCGGTCATTTTGTAAATCGCGGTCTCCAGTGGGAACAGCCCCAGGTCGCGGCAGTAGTGGCCGAGGACGCGCGGGAACGTGCCCCACAGCCGCGGATGGGGTTTGATATCGTGCGGCAGGCCGTCGGAGCCGACCATGGTTTCGTCGAACTGCAGGATGCGCTGCACGTCGGCTTCATCCATGGAGAAGTAGATCCCGCCGGCCGGACTCAAGCGCGCCACGGCTTCCTCCTGCGAGACGCCGAGCCGATCCGCCGCCAGTGCGAGGTCCATGCCGGCGAATTCCGGATGCGGTTTTGACCAGGTGATGAGGATGCGGCTGGAGAGCGCGATGCGGTCCGCGCGCAGTATGGTCGATGACGCCGTATAGGGATAGCAATCGAGGCATACGCTTTGTCGCTCACCCGCCGTTCGCAGCAGCGCCAGCGTTTCAACAGAGCGTCCAAAATTCTCCTGACCCACGACTTTATGGTGCGAAATGATCACCGGCACGCCCACTTCGCGCCCGATGCGAAAGGTTTCCTCCATCGCTTCGGCGATGCGGTCATCCTCATGGCGCATGTGCGTCACGTAGCGTCCGCCGTACTCCTTGAGCGGTTGTGCCACGGCGATGATTTCTTCGGTCGTGGCGTGCGCGGCTGGCGGATAGTAGGTGCCGGTCGAGAGGCCGATTGCGCCGGCGGCGAGCGCTTCACGTGCCATCGCTTGCATGCGGGCGGTTTCCCCGACCGTCGCTGCGCGGTCGAGCCGGCTCATCGCGGCGACGCGCAGCGTGGTATGGCCGACGAGGCAGGCGACATTGGTCGCCGCGGGCTGGCTGTCGAGTTCCTCCAGAAAGGAAACGAAATCCGGGAAGCGGAAGGCGCCGCCGTCGTCGATAAGATCGAGCGGCGGGGGCGGCGATGCGGCGACCAGCGGCGCGAGGCTGATGCCGCAATTGCCGGCGATGACGCTGGTCACGCCCTGGCTCACCTTGGGCGTCATCGCCGGATCGGAGCCCAGCAGGCGATCGTCGTGGGTATGCGCGTCGATGAATCCCGGCGCGGCGACTTTTCCGTCTGCGTCGATTTCATGGTCCGCGCTTGCCTGCCCGAGCTGGCCGATGCCGGCAATGCGTCCGCCGCGCACGCCGATGTCGCCGGTATAGCGCGGACGTCGCGTGCCGTCGATGATGGTGGCATTGCGGATCAGGAGGTCGTAGCGGAGGCTCATGCCTTGCACCCGGAAATAGTCGAGTCGATATTTTACGCGCTCGAAGCCTGGGCATGAGGGCGGATTGACGCAAACGGGGCGAACATGAAACGCGTACTGATCACCGAACCGTAATGTTTCGCCTTTTGAACATGGAGGTTTCTCCTTCTAGCTTGCGTTAAAGTGATAAGAATTAGTTCAGGTGTTCTATGGTGCGCAGGTAGGCTTCGCGCGACGGCTTGAGGTGGCGCGCGCACAGGGTAACGAGACGCGTGCGGTCGCCTTCGCGCAGGGCGTGCAGGATTTCATCGTGCTGGCTGCGCGCCTGCTCCAGGTATTGCTGAGTGACCAAAGTGGTGAGGCGCACCGGGTGCGTGCGTCGCGCGAAATCGGCGATCGCCTCGACCAGTGCCTCGTTGCCGCACAGCTGGAATATGGCCGCGTGAAAGGCAAGGTTGGCGCGGAAGACGGCACGCACGTCGTTGCTCTTGATCGCCGCAGCGTGCTCGCGCTGGATCTTCTCGATCGGGGCAAGGAGGCGTGTTTCCACCGGCAGGGTAATCAGCTTGACGCAGTTGGTTTCAAGAATCTCGCGCACGGCATAGAGTTCGGTAGCCTCCTTCGCCGTGAGGGCGCGCACCTGCGCGCCGCTGTTCGGTTTGCGCATCACCAAACCGTCGCGCTCGAGTTCGGCGAGCGCCTGGCGCACGATATGGCGCTTGGCGTCGAAACGCTGCATCAATTCGTCCTCGACCAGACGCTCGCGCGGGTGGTAGGCGCGAAAGACGATGTCTTCCTCGATGCGGCGCACGATGTCCTGCACCGGCTGCGAGTCGGCTGCGCGCTTGCGTTTTGTAGGGCCAGGGGGCATCGCGTCCTAGGGTGTTTCCGTCTTGTCTTTCACCGATTTATCGCTTAAACTGCCGCCCAGATTATCAATAATGTCATTAATTAGCAAGCACGAGCTGCACCACGCAACCCGACGGAGGCATCGCTATGAGCGGCAACAAGAATGGACTGCACAAGGGGCTCACCACCTACGGCGACAGCGGCTTCTCGCTGTTTCTGCGCAAGGCCTTCATCAAAGGCGCGGGCTACACTGACGACGCGCTAGACCGGCGCATCGTCGGCATCGTCGACACCGGCAGCGCTTTCAACCCCTGCCACGGCAACAGCGCGCAGCTGATCGAGGCGGTCAAGCGCGGCGTGATGCTCGCCGGCGGCCTGCCGATGGATTTCCCCGTCATCTCGATCCACGAAAGCTTCGCCTCGCCCACGTCGATGTTTCTGCGCAATCTGATGTCGATGGACGTCGAGGAAATGGTCCGCGCCCAGCCGATGGACGCGGTGGTGCTGATCGGCGGCTGCGACAAGACCGTGCCGGCGCTGTTGATGGGCGCGGCTTCCGCGGGTTTGCCTGCGATCACGCTGGTGACCGGCGCCATGCTGACCGGCTCGCACGACGGCGTGCGCGTCGGCGCCTGCACCGATTGCCGCCGGTACTGGGGGCGCTTTCGCGCGCAGGAGATCGACGAAGCAGAAGTCGCGCGCGTGAACAACCAGCTGGTGGCGAGCGTCGGTTTCTGCTCGGTGATGGGCACGGCCAGCACCATGGCCTGCGTCACCGAGGGGCTGGGCATGATGCTGCCGGGCGGCGCGACGCCGCCGGCGGTGACCGCGGACCGCATCCGCATCGCCGAGCGCAGCGGCGCGACCGCCGTGGCGATGGCGAATTCCCAGCTGACGCCGGACCGCATCATGAGCGCCGGGGCGTTCGAGAACGCGCTACGGGTGTTGCTCGCCATTGGCGGCTCCACCAACGGCATCATCCATCTCACCGCCATCGCGGGCCGCCTCGGGATCAAGCTCGATCTGGACCGCCTCGACGCTCTGGGTCGCGACACGCCGGTACTGGTCGACTTGAAACCGTCGGGGTCGTACTACATGGAGGATTTCCACAAGGCGGGTGGCATGCCGGCGCTGCTGCGCGAACTGCGGCCGCTGCTGCACTTGGACGCGCTCACCGTCACCGGGCGCACCCTGGGCGAAGAGCTGGACGGCGCTGTCGTCGCTTTTCCGCAGGATGTGATCCGGCCGCTCGACCATCCGATCTATCCGCAGGGCGGCATCGCCGTGCTGCGCGGCAATCTCGCGCCAAACGGGGCGTTGATCAAGCAGTCGGCCGCCGACCCGAAGCTGTTCGAGCGCGAAGGCCGGGCGGTCGTGTTCGAATCGCTGGACGATCTCGCGGCGCGCATCGACGCGCCCGACCTCGACGTGACCGCGGACGATTTCCTGGTGCTGCAGAATGCCGGGCCGAAAAGCGGCTACGCCATGCCCGAGGCGGGCTACCTGCCGATCCCGACCAAGCTGTCGCGCGCCGGCGTGAAGGACATGGTGCGGATTTCTGATGCGCGCATGAGCGGCACCGCGTTCGGGACCATCGTGCTGCATGTGTCGCCCGAATCGGCCATTGGTGGGCCGCTCGCGCTGGTGAAGAACGGCGACCGCATCCGTTTGTCGGTGTCCGGGCGCAAACTCGAGCTGCTGGTCGACGAGGCGGAACTCGCGCGGCGGCGCAGCGCACACCGCCCGCGTGAAGTTGCGGCCGAGCGCGGCTACGCCAAACTGTACATGCGCAGCGTGCTGCAGGCCGAGGACGGTTGCGATTTCGATTTTTTGAGAAAAGCCTAGACTTCGCCGCAAAGCGCACTTTGCGAAATTCAACGAGAATTGACGCCCACCTTGTTCAAGCAAGCACAACGCAAACTGGAGAATTGAGCATGACCCAACGCATCACCGGCGTACTGTCCCCCGTCGTCACCCCGTTCAAGGCCGATTACAGCCCCGACACCGAGCGCTTCGTGCGCCAGTGCAAGTGGCTGGTCGCGAACAACGTCGGCCTGGCGGTGTTCGGCACCAATTCCGAGGCCAATTCGCTGGCCGCAGGCGAGCGCATGGAATTGCTGGAGAAGCTGGTGGAAGCCGGCGTCGATCCGGCGCGCATGATGCCCGGCACCGGCTGCTGCGCGCTCACCGACTCGGTGCGCCTCACGGCGCATGCGGTGAAGCTCGGCTGCGCCGGCGCGCTGATGCTGCCGCCGTTCTACTACAAGGGCGTGTCCGACGAGGGCCTCTACCGCAATTACGCCGAGATCGTCGAGCGCGTCGGCGATGCGCGCCTGCAGATTTACCTGTATCACATTCCGCAGGTGAGCCAGGTGCCGATCAGCCTGAAACTGATCGAGCGCCTGCTCAAGGCCTACCCGAAGAACATCGCTGGCACAAAAGACTCATCCGGCGACTGGAACAATACCAAGGCGACGCTGGACCAGTTTGCCAAGGACGGCTTCGACGTGTTTCCCGGCAGCGAAACCTTCCTGCTCGCCGGCATGCGCAACGGCGGCAAGGGCTGCATCAGCGCCACCGCCAACGTCAATCCGGTGGCGATCCACAACCTGTACGCGAATTGGCGATCGGCCGATGCGGACAAATTGCAGGCGGGCCTGGACCAGGTGCGCGGCGTGTTCCAGAAATATCCCATGATTCCGGCGATGAAGCGCGCGATAGCGCACTGGAGCGGCCACCCCGGCTGGGCTACGGTGCGTCCGCCCTTGGTGGAGGTGAACGCGGAACAGGCGACGGCGCTGATCGCCGATCTGGAGCAGTGCGGTTTTTCGATGTCCGGTTTGAAATAGATTTTTCTTTAACAGGAGCTTCCTCATGTTTCAGTTTCGCTGCAGTCGCCGCGTCGCGGCTATCGTCCTGGCGCTGTGCGCCGCGCTTCCTTCGTTCGCCCAGGCCCAGGCGTATCCCGCCAAGCCGGTCAAACTCATCGTAGGCTTTCCCCCGGGCGGTTCTTCCGACGTCGTCGGGCGCTTGATTGCCGAAGGTGCGACCGAAGCGCTAGGCCAAGCGGTGGTGATCGAGAACGTGCCGGGCGCGGGCGGCAATATCGGCACCGCGCGCGCCGCCAAGTCGCCGGCCGACGGCTATACCCTGGTCCTGTGCACCATCGGCACCTGCGCCATCAACCCGAGCGTCTACCCCAACGTGGGCTACGACCTGCAGCGCGACTTCGTGCCGGTGTTCCTGGTCGGTGGCGTGATGAACATATTCACTGTCAACCCCGCGTTCAACGTGAAGTCGATCGCCGAGCTGGTGAGCTACGTCAAGGCCAACCCGGGCAAGCTGCCGGTGGCGATCGGCGGCATCGGCAGTTCCAACCACCTTACGCCGGTGTGGTTCGCCTCGATCGCGGGTCTGGACATGCTGTGGATACCGTACAAGGGCTCGGGGGATTCGATCACCGCCCTGATCGCCGGGCAGGTGCAGATGTTCGTCGACAACGAACCCTCCATCCTGCCCCAGATCAACGCGGGCAAAGCGCGGCCGCTGGCGGTGACCGGCCCGAAGCGCTCGCGTTTCCTGCCCAACGTACCGACGATGGAGGAAGCGGGCTACAAAGGCTTCATCGTCGAGCCCTGGTATGGCGTCATGGCGCCGCAGGGCACGCCGCCCGCGGTGGTGGAGAAGCTGAACGCGGCTTTCAATGCGGCGATCCAGAATCCGCGCGTGCTAAAGCGCCTGGAGGAAGCCGGACTGCGGCTGGTAGGCGGCCCGCCCGAGCGCCTGGGAGAACAGATCCGCAGCGAGTCGGAGCGCTGGGCCAAGGTAGTCAAGGCCAACAAGATCAAGGTCGAGTAGGCCTATGGCCAGAATTTTTCTTACGCATCCGCCAGACGCGCTGAAGAACTACTACGGCGACAGAGCGGTCGCGGGGCTCAAAGCGCTGGGCGAGGTGCGCTTCAATAGCGCCGGACGCGAGCTTTCCACGCAAGAGCTGATCGAGGCTGCGCGCGGCTGCGAGCTGATCGTTTCCTACCGCCAGACCCCGGGGGAGGCAGAGCTGTTCCGCAACTCGCCCGACCTGGTCGCGTTCTCGCGCTGCGCCATCGATATCCGCAATGTCGACGTTGCGGTGGCGAGCGAGATGGGTATCCTCGTAACCCAGGCGAGCGCGGGCTTCGTCGCCTCGGTGGCGGAGTGGGTCGTCGGTGCCATGGTCGATCTCGGCCGCGGAATCAGCGCTGCCAGCGCGGTCTACCACGCAGGCTCGGTGCCCTCTGCGTCCATGGGTCGCCAGTTGCGGGGCGCCACGCTGGGCGTGATCGGCTATGGCCAGATCGGGCGCTATCAGTGCGAACTGGGTCTCGCCATGGGCATGCGCGTGTTGGTATCTGATCCGCATGCCAGGATGGAGCACGCGGCGCTGGTTCAGCTTGACTTGCCCGCCCTGCTCGCGCAGTCTGATTTCGTCGTCTGCCTTGCGCTCGCCACCGAAGCGACCGAGAACCTGATGAACGCACAAGCGTTTGCAAAGATGAAACCGGGCGCCTTTTTCATCAACGCCTCGCGCGGCAATCTGGTGGATGAAAAAGCGCTGGAGCAGGCGCTCGACTCGGGCCATCTCGCCGGCTGCGCGCTGGATGTGGGCCGCGCGCCCGATCAGACCCCCGCTCCCGCGCTCGCGCGCCATCCGCAAGTGATCGCGACGCCACATGTGGCCGGGCTGACCCCGGAATCGATAGAGCATCAGTCGCTGGAGACGGTGGCGCAGGCTGCCGAAATCATCAAAGGCCGCGTGCCCAAAGGCGCGGTCAACGCACCATACTGGACCAGAAAGGAGAGACTGCAAGCATGAAAACCATCCTGATTACCGGCGCCTCGGGCGACGTTGGCACCCACCTGCGGCGCGAACTGGCCGGCAAGTACAATCTGCGCCTGTCGGACCTGCGGCCGCTGAAACCGGCCAAGGGGGAAAAATTCGCGCGCGCCGACATCTCGAACATGGCTGACGCGCTGCGCATCACCAGGGGCGTCGACGCCATCGTCCACCTCGGCGGCTATTCGGTCGAGGGCCCGTGGGAAGGCATACTCAGCGCCAACATCATCGGCTGCTACAACGTGTTCGAGGCCGCGCGCCGGAACGGGGTGAAGCGCATTCTCTTCGCCACTTCCAACCATGCCGTCGGTTTCTATCCGCGCAAGAAAACCATCGATCATCGCGTCTACATCAAGCCCGACGGACGCTATGGTGTGTCCAAGGTGTTCGGCGAGGCCATGGGCAGCCTGTACGCCGACAAATACGGTATGCAGGTGTTCTTGATGCGCATCGGCAACGTCAATCCGGCGCCGATAGACAAGCGGCGGCTGTCGATCTGGCTTTCGCCGCGCGACCTGGCGCAGCTCGTGACCATAGGCATCGAGCATCCGGCCATCCGCTTCGAGATCGTCTACGGCGTGTCGAAGAACACGCGCAGCTGGTACGACAACAGCAACGCCTACCGCCTGGGATACAGGCCGCAAGACGATTCGGAAATCTATGCGGCAGAGGTGCTGGCGAAGGAAAAGCCCGGCCACCCAACCGGCGAACTCTATCAGGGGGGCGCATTCACGCATGTCGAAGCCGTGCCCAACCCGGCGCCTCTGCCGAAGGCGGCGAAGAAGCCTGTCAAGCGAACGGTCAAGAAAACGGCCAAGAAAGCAAAGAAAAAGTGAGCAGCGCGCCGCAATTGAAGGCGCCGCCGGGCGCCTGCGACACCCATATGCACATCTACGACGCGCGCTATGCATTTGCGCCCACGGCTATCATCAAGCCGCCGCCCGCGCTCTTGTCGGCCTATCGCGAAATTCAGCAGCAACTGAACCTGGAGCGCGTGGTGGTGGTGCAACCCAGCGGCTATGGCTTCGACAACAGCTGCACCCTCGACGCCGTCGCCGCGCTGGGCGCGAATGCGCGCTGCGTCGTCGTGCCCCGGCCGGATGTAAGCGACGCCGAATTGAAACGACTGCACGCCGCCGGCGCGCGCAGCGTGCGCTACTTCATGCTGCCCAGCGGTGTGCTGCCCTGGGATACCCTGGAGCCCATGGCGGCGCGCATTGCGCCACTCGGCTGGAACATCAATCTGCAGCTGGACGGACGCGACCTGGCGCAATACGAGGCAATGCTGTCGCGCCTTCCCTGCACCCTGGTGATCGACCACAACGGCAAATTCCTCGAGCCGGTTGGCGTCGATCATCCCGGTTTCCGGACGCTGCTGAAACTGCTCGACAGCGGCCGTTGCTACGTGAAGCTGTCGGCGCCCTACGAGACGTCCAGACTGGGCTCGCCGCATTACGCCGACGTGGGTGTCCTGGCCAGGGCCTTGGTGAAGGCGAATCCGGAGCGCTGCCTGTGGGCGAGCAACTGGCCGCACCCGAACCATACTCCGCAGCCTTCCTGCGCGGCCATGCTCGACCTGCTGCTCGAGTGGGCCGACGACGAGGCCACGCGACGCAGGATTTTGGTCGATAATCCGGCGCGGCTCTATGGCTTTTGAGTCCGTGCCTGTCGAGTCGGTCGTATCAGTCAGATCCGAATCGAGGAACTACCGCAGGTAGGAACCGCAGCAAACCCAGAATCACCCACTAAAGGAGGAAGGACCATGAAACGAAGGAGCTTTTTGTCCAGTATTGCCGGGGCTGTAGTTGCGGCCGCATTTGCGCTGCCGGCCAGCGCACAGGTGATCACGCTGCACGGCGCATCGCAGTTCAGCGATGAACATCCTTTCACCAAGGGTTTGCTGAAGTTCGAGGAACTGGTGAAGAAGTATTACGGCAAACCGATCAACTTCGTGCTGCACAGGAACAGCGAACTCGGGCTGGAGAAGGACTATTTCGCCTACATGAATCAAGGCATTTCGGTCGATTACGCGATCGTTTCCCCCGCGCACATGGCGACCTTCGCCAAGGCCGCGCCGTTCATCGACGCGCCTTTTGTCTTTCGCGACCACGAACAAATGAACAAGGTGATCGCCCAGGACATCCTCAAGCCCATCGCCGACGAGATAGCGCAAAAGGCCGACGTGATGCTGATCGGTTATGGCGGCGGCGGCGTACGCAACATTTTCGCCAACAAGCCGAT
>Ga0097691_1003069_pt1 | contig 10534 bp, 17 predicted proteins | sample NGESurdeep072012_8_FD_72858 | JGI IMG/M metagenome (GOLD analysis project Ga0097691, IMG submission 72858) | Arctic peat soil microbial communities from Barrow, Alaska - NGEE Surface sample 210-1 deep-072012 | ecosystem: Environmental > Terrestrial > Soil > Wetlands > Peat ...
GACCGCCAGCAAGCGCGCCACCGGCGTCCCTCGATCGGTGACGACAACCTCCTCGCCGGAGCGAGCCCGCTCGATCCACGTCGACAGCTCTGCGCGCAAGGTGCTGATCGCTACGTCCATGTCCTCAATGTACAACAGTTCAATTGGAATTTGTACATCAACGGTCCCGACGGCGAATCCCACTGCGGTGACCCAGCTGGGCTGCCGGGCGATGACGGCGCACACGGCTGTGGTCGACTCAACCGGTCTGCTGATGTAATCAGAGCAGTTCTGATATGATTTCATCAGAAAGCGGTGAGATGGAGTGGACCTCAGCAACCCGATCAGCGTCGTGATCCCCAGCCTCGAAGGGCAAGTGTTGCGCGTCCTCGCCCATACCACGGCACCCCTGAGCGGGTCGCGCATCGCCGAACTCGTCACCGCCGGATCGAACCCCGGAATACGGACGGCCCTTGGCCGCCTCGTTCGCCACGGAACGGTCCTCGCCCGCCGGTCCGGACCTTCAGTTCTCTACACCGCTAACCGTGACCACCTCATTTGGCCCACGGTCGAGCACGCCGTCCAGGCTGCCGACACCCTCTTGGACACCCTGCAAGACCGCATAGCGGACCTCGCCCGAGCCCATCTTGGCCAGCTCGAAGCCGAACGCACCACCCTCGCCCTGTTCGGGTCCGTCGCTCGCGGCACCAGCACCCTCGACAGCGACATCGACATCGTCGTGGTGTTCCCCGACAACATCGACGCCCACACGATCGAGCAATTCGTAGATGCAGTTACCACGGGCGTCGAACGCTGGACCGGGAACTCATGCAACGTCTACGACGTCACCAGCGCACGTCTGACCCAGATGATCGCAGCCAGCGACCCGATGATCGAGTCCTGGACTGCGGACGCCCGAACCTTCCTCGGCTCAGACCTGCTTCGACGACTTATGGGACCCTAACTGATGGCACGCACCGTGAAGACGACTGCGGCCGAGCTGCGCCAACGCGCAGGGACCGCGCGAGAGCACCTGCAAGTCGCACTTGAACGCCTGGCCTTGGTGGATGGAAAGGCAGATCCCTCCGCTGAGGCGCAGGTGGCCGCGTCCAACGCGATCAGTGCCGGGATTGCTGCCACGGACGCGATCTGCGGGGCCGTCCTCGGCGAGCGTGCCAACGACCAGGACCACCGGGCTGCTGTCGAACTGCTCGCCACAGTCAAACCAGACGGTACGACGCTCGCCTCCAGGCTCCGCCGGCTACTGAAGGACAAGTCCTTGCTGCAGTACGGCGGCTACTGCACACCAGCGGTCGCCCGGAAAGCCGTGCGGGACGCACAGGCGCTCGTAGACGCGATGGGCAGCTACGGCATCAAAGGCTGACGTGGGCTATCCGGACCATTCGGGTCGCCGCACATCGCACCACACGGTGTTTGGGTCACGACGGGGAAGTATGCTGCGGACATGCCGCGAGCTCACTGAAACGCCTGCTCGACAGAGGCGCGCCGTACGGCACCTGCAGGGATCACCAAACCTTGAGGTTGCAGCGGTAAGGCACCGGATCGCGGCCCTATGCGGCACCCGGCTGTGTCATTTGACGATCGTCCTACGGACACCCTGAGGCCCCACTCCGCGTCTCATCTGAACGCACTCTGATGGCCGCGAGACGTTGATCCTGCCGGTGGCCGGAAGCCGCGAAGTGGCACGTTTGGCTGCCGGACTCGCACGCACAGCAGACGTGTCGGTCCGGTGTCGGTTGTCGCGCTGAGGTCTCGGCCTGAAGAGATACGGGGCTGTGGTCGACCGCGTGACCGGGCTGGACTCGCCACGGACTTCTGGGTCCTTCAGCCCTGGTTCTTTGCTGCAAGCGCACCACAGACTGTGGTCATGCGATCTCGTACTCTCCTGACCCTGCTGGCTGCCCCGACGGTAGCGCTTGTCTACTCCCGTTATGTGCGTCCGTGGCAACTCTCGTGGGGGGCCACACCAGACGAGGTGTCCCATCCGCTGCCCGGCGACGAGCTGGTGACCAGTCCCACGTTCAACGCCACGCGCGCGATCACTATTGCCGCAAGCCCTGAGGAGATCTGGCCGTGGCTGGTCCAGGTCGGGCTCACTCGGGCCGGCTGGTACAGCTACGACATCCTCGACAATCTGGCGCGCCCCAGCGCACGGCACATCATCCCCGAGCTCCAGAACCTCGCACCGGGTGACGTCGTCCCGATGAGCCCCGACGGTAAGCAGGGCATGCAGGTCCACTCGATCGACGAGCCTCACTCCATGATCTGGGGCACACCGGGAGACACCACGTGGGCCTGGCAGCTCGACGCCAAGCCCGACGGGTCAACGCGACTCATCACCAGAGTCCGTTCGCGATACCGCTGGCTGTCACCGTCCATCGCCTTCTCGTTGGTACTCGAGTTCGGCGACATCTGGATGATGCGGAAGATGCTGTTGAATCTGCGCGACCGAGCTGAAGGGCGCGTCGCATCAGCAGCTTGATGGGTTGCCGGCACTAAGCCCCACCGGAGGTCCCGCTCCGCGTCACCTGAACGCACGCTCGTAGCCGCCATACAGCGCGGGTCAGCGTCGCAGTTAACGATCCGCCTACGGACACCGGGGCTTGGCTCAGATGCGTCCGGTCATCGTTCCCGTTGCGGAACACCGGGCCGCCGGGAGCTTGCGATGGACACCGATGAGGGCCTGCGTGACGACCGCGCGAAATGCATATAAGTGCGTTCTCGAGCTGCTCCTCAACCAGATCTTCTCGGATGACGTGACGGTCTACGTGAGCTACGCCTGCCCATCGTCGAGATTCTGAACGATCCGCTGTTGATCCTGGGTCTTCTTACGCGGGCGTGCAGCGGTGGGGGCTGCCGATGCTGGCCTTCATCATCGGCATGAGCTCGGCGTGAGCTTGCGGGCTTGCCATCAACTACTGCTGTTTCGGCGACGGGGAACGATGGCGGCCTCTCAGACACGGTACCCACAGGACATACTGCGTGATGGGCTCGTGGCGTCTTCCGTGCGGCTCATTGTTGGCCCCCGTATTCAGCCTCGACCACCGTTTGTGCGGATAAGGAGTACCACCCCGATGCGTCCAGACGCCTCCAAGAAGATCGCCAGAGCCACGCCGAATAGCGGCCCCAACGTGGTTCTCATCGGCGCGGTCGTTGCCGTCGTTCTGGTGCTTGCCGTGGTGGTTGCCATCGTGATCGGCAACAACAGCAACTCGGGGGCATCTGCCTCAGGCAGCGCCGTGCCTGCCGGAGTGGTCGGGGGCACCGGTGGCGGCATCCTCGTCGACCCCGCGGCGGCCAACGCCAAGGTGCCCACTCTGGACGTCTACGTGGACTTCCAGTGCTCGAACTGCGGTGGCTTCGAGAAGGCGTCTGGCCCCACCCTCGCCACGATGGCCAAGGCCGGGCAGATCAAGTATGTCGTGCACATGATGTCCTTCTTGGATAGCACCCTCGGCAACGACTCGTCGGCGCGGTCGGCCAACGCGGCGGCCTGCGCGTCGGACGCGGGCAAGTTCGGGGAGTATCACTCCGCGGTGTTCGCAGCCCAGCCGATCAAGGAGGGTGAGGGTTACACCGACGCCCAGCTCACCGAGTTCGCCAAGACCGCCGGGATCACCGGTCCTGCGTTTACGACGTGGCAGAAGTGCACCTCGTCGGGTCAGCACAACTCGTACATCAGCGATGTGGCAACCACTTCGGGCAAAGCCGGGGTGACCAGCACGCCCACCGTGAGGCTCAACGGCAAGGACTTCACGAACCTGACCACCGGAACCCCCGGCACCCCCGACTTCGCCTGGGTGCCGGGGCCCCTGGTCGCGGCGATCACGGCCGCCAAGAGTTGACCGCCGAACTGCTGGAAGGGGCCATCACAACTGGTGGCTGCGCAAACGCCGCAACGCATCTCGCTCGTATTGAGCCCACCAGCATCGACCGGATACCCGCATTTCGCGCGGTCGTCACGTAGGCCGTGCCGGCGGCCAGGTGTTCCGCTACGGGATCGGTGACCGGTCACCGATCCGCTTGCGAAGGCCATAGGTCCGACGGCCAGGATGGCCAGTGATCACCGGTTGTCGTTCGGGGCCTCCGGAGCAGACGTGACCGGTGTGTGCAGCACAACAAACGTGGACTTGGTCCGCTCGATCGGCGCAGACCGCGTGATCGACCACGCCCAGGATGACTTCACCAGGGATGGGAAAGAATACGACCTGATCACCCACCGGAAGAAGGCGATCGAGGCGCGTTCAAGGCGATCTGCCCGCTGACCAGCCAGATGCTCGTGCAGCGGAGCGCCGCAAACCACGCGACCGCCCTGATTGCCCTGGACCCCGACGCGCTGGCCTATTGGGGCCGGGCGGAAGGACTGACGGCCACCGACAACGCCACCCGGGCGGCGAGCTCCGAGGTGCACCGACATGTGAAGACCTGCGTCGACGAGCTCAGCGGCCGGCTGAACCGTGTGGAGACCATCAAGGACTTCCGGGTCCTCGACCACAACCGACTGTGGAGGCCGGCGGGCCTATATTGAGGTCATACACAACAGCGGCGTCAGCACCGACTCGGTCGCCGGGATGGGCTGATGCCACCTTGCCCCTCGTGGCAACCGTGCGTTCGGGGCCAGCCGCTATGTGATCTGCTCCTATCAAGGGCACATGAGGGAAGGCCGCCGTGTCGATAGCCGAAGCTCAAGGCGATGTACGCCGCCTTTATGCGGGTGGGTTCTACGGTCAACTCGTGTCCGGAGCGGTGTGGCTGGTGGCCGCTGCAGTGGCCACTTCGGTGTCCCCTCCGGCTGCTGTCGCCACGCTCTTCTTCGGCGGGGTTCTGATCTTCCCGGTGACGACGCTCGTCATTCGGCTCTCTGGGCGACCTGCGTCGTTGCCGGCGGGACACCCGATGGCGGCATTGGCGATGCAGATAGCGTTTACGGTACCCATCGGCTTTGTGGTCGTCGTGGCGATGCTCGCCGGTCATGTTGAACTGTTCTTTCCGGCGAGCATGGTCATCGTCGGGGCGCACTACCTTCCCTTCGTTTTTCTCTACGGCATGCGCCTGTTCGCCGTCCTGTCCGGGGCGATGGTCGTGATCGGCGTTCTTCTCCTGTTCTGGCTGCCTGTCCCGTTCGCTTTCGGCGGATGGTTCACCGGGGTCCTGCTCGTGATCTTCGCCTTCCTACTTCGCGCGGCCGCCCATTCCCTGGACGACACGACGTCGAGCCGAGGACGCTGACGTGCGAACCGGATCCCCCCTGCCCTGGTGACGGCCGAGGGTCCGCAAAGGATCCGCGTGCGAAGACAATAGGTCGGGCGGCCAGGACAGTGAGTGATCACCGGTTGTCGTTCCCCTCGAGGTTCCGCCTACGAGGTGTTCCTCCAGATCGCCATTCGGCGATGACTGGTTCTCCGAGACCGTTGGGAGCCCTCGTGTCGCTGCCTTGACGTGAGCCCAAGTATTAGGTCGCGCGTTCAAGAAGTGCCGGAAGGCTCCCAGCGGAATAGTTTCGTGGCGGCCGCGGCGCAGACGACCAGCATGACCCCGAGCACCACGACGGGAACCCAGAGTGAGCCCCAGGGTTCTCCGTTCCATAGCCCCCGCAGCAGCGTGACGAATTGGGTGAGGGGAGAGAAGTCGGAGATACGTTGAATGGTCGGCGAGAAAACCGCTCGAGGCACCATGGCTCCCGACATCATCAGCAGGAGGATCAGCAGGATGTTGCCGACGCCAATCGCAACCCCCTGGGTCGGATAGATCGACGCGAGGGCATAGCCGAGCGCCAGGAATGCGGCGCACCCGAGGCATGCCGCCAGCCCCACCCAACCGAAGTTGCCGATCGGCCGGACGCCGAAGGCGATCATGCCCACCGCGAACGCGAGCATGGTGCCGACGAAGGTGATGATGAAGCGGATCGTGACGTCGGCGGCGATGTACACGCGGGGCCTGACGGGTGTGGCCCGGAGTCGGCGCAGTGTGCCGGACTCGCGCTGGGTGACGATGTCGATCGGGACCGACATCAGACCGACAATGGCGACGACCATCGCGGCGAACGGAGCGAGGGCTCCGTCGAGGTAGCCCAACCCATGGAACTCGGGCCGCGGTGTGTTGCCGAAGATGAGGCCGAGCGCGAGCACGAGCATGGGCCCGAAGATCAACGCGAAGAACAGGTTGGCCGGGTCGCGAAGGGTGATTTTGAGTTGGGTCGTGACGAGTTGTCGATAGGCGCGCATCAGTTCTCCCCTTCCCGGAGTTTGCGGCCGGTGAGGGCCAGGAACACGTCTTCGAGCATGGGCTGCTCGGTCTTGAGGTTGTGGGCGTTCTGGCCCGCAGCCGATAGCGCGTCGAGAACGTCCTGGAGGAGGCGGTCGCCGTCCCCCTGGATGATGACCTGGTCGCCGTACTCGTCCACGCGCGTGACGCCGGCGACCGCCTCGAGAGCGGCGATGGGAGCGGGGCCGTCGGGCGAGAAGGCGACCTTGGTGCCGCTGCCGATGGACCTGATCAACGCGTCCACGGTGTCCAGCGCAACGATCTTGCCGTGGTCCATGATGGCCACTCGATCGCACAGGCGCTCGGCCTCGTCCATGAAGTGGGTGGTGAGGAAGACGGTCTTGCCCTCGCCGCGGATATCCCGGATGACGTCCCACATGGCTAGACGTGCCTGCGGGTCCAGGCCGGTGGTCAGCTCGTCCAGAAAGACCAGGTCGGGATCGTTGATCAGCGCGAGGCCGATGAAGGCGCGCTGGCGCTGGCCGCCAGAGAGTTTCGCGACGTAGGAGCCAGCCTTCTCGGTCAGGCCCATCCGGTCCAGCAGCACTCCCGTGTCGACCGGGCGGGGGTAGAAGGAGGCGAACAAGTCGAACGCCTCACGAACCTTGATCCGTGGGGGTAGCGAGGATGCCTGGAGTTGTATGCCGATGCGTTCCTTCAGCGTCGCCGAAGCCTTCGCAGGGTCGTGTCCCAGGACGTCGATGCGACCGGAGTCATGGTGGCGCAGGCCCTCGACGCACTCCATGAGAGTGGTCTTGCCTGCGCCGTTGGGGCCGATCATCCCGAAGATCTCACCCTCGTGGATCTCGAAGCTGACGCCGTCGACGGCCCTGACGTCCTGGTACTGCTTGACCACGTCATCACAGACGACCGCGCTCATTTCTCCTCCTTGGAGGTGGTGCCCTCGAGCCTCGGGCCGAGTTCCTGGGCCATCAGGGGGTTCGCGGCGAACAGCTTCCCCATGGCATCGAACGTGATGAAGGCCAGCCCCTGGGCGGGGTCGCCCAGGACGAGCAGTTTGTCGCCCGCGTTGAGATTGAAGTCGCGCCGCGCGGCCGCCGGGATGACGATCTGCCCTCGTTCGCTGATGGTCACTGCGCCGTAGAAGGCGCGGCCCTCCGTCCCGTAGTGAGTCTCATCGGTGACCATCGCCGCTCCTTAGATGACACGATCTGACTTGTATAACATGTGAATCATACCAAATTTGTGCGAGAACTGTCAGCGTATGACGGGCAGAGCCGTTGGCTTCTGGCTGGGGGGCACCGGTGAGCGATCGTCCTACGAACAACGAGGCTTGGTTTCGATGCGTCCGGTCATCGTTCCTCCTGCGGACCCGGGCGTCGTTCAGGTCATTCGATCTCACTGGGTGTGTGAGGAGCCCCCCGCCCGTCATGGCGCTGGAGGCCACGAGATGGCCTTCGTTCATCAGCGGCTCCTTTCCGTGCACCAACCCGACTACAGCTCGCTACGGCGGAACGCGCGTGAAGCAAGTGCGAAGAGCGCAGCGGCGAGCAGGAGCGATGTCAGCACGGGCCAAAGGACCGCGACGTCTTTTCCGGCCGCCAGCGAGGAGGGCATCGTGGCGAGGGCCGCCGGTGAATACGTGCCCAGGGGCTTCCAGATCGCCGCAATCGACACCAGCGCGTAGGCACCAAGTCCGGCGCCCGCCGCTCCCGCAGCCGAGCCGATGAGCACGGAGAGGAGTGTCATCAAGGCGATGAAGAGGACGATGTTCTGGGTTGTCTGCTCGGCGCCGATGAGGCCATCTGGGGTCTCAACATCTCCGCCGCGACCGGGCGCCCCACCGGGACCGTCTATCCGCTTCTGGTTCGCCTTGAGCAGGCCTCGCTTGTGACGTCGGACTGGGAGGCGGCCAATGATCGGCCTGGTCCCCGCCGCCGTCTCTATGCGCTGACGCCTGCCGGCCTGGACTGGGCCGGAAGACTGTGCACGGCGGCAACACCAGCTCGCAATGGTCGCCCCGTTCTGCGGGTGGTGGTGGCGTGAGCCTGGCCGCTCGTCGCCTGAACCGCGCCATCCAGATCACCCCGCCCTTGGACCGCGATCGGTATGCCGAAGAGTGGCGCTACGACATGAGCTCCGCTGCGGAGCTGGGCATCTCCCCGTGGGATGTGGTCCGGGGTGCAACCCGCGTCGCGTGGCGCTTGCGGGTGCGACTTTGGGGAAGAAACCTGGCTGGCGCGGAAGGAGGGGGCAGGGCGATCGGCGCCTGGGCCTTGGTAGTGGCCATCCTGCCCGTCCCACTGTTGATCGGCGGACCGATCCTGCTTCTCGTCGTTCCCGCCGCGATGGTTGTGGCACTCGTCCTGGCGCATGAAGGTCCCTGGCGTGTGGTCAGCGTCGTGATGCTGGGCTCGGCGTTGCTGTGGCTGGCGTGCATGGTCGTCTTCTGGTGGCTTTGGGGCGTGGGCTTCGACGCCACCGACGCAAACCAGCCTCTTCCAGCCGTCATGAGGTGGTACGAGCCCTCGCTCTTGGTGGGCTTCGGCGCCTTCATCGCCTTCTGGGTCGCCTTCGTGGTCAAAGTCATCCAGATCGCCCGAGTGGGGGCCGAAACCTAAGAAGCAAGTCTTAGGTGTTGGCAATGTCCGCATCTGCGATGGGCGTGTGTCCTTGTTCGGTGAGGGATCCCCGACCGGCACATCGAGGACCTGTTCGTTGGCGTGCGCGTCGAAGGGTTTTGGGCGTCAGTCAGCGTTCGGCCGTCGGGACTCACTGTCTATGCCGATGAGCGACTCTTCACTCCTACTGGTGGGAGTCACTCCAGCGTGGCCACGACGGGCTTCGAGACAGCGACGCCGACACCGGGTGTGCATTCCGGCCCATGCCAGTGCGCATGTTGGAAGACCGGGTTGTCGGTGACATGTCGCACACTGATGTCTATGAGCGGTTCTAAGAACAAGGTAGTCGAAAGCCGCCCGGCGGCGCAGAACAATCTGGTCAAGAGAGCCGCCGGGTTTATCCCCGTGCCCGACGCTTCTCCCAACTGGGAGCCGCCGTCCGCGGCGCTAATCATGGCGCCGAAACCTCAGCCGGCGCCGGTGCCCCAGACACCTTCCGGTGATTCCTGACGCGACTGCGCTGGTCATCCTCCTCGGTTTGGTGCCGGGGTGGGTGTTCTGGTCCCTTCGGTCCAGGCACGTCCCGAGGGGCTCGCGATCGACGTTGAGTGAGGTGCTTGAGCTCCTCGCGGTAGGCGTGCTGACAACCGGCGTCGCCCTCTTCGGGTGGGTCTTGGTGGATGGCCTGCGACTGCGATGGCTGCTGTCGGCGAGCGGGTGGGCCAGTGGCGGCGGGACCTACATCACACGGCACCTCCTGCAGGCGGCATACACAGCAGCCCTGGTCATGGCGTGCGCGTGTGCCGCGGCGTTAGGACTGTCCAAGCTCGTGCACCGAGGGAAGGGGACTCATGACCCCGACGGGATCGTTTGGTGGAACGCGTTCCAGGACAACGCAGCAGGCCAATGGCCCTACGTGGGGGTGATGCTCGATAACGGGGTCCTCGTTGAGGGACTACTAACTGGTTTCACGACCGATAACACGGCTGGCACCGGCCGCGATTTGTCACTGAAGGCACCGATCCGCGTCACGCCCGATGGAGCCTCCGCTGGCATCCGGCAGCAAGTCGATCGAATCGTGATCCCCGAGCGTGTGACCCGGTTCGTCACAGTGCGTTGCGTCAGCCTTCCGTCCATCAGCAGCGAGTCGTGATTTTCTCGAATTTGGCCCCTGCACAGGTGGTTGACCTTACGACGCCCTAATCGCGAACGCGGACCGACTTAGCCGTGCTTGGGAAGCAACGAACGGACCCCACGACCCAGCACATCGATGGGGACGTGCTCGGCATCCTCTGACGGGGCTGGCCCGGACTAGGTTGTGGACCATGCCAATCGGCGCGGACTCAATCGACCTCGGCAGCTGGCGGCTCGTCAATTCAGTCCGCAACCCTTGGGGACAGGTTCCCGTCACCGCTGGAGGCAAGTCCCTGTCTGGGCGAGCACGTGAGTACATGGACAATCTGCTTGCCCAAGGGAGAGCCCACGATCCCGTCAGCCGTCGTCACCACTACGTCCCGAAGTCCTACCTGCAGCAGTGGTCCTTCGACGGCAAGCGAGTGTGGACCCTCGATACGGTAACCGGAGCGGTGAAGTCCCTCAGCCTCAAAGACGTCTGCGTCAAAGAGAACTTCTACCGGGTCGTCGGCTCCGACGGCGCTCCGCACAACCGCGTCGAGTTGCTGTTCGGC
>Ga0097691_1003070_pt1 | contig 10530 bp, 10 predicted proteins | sample NGESurdeep072012_8_FD_72858 | JGI IMG/M metagenome (GOLD analysis project Ga0097691, IMG submission 72858) | Arctic peat soil microbial communities from Barrow, Alaska - NGEE Surface sample 210-1 deep-072012 | ecosystem: Environmental > Terrestrial > Soil > Wetlands > Peat ...
GCCCTGTTGCACGTGGCCGACATCTCCTGGGGCCGCGTCAACAAGCCGGCCGACGTCCTCAAGGTGGGCGACAAGGTGGAGGCGCGGATCCTCAAGGTGGATCCCGCCAAGAAACGCATTTCGCTCGGTCTCAAGCAGCTCCAGCCGCACCCCTGGGACCTGGTCGCCGAGAAGTACAAGGTAGGCGAGCGCATTCAGGGCACGGTAACCCGCGTCACCGATTTCGGCGCCTTCGTCGAACTGGAAAAGGGCATCGAAGGTCTGGTGCATCTCTCCGAAATGTCCTGGTCCAAGAAGGTACGCAAACCCTCCGATGTGGTCAATCCCGGCGACTCGGTGGACGTGGTCGTGCTCGGCGTCAACGCGCCGGACCGGCGTATTTCACTCGGTCTCAAACAGGCGCTGGGCGACCCGTGGGCCGACGCGGCGCAAAAATTCCCGGTGGGCTCGGTAGTGGAAGGTCCGGTAACCAGCATCCAGAAGTTCGGTGCGTTCGTGCAGGTGGCCGAAGGCGTCGAGGGCATGGTTCACGTAGGCGATGTCAGCGCGGAGAAGCGCATCAATCATCCCCAGGATGTGCTGCATGCCGGGCAGGTGGTCAAGGCACAGGTGCTGGAACTCGATATCGAGAAGCGCCGCCTGCGTCTCGGCATGAGGCAACTGATTCCGACCAGTCTCGACGAATATATCGCCGAGCACAAAGAAGGCGACGTGGTCACCGGCCGCATGACCGATGTTTCCGGTTCACGCGCCAAGGTGGAACTGGGCGAAGGCGTCCACGCCACGTGCCGGTTGAGCGCGGATGCACCCAGGGAAGAAGAGAATTTCAAGCAGGATAATGTCGATCTGTCTTCCTTGACGAGCATGCTGCAGGCCCGCTGGAAGGGCGGCCAGGGCGGTGGCGGGCCCAAGGGTGAAGGCCCGCGCAGCGGCCAGATCCGCAGTTTCCGCATCAGCAAGCTCGACGCGGCGGCGAAGAAAATCGAATTGGAGCTCGTGTAGGTGGGGTGGGTGGCCGACCTGTCCCGATCAACTCAAGTCGGGATCGGGCGGGACCGGCTCGGCGGCCGGTTCCGGCGCGGGCGCCTGGGGGACCGGCGGCTCCTCCCCTGGCGTTACGGCCACCGGATGGTCCGGCTCAGGCAGATAGGCCGGGAAGCGGGCGATCGAAGCCCCGAAGATCACGTGGCCGAAGACGGTGGTGTTCTCGGGATGCAGCAGCCACACCAGCGGCATCGCGGTCTGGCCGAGCGCGCGAAACCACAGCCAGTACCAGCCCAGCGAAAAGAGCAGGCCGAGCAGAACCGTGCCCAGGCTGGTGAGGCGATTGCGAACACTCAGCGCGAACCCTGCCCCCAGCAGGCTATAGAGCAGCAGGTAGAGCGCGATACCGCTCAGCGTGCTGAAACCGAATCCCGGGCGGATGGCGGCGTCGCCGTGAAATACGCTGGCCATCAGGTTTTCCGCTGTCCAGAAGCTGCGGCGCTGCCCCATCGCGCTCAGGCCCATCCATGCCAACATCCAGCCAATGCCGATCATGCCCGCCTGGAGTCCCGCCAGGAAAAGCGAGAGCGCATCCGCCGGCCGGTGAGGCGTGCTATTCATAAGTTTCAGCCTATACTGACCAGAAGACTAAAGGCAAAGTTAAATCCATGCGGCGTGCAGTCATCACAGGAATTGGTGCGGTCAGCCCGAACGGAATCGGGCGCGAACGCTTTTGGGAAGCCACGCGAAGCGGCGTGAGCGGGGTCCGTCGGATCACCCGCTTCGACCCTTCCGCGTACCAGGTACAGGTGGCCGGCGAAGTTCCCGACGAATTCGACGAGAAAAAGTACGTGGAGATTAAGGACCGCCCGCACGTTTCGCGCGCCGTCCCGCTGGCCGCGGCCAGCGTCGCCGAGGCCGTGGCGGATGCCGGACTCGACGTCGCCTCCATGTCGCGCGACGAGCTGCGCGGCATCGGCGTCATCGTGGGCTCCGGTGGCGGCAGCATGGATTTCACCGAAGAGCAGTACCGCCTCTATTACGCCGGCCTGATCAAGCAGTGCAGCGTGTACACCATCCCCACCGGCACCATCGGCACGCTGGCCAGCGAAGTCTCCATGCGTTTCGGGTTCCGCGGGCTGAGCCACATCGTGTCCACCGGCTGCACGTCCTCCACCGACGCCATGGGCTATGCCTACCGCAACATTCAGATGGGCGTGCTGGATACCGTGGTGACGGGCGGCGTGGATTCGCCGATCGCGCCGCTGATCCTGCGCGGCTTCCAGTTGATGCGCATCATGTCCACGAGTTGGAACAAAGAGCCCACGCGCGCCTCGCGGCCCTTCTCCAAGGATCGCGACGGCTTCGTGCTGGCCGAGGGCTCGTGGTTCTTCGTGATGGAAGAGATGGAGCGGGCCAAGGCGCGCGGCGCGCACATTTACGGCGAGATCGCCGGCTACGGTTCCACCTGCGAAGCCTATCATCGGGTGCGTCTGGAAGAGTGCGGCGAAGAGCCGGCGCGCGCCATCGGTATCTCGCTCAAAGAGGGCGGCATTGCGCCCAGCGACGTGCAGTACATCGCCTATCACGGCACCTCGACGGAACTCAACGACCGGATCGAGACGCGCGCCGTGAAGCTCGCCTTCGAGGGGCACGCCTACAAACTGGCGGGCTCGTCGTTGAAGAGCATGATCGGCCATCCGCAGGGCGCCTGCGGAGCCGCCGGCATTGCCGCCACCCTGCTCGCCATGCGCGACGGCGTGGTTCCGCCCACCATCAACGTGGACGAGCCCGACCCCAACTGCGATCTGGATTACGTAACCGACATCGGGCGCAAGCTGCACGTCGAGCATGCCATCGCCAACTGCATCGCCTTCGGCAGCAAGAACTCCGCTATGCTGCTGCGCCGCGTGTAGGTGGTGCGCCGAATAGGGCAGGACGCCCCCCTCCAGCAGATAACCCTGCAGCACAGCGAAAGGCAAATATGTTCCAGGTGTTCCTGGTACGATGAAAATGACGGGAGAGCGAAATCCATGAAGCACCTCACCACATCGGAAACGACTTCAAGGCCGCCCGGCGCGCATCCCTCAGCCAATGGTTCCATCGATACTGCCACGCTGGAACTTCTTGAAACATGGCGGCTTCAAGATGCCACGGACGATCCGGAACAGCTTCGCGCCGCGCAGCAAGAGCTAACCGAATTCAAGAAAGCGATGAATGAAAACCGGACTCTTCTCGGAGAGCCTCTCCTCTATCCGTGAGCCAGTTTATTTTCCTCGACTCCGGGCCCCTTGGGCTGCTCACTCATCCGCAGCGCAGCGCTGAGGTCATCGCCGTTACCCAGTGGCTCTCGCGTTGTCTGCTGAGCGGCACCCGCGCAATCGTGCCCGCCATCGTCTACTACGAGCTCAAACGAGAGCTTCTGCGGGCCAAGAAGACATTCAGTGTCGGTCGGCTTGACGCGTTCGTCAACGCCGCCCCGAGGCGCTACCTTCCGCTCTCTGATGAAGCGCTACGGCTGGCCGCCGAGCTGTGGGCACAGTCCCGACAAGAGGGGCGTCCAACCGCCGAATCAAAAGCGCTCGACATCGATGTCCTGATGGCAGCGCAAGCTCTTTCATTCGGGGCCGCTCCCACAGAGGTGGTCATTGCGACTACGAACCCCAAGCACCTGGCCCAGTTCATCACCGCCAAGCACTGGGAAGAAATCCTTTTATGAACCTCTTCGGACCATAGACTGTCTTGCAGCGAGGGTGCGGGCCAACGGCGAAATAGTCTCGCCCTGGAGGTGAAGGGGCTTTCGCCGGAGAATCTCAAATACAGGCGGGCCTTCGCCGAGGCTTGGCCAATTGTGCAGCAGCCTGCTGCACAATTGCTCTGGGGCCACAATGTCAGGCTCCTTGCCCTGGTGAAGAACCCTGAGGAACGGCACTGGCCTTCCGGGATCGGGAGATGGCTGAACTGAGGCCGCAGAAGGTCGAGGCGCCCTGTGATTGACAAGTTCGAGATCGGCGAGGTGTTACTCACCGCGACCATAAGCGAGGTCTTCCGCCAGTTCGTCAGGACCGTAATGGCGAGGGATGCCGCGGCGGGCTACAAGGTCGGCAAACTGCCACCGCGAAGTCGCCGACAACTCCGTGGCCTTGCCGAAGGACAGAATGCCTTGCGCGTACAGCGAAAGGGCTAGTTCACGCCGCAGTCGCTCCTCCACCTCGCCTTCGGGCAAGCGGAGGCTTCGGGCGACCGAATCCGAAACTGTCAGCGTGATGCTCATCGTCCTATTGAAAGTCTACACGGCCGGGGGACAAAAAAACGGCGGACGCTCGGAGGAAAGCGCCCGCCCGTCTGGTCTGCGGAAATCCAAATCTCTCCAACGGACCAAGTCGTAAGAACTTCTTACACTCTATATGACGTTGGAATATCCGGAAAGGTTGCAGACTGGGGTATATCCCCCAGCCCCGCCCGAACCGGCGGCACCCCTCCGCGCGGCCCATCATGCGCCCATGGCGCGGCGGATGGCGTCGGCGATATTGCCGCTGAGAGTCTCCACCTGTTCCATGTCGGGGCCTTCCACCATAACGCGCGCCAGCGGTTCGGTGCCCGAGAAGCGCACCAGCACGCGGCCCGTACCGGCGAACGCCTCCTCCGCCAAGCGGATCTCCCGCGCCACCGCGGGCAACTCCAGGAGCCCCTTCTTTTCGCGCACCCGGATGTTGACCAGCAACTGCGGATAGATCTCGAGATCCGCCGTCAACTGGTCCAGGCCCACGCCCGCGTGGTGAGCGATTTCGAACAGGCGCAGGGCGGTGAGCATGCCGTCGCCGGTGGTGGCGTACTCGCGAAAGATTACGTGGCCCGATTGTTCGCCACCCAGCGCCGCGCCCAGGCGCACCATTTCCTCCAGCACGTACTTATCGCCCACCGGCGTGCGCACCATGCGGATACCGTCCGCCTCGAACGCCTTCTCCAGGCCGAGGTTGGACATTACGGTGGATACCACGGTATTTCCCGGCAGGCGCCCCGCCGCCTTCAAGGCGCGGCCCGTGGCCAGCAGCACGGCGTCCCCGTTGACCACTTTGCCGCCGGCCGAAACGAAGATGGCGCGGTCGGCATCGCCGTCGAAGGCCGCGCCGAACGCCGCGCCATGGGCCACCACGGCCTCCTGCAAGCCTTCCAGGTGGAGCGCGCCGCAGTTCAGATTGATGTTGCGGCCGTCGGGCGCGCAGCCGATGGCAACCACCTCGGCGCCCAGTGTCTGGAACAGTTCCGGCGCCAGCCGGTAGGCCGCGCCATTGCCGCAATCGACGACAATTTTTACGCCGTCCAGCCGCAGCGACGAAACCCCCAGCAGAAAATTGAGATACTGCCGGTCCAGGTCCTCTTCCACCGAAAGCGCCAGCGGCGCAGGCGCCACAGGTCCGGCCAGCAAGCCGAGGATTTCCTGTTCGATCAGGTGCTCTTCGGCATCCGGCAGCTTGAAGCCGTTGTGGCCAAATACTTTCAGACCGTTGTCCCGATATGGATTGTGCGACGCCGAAATCACCACGCCCGCCACGAACGAACCGGTGCGCGTGAGGTAGGCCACCCCGGGGGTGGTGATGACTCCGGCGTAGCGCACGCGCGCGCCCTGGCTGGCCAGGCCTCCGGCCACCATTTCCGCGATCCACGGACCGCTCTCGCGCGTGTCCGCGCCGATCAGGATCTCAGGATGCCCGGCATGCGCGGCAGCGTCTTTGCCCAGCGCGACTCCGAAGGCATAGGCCGTCCGCGGGTCCAGCGGATACTCTCCCGCCACCCCGCGAATTCCATCGGTTCCGAATAACTGTTTGCCCAAACCTTCTCCTTGACCGGCTCGCATGGGGTCCGCCCTACCTTCCTCTACAATAGGTGTGGAGAGCCGCACACATTACTCACTTTTTCTTCATCGTAACGATGACCACCACTTCCGGAGTGTTCTGGAAACGCACAAAGGAATCTTCCGTGAACACGTTCACATGAAACTGCGCCGTGCCCGTCGTGTTGGCTAGATCGATGGGATCGGCAACCACCGCGGCGATGCGCGCCACGCGGCTGGCCGGTCCGGTGATTTCCATTTCCGGCGGGTCCACGTGGTACTCCGCGACGGCATAGCCGTTATGCCCCTCGCCGAGGAAGCGGACATGAACCGGCACCGTGTTCATCCGCCGCGGCTCGAAATGAAAGCGCACTCCGGAGGGGATGGCGCGCACCAGGCGCACACCGCGCATGACCTTGACGTTACGATCGCCAATGCTGAAGGTATGCTCCCCGCCGGCCGCGCCCGACATATCGATCACTACCGCGGGATGATTCGCCTCTCCCATGCCGCGCAGGGCGCCGGCAGGGCCGCTCAGTTCGAGCTCGATGGAACTCGCCGACGGTTCGGAGCTGATCTCCAGTCCCTCGGGCAGATTCTTGTACTCCAGGCGGACGTTGGCCATGGTGGTGAGTTCGGGCTCGGTGGCGACCAACGCCCAGATCACCACGGCGATCGCCAGGGAGAGCAGCTTCCAGCCGAGATTCTGAAACAACAGATCGCGGATCCACTTGAAAGGGCGGATCACGGATGCACCCGCTCCGCCGGCGGTTTGCGGTTGGCTTCCGTGGTCAGCGGGATATCGCCGGCGAAATCCTCGATCTGCGGCGCGGTGGGCTGCTGCACGCCGAAATGCCGGTTGATGCGCTCCACCACTTCGGTGACGGAGAGCCCCGGGGACAATTCGCCGAACGCCGCCACCGAAATCCGCCCGGTCTCTTCGGAAACCACCAGCGAGAGACAATCGGTTTCCTCGGTAATACCGATGGCCGCGCGATGCCGCGTGCCCAACTGGCGCGCCAGCGCCGGATTGGTGGTCAGCGGGAGGAAGCACGCCGCCGCCGAGATGCGGTCCCTCTGGATAATCACCGCGCCATCGTGCAGCGGCAGTCCGGGCTGGAAGATGGAGAGCAGAATATCGCGCGAAATGCGCGATTCCAGAGGCACGCCGCTTTCCACAAACGTGCGCAGCCCGATGTCGCGCTCCAGCACAACGAGCGCGCCGATCTTCTCGTGGGAGAAGTGCTCCGCCGCCATCATGATTTCGCTGAGCGCTTCGGGAGCGCGGAAGCCTCTGGCCAAGCCGAACCAGTTCTTGCGCCCGATGCGCGCCAGGGTGCGCCGAATCTCGGATTGGAAGAGCACGATGATGGCCAGTCCAATATAGGGAACGATGTTGGAAAGCAGCCAGCGCAGCGCCTCCAGGCCGGCCCAACTGGCGAGGGCGTAGATCGAAACCATGGTCAGGATGCCGATCAGGATGTGTCCGGCGCGCGTCCCGCGCACCACCATCAGCGCCTCGTACACCACGAAGGCGACCAGCAGAATGTCGAGCGCGCCGGTCAGGTCCAGGGTAGGCAGCGACGGGATGAAACGCGCCAGGTTGGGCATCAACGATCCTGCGACTATCTTAACCCGCCAAGATGGCCGAGCGGCACACCTAGAGCGATTATCAAGTCCCTGTGGATACAATGAATTATGCCTTTCGTTTCGGTACCAGACGCCATCCAGGAGATCCGCGCCGGGCGCATCGTGGTGGTGGTGGACGATGAAGACCGGGAAAACGAAGGCGACCTCACCATCGCGGCGGAGAAGGTCACGCCGGAGATCGTCAATTTCATGGCGGTCCAGGGACGCGGGCTGATCTGCCTGGCGCTCACCGCGGAGCGCTGCGACTACCTCCGCCTGCCTCTGATGAGCCCAACCAACACTTCCATGTTCGGGACGGCGTTCTGCGAATCGATCGACGCCCGCGCCGGGGTCACCACGGGGATCTCGGCGGCCGATCGCACGCGCACCATCCTGCAAACCGTCGATCCGGCGTGCCTGGCGGCCGACCTGGCGCGTCCGGGGCACATGTTCCCGTTGCGCGCCCGCGAAGGCGGCGTGCTGGTGCGCGCGGGGCAGACCGAGGCCAGCGTCGATCTGGCCCGCCTGGCCGGCCTCACCCCCGCCGGCGTGATCTGCGAAATCATGAACGACGATGGCACCATGGCGCGGGTGCCGCAACTGGTGGAGTTCTCGAAGCTCCACAATCTGAAGATGCTTTCGGTGGCCGACCTGATCCGCCACCGGATGAAGCACGAGAAGTTCATACGCCGCGTGGCGGAAGGCGCCATCCCGACCGATTTCGGCGAGTTCCGCACCATCGCCTACGCCAGCGATTTGAACCCCGAGTACCATCTGGCGCTGGTCCGCGGCGATGTGTCCGGCAAGGAAAACGTGCTGGTGCGCATGCACTCGCGGTGTGTTTTCGGCGATGTGTTCGGTTCCAACCAGTGCGAGTGCGCTCGCCTGATCCGGAACTCCCTGGCCGCCATCGCCGAGGCAGGGGAGGGAGTGTTGGTTTACCTGCACGAGACCGGGCCTGGGTTCCGCATCGACCGCGTGGACGCGGGCACGCCGGCCATACTCGGCCACGGGCGCGACTTCATGCACTACAAAGGCGAAGCCGGCCAGCGGCAGTTACAGCACGAGCACGGTATCGGCGCGCAGATACTCTCCGATCTGGGGCTGCATACCATCCGCCTGCTGACCAACCATCCGAGGAAGATCGTGGCGCTCGAAGGCTTCGGCATCGAGGTGGTGGACCAGATTCCGCTGGGGCACTAGCGGGGCGCGGGTTCGCCACCCTCGGAACTTCCCCCAGCCGGGTGCGTTAATAATGTAGGGGGCCACCCGTCATGATTGGTATGAAGGCACAAATCCTTACCGCGACGCTGCTCACGGCGTTTTCCGGCGCGCTGTCAGCCGCCGATCCTCAGCTTTTGAATCTGGTGATGCCGGACGCCAAGGTTCTGGCCGGCGTCAACGTGGAACAGGCCAAAGGCACGCAGTTCGGCCAGTACGTGCTGAACCAAATGCAGACCCAGGACGCCCAACTGCAGCAACTGGTGGCGCTGACCGGCTTCGACCCGCGGCGCGACGTCCGCGAACTGCTGGTGGCCTCCGATGGCGTGCCGGGAAGCCAGACCGGGCTGGCGCTGGCGAAGGGCAATTTCGATGCTGCCAAGATCACGGCGGCAGCTACCCTGCAAGGCGTGGTCACCGAAGTTTATAACGGCGTCACCATTCTGAAAGATCCCAAGAAGCAAGAAGCGGGCATGGCTTTTCTGGACGCGACCACGGTGGCGGCCGGCGATATCGCCAGCGTCAAGGGCGCCATCGACCGTTTGAGCACTAAGCAATCCCTGTCCGCGACGGTGGCCGTCAAGGTGAACCAGTGGAGCAATTCCCAGGATGCCTGGGGCATCACGACGGTACCGCCGGCCAGCCTGGCTCCCCCTGCCAAGGCCGGCGCGGCGAACAACCCCATGTTGAACGCCGGGCAGAACGTCCAGTCGGCGGCGGGCGGCGTCAAGTTCGGCGCGCAGGTGGTGTTCACCGGCGAAGCGCAGTGCGATACCGCACAGAACGCCACAACGCTCGGCGATGTGGTCAAGCTGCTGATCAACCTCGCGCAGATGCAGGCCGGCCAGGACCCCACCGCCGCGGCGCTGATCAAATCGGTGAGTGTGACCACCAGCGGCAACGTAGTGAACATCGCGGCGAGTTTACCGCAGGATGTTTTCCAACAGATGCTGCATCCCCAGAAAAAGATAGGGATGGGAGTCCAGCGCAAGAGGTAGTCCGAGCGCCGGTCGTGACAAGAACGCTCCCGATACGTTAGTGAACTTCTGGAACGGTATCGGTATACTACGCTACGGTCCCGGCCGGGCAGAGGTCCCGGAAGTAGGGACAGCGCTTGCACTGCTCGCCTTCGTTTAGCGGAAAGTCGAGTTTGGATTGTGCTTCCTGAAAGTCCCGAACAGTCTGTTCGGGACTTTCTATTAGGGTAGGAGTCAGGTCCACTTCCACCAGGGTGTCGGGGCGCAGGAAGTGGAGCCAGGCCCGATCGGGGGCGCGACCCGCCACGCGCTCCACGGCGAGTGCGTAGAGGCGTAGTTGCAGCCCGTAATCCCGGGCGCGATGATGGGCCTCGGCCGTAGAGACCTCATCGGTTTTGTAGTCCACCACCACCAATTCCCCACCCTCCTCGAACCACAAATCCACCTGCCCGCGAATCACCAGGTCTTCCATGGCCATCAGAAAATCGAACTCACGGGCGATGCGGGTGGCGCGGGCGGCACGCCGAGCGAGCGGGCTTTGGCGGAAGACTTCGGCCAGGCGGAGCGCGTCGGGGGCGGGTTCGGGTACAGGATTGCCGGCCAGCAGGGCGTGCACCTGGGTGCCGAACTCCCCGGCGGAAAGATCTTCGGGCGCGCCGGAAGCGATCGCGGCTTCTCCCGGTTTGCGAGGACGGCCAACGAAACCGAGGTAATGCGACAGGTAGTATTTCCGCGGGCAACTGGCAAACACGGAGAGCGCGGTCACGGTGGCGTTGCTATCCTGCTGCTCCTCCACCACGGGTAGGGAGACCTGCATCACGGGGGACTCCTGCTGGGGGACACGCGGCCGCGTGAACAGTTCCGGCGCGGCTTGCTCCGGCGCTT
>Ga0097691_1003072_pt1 | contig 10527 bp, 10 predicted proteins | sample NGESurdeep072012_8_FD_72858 | JGI IMG/M metagenome (GOLD analysis project Ga0097691, IMG submission 72858) | Arctic peat soil microbial communities from Barrow, Alaska - NGEE Surface sample 210-1 deep-072012 | ecosystem: Environmental > Terrestrial > Soil > Wetlands > Peat ...
ACCCCGCACACGTGGACCGCCGTCGACGACGTCGCTCGCCTCCTGGTCGCCGTCGCAACCGACCAGCGCGGTTTTGGCCGCGCCTGGCACGTGCCGAGCAACCCGCCACGGACCCAACGCGAGGCCGTGGGCGACCTCTGCCGTGTGGCCGGGGTCGACCCGGTACAGGTGAGTGAACACTCGAAACTTGTCATGCGCACGCTGGGCATGATCAACCCGCTGATCCGAGAGCTCGCCGAGGTGTCATACCAGTTCGAGAACCCATTCGTCCTCGACTCCACAGCCGCCCAAAACACCTTCGGCCTCGCGCCAACTCCATGGGACGACGTCCTCGCCAGTGTCATCGGAAGCTACCTCGAGAAGACGTGATCTGCGCAACCTGCCCCAGGCGAATGCGTCGCATCAGGGTCCGGCTGATGTGTCCTGATGCCGTGCCCCAAGGCGGATTCACGGTGGCCGCCCGACCGCGCGACTGTGACAAGCACGACATCAGGCTCAGCCTCAGAAGATCCATGGCTGGCGGCTCTTGTCCGGGGCTAGGTTGCAGGCATGGCCAGTGCTCGGGCGCTTGACGCCCGCCCAGGTAACCCCGGCATCAACGCGGATCTGCAGGACGTCGCTGATCAGCTCCACCGAGAGTTCGCCAACCGGCTGGAGCCGGGCGAGGTGGACGAGTGCCTCAAGCGAGTATCAGCCAGGTTCGAGGACGCCAACGTCCGCTCCTTCGTCCCCCTGCTGGTTCGGCGTTATGCCCGAGGCGAACTGCAGGCGCGCCTCGCGAACACCTAACCTGTTTGCGCGCTGCCCAAGAACCCATCGTTGCAGGGCGATGAAAGGTTTGACGAAAGCGATTGAGGTCAGTGGTGGCTCGGCCGCATCGTTGCACACGAGTTGCTGGAACGTGAACGCCCGTCGAACAGACGGATGGCGGCCGGCAACTTTGGGCACAAAGGGGATTGTTGCCACGGAGAACAAGTGCCCTGATGTCTCTCTCCCCGGATCGCGGTCACGGGGCGAAGACTGGTGGCCAGATCAGGGATTCAGCTTCAGGCAAGCTCGGCGGATCGCAGTTCGGGGGCAGCTCCCGGTCTGGTCGCGGGTCGTGTCTCTCGTAGGCGCTGATTGCTCCGGCGCGATGGTGCAGCAACCACCAGCCGCCCTTCCTGATCGTGGTCTCGCGCGGAGGCCGGATATAGGAGCCGCGGCTGAGAGCGCTCACGAGACCTGTGATGACCCGTTGCCCTCCGCAGACGACAAGAGCATGGCTGGACGAAGCGTCACGCCGAATCCGGGCCGCCACCACCCTCTCGTTCCCAGCGAAGCCGTCACGGGTCAGCTGAGCCTCGCGGCGCACGGTCAGACCAGTGGTCGCTGCGAAGGGGGCCAGCATGTCGACGCAGGAAGGCAGGTCGGCGCTGAGCAGGTCGGTGATCCCGAGCCCTGCCAGGACCGGGACCAAGGATGCGGCCTGGTCCCGGCCCGACCGGTTGAGCCGCTGCGCTTCAGGTCGCCTCGCGGGTCGCGCCGGAGGCGCCACGGTCGCCCCATGCCGGATCAGCAATAGCGGCTCGGTGTCCCGGCGGGTGTGCGCGAACGTGCGCAGAACGGCACGGTCGGATTCCGCGCTAAGGCGCCAGGCTGCCTCGTCCAGGGGCAGCCATTCCATCGCGTCGACCTCCCGACTGGCCAGGAACGAGCCTCCGGCACACCGCATGGCCCAGTAGGTCACGACCTTGTTCGATAGCTGGCAGCCGGAGGTGACGCGGTACCGCACGGTGGTCAGGTGGGGGCCGATTCGTGGGATGTGTCCGGTCTCCTCCGTGACCTCCCGTAGGGCTGTGACCAACAGGTGCTCCCCAAGCTTGGCCTTGCCCTTGGGCAGGGACCAGTCGTCATACTTCGGCCTGTGAACCAGGGCCACTTCCGGGCTCAGGGCATCGCGACGCCATAGAACTCCTCCGGCCGCGAGAACTGTCGGGCGGCTCATGTCGGGCACACCTCCGCCCACAGCTCTTCGTAGCAGCGTGCCGCCCGGCTGGTCGGAGCGAACGCGGGAACTGGGGCACGGCGCTCGGCCATCTGTTCGATGATCGACAGGGCCGGGATCACCGTGTTGGCGACCCGGGTTCCCTTTCGGGGAATGGTGTCGATCACCTCCCTGTGCAGACGCTTTCGACGGTCGGCCATGGAGAAGAAGGCGACCACCTCGGGGTGGCTTCCGTGTGAGTCTTCAACGAAACGTACGAGCTGGTCGAAGGTGCGCAAAGACAGCGTCGCTGGGATCAAGGGCACCAAGAGCGAGTCCGCGGCGTGCATGACGTTCTCGGACACCAAAGAGATACTGGGCGGGCAGTCCAGGAAGACGACGTCGTAGTCGTCAGCGACGCTGGCGAGCAGCTGGCCGAGACGGCGCGTCCGCTTCTTCGTGTCGTCGAGCTCAAGGTCCATGTTGCGGTAGCTGAAGTCGGCGGGCAGCAGATCCAGGTTGTCGAAGTCGGTTGCCTTCAGTGCTGCTTCGATCGGACGCCGACGACTCACAAGGGCGTGACCGCCGCCCTTGATCCGCGGTCGCACACGGAATACGTACGTGGCGGCCGCCTGCGGATCGAGGTCCCACAACAAGGTTCGCCGGCCCTCACGCGCGGAGAGGTAGGCCAGGTTCACCGCCGTCGACGTCTTCCCGACTCCACCCTTGATGTTGTACGTCGCGAGGACCTTCACCGCGCGTCCTGGGGCCGGTGCATGGGCTGGCCACTGGTTGTGCGTTCGAAGCAGGCGAACGCAACGTCGAACTCAGCCCGGGCCTTGTCCTGCTCGGCGTCGAGGTGACCGATCAGCTCGCCCATGGCCAGCATCGCCCCGGCCGTCGTCCCGGCCGCCATCATCTCCTCGGCGAACCCGCGTAGGGCGTGACCTTGTACCTCGGAGTCCTGGAATCGGCCCAGGACGTCCTGCAACCCTTTGAGGTTGGCGACCGCACGCTTGCGCGGCCCTTCGGCGACCACCGGCGCGAATACTTCGAGGGCGTAGCGCAGCTCCTTGCACCGCTTGCGCAGGGTGTGCAGGTCCTCCGCTGGCGACTCGTCGGAGACTGCGGCACCGTCGCGCACGACACGCTGGTAGGCCCGAGAAATGGTTTGGTCAGCCAGCTGACCGGTCGACAGGTGTTGTTGATCTGCGTCGTCGGGCGTGTTCACGAGCTGTGCCAGCTCGTTCTCCCACTCCGTGATCAGCCGTCCGAAGCTGACCGACCTCAGTCGATGGACCAGCATGCGACGTTCAGCCGCGCACCGATGTCGCAGATGTGTAGCCAAGGGTTCCAGGTCTGCGGGGTGCGCCGATAGCAGCCAGCCGGACATGAGGGGCAGGTCCAGCTCGTAGACGTCCAGGTCTCGCACCGGTGTGGTCATGTCACCCAGCAGCTTGAATGCCGGCTCCCACGTGCGTCTCATCACCTCGGGCAAGCAGGGTCGCCCCAGCTTGAGCGTGGCTCTGGTTCGTCGCACCGCTACCCGGAAGTCGTGGAGAAACTCGCTGTCCACGTCGTCGAGCAGACCGGGCAGGTTTTCGCGCATGGCCGCGAGAAAGTCACCCAGCGCCGCAGCCAAGTGCACCCTTGCGGCGTGTTCGCGGTCCCGGCGGGAGGCCATCAACGCAGAGTTCGGCTCGCGGCTCTCAGAGGGTTCCACGATGGGCAACCCGAGACTGTCAACCAGACGATCAGCGCGTCGTGCCTGTTCGGCATAGCCACGCAAGGTGCGCACCTTGAGCTGGGCCGGGGCGGCCGCCGCCGACGCTGGTTCATCGACCTCAACCCGAACAACGGTCTTGCCGGCCCTGTTCTGCAGCGCCAGCCGCCGGATGCGCCGGTTCTCCTCAGAGGCCACCATCAACGCCCGTATGCCGGTCACCGGAGCAATCGTGTCCCTGACCGGGCCGGACGGCAGAACGTCGGCGAGCGCAGGCCATCGCATGTTCTTCACCGGCACGACCACGGTCGACGAGCCGTCGAGGCGACCCATGACGAGTCGCTCTCCCAAGGCCACGATCTGGTGCTCCAGCGTCAGACCCGCCGCACGCAACCGCCGGTCGAAAGTGTCGAGCCGGGCTCGGCGGACGAGCTGCTTTGGCCCCGTGACCACGGTGTACTGGCTGGAGAGAGCGGCCACAAGCGCCTCGATCTCGAACCGGCTCTCGTCGGTTGCCTGCAGAAGTCGGGTCGCGCTGGTCATGATGGGCGCCACAATAGTCTTCGCGAATGAACGCAGGTCTACGACGCGGCCGACTCCTGTATGAAGTTACGTCACCCGTTGTTCACCCACGTATGGGCCGGCAAAGACACTGACACGGCGCGCAGCATCAAGGTGACACGAGGGTCCCGCGGTTGGGCTGCAAACCGCCCCGGCATTCGATCGCGGTTGGTCCGAACTCAGTCCATCGCAGACCGATTGTCAACGCACTGCCAACTCCGCAGCACCCTCAACGTTCACGCGCAGGTCCACAAGCCGACACCGGGGGCTCACCATCGGGTACCTGTGATGCTGGTCTACTCCACATATGAGGGTCTCCCCATTCTCCGAGTCCCTTGCTACCAGTCAAAGAGCAACCTGCCCTGCCACCGCAACCGAGGAGTTGCCCATGTCACCCACTGGCCCAGGCAAGTTCACCGCTTCCCCGTTATCTCGCCCAGCTGGAAACCCTGTGGAGCCAAGGATGGGAGGAGATCACCCATCCATTCAGGACGGCATTGACAGTCAAAGCCCCTTGGAGACGAGACCGCAGCCCCCTCGGCGAGGGATGACTCCTGCGCAAGGAAGCCCATCGCGGGCTCATGAGCGCCATCGGTACAACGACCCCTGCAACTACCTTGGGTAAAAGACCGTCGTCGCTGCATGGCAACCCCCGCGCTACTGCTGGATGCGCCCCGTGACGAGCGACGGCCGGGAGCTGTTGGCCTTGATGACTGCGACTCTGTCCGCTGACCTGGAGGGCAGGGTCCCGGCCGATCATGTCGCTGGCATTGTTCGGACCATCGTCGCCGAGAGCCATCAAGCCGCCCAGCATCGGGGGGTCGAGCCCACGATGTTCGAGGCTCGACGCCGCCTGGAGCGTTTCATCCGCGCACCCTCTTCGAGATGAACCTGAAACCACGTCGCAAACTCAAGGTATGAGCTTTGGCCAAAGTCTCGATGGAATCTGCCGGCTGCCCGAGCGCATGAGCAACTGTCTCAGCGTGGTGCGGGGATCGGTTGCAATGCGCCCGTCACCGGAGCGATTGCTGCCCCCCTGTTAGCGACCACTGGTAGCAACGCCACCGAGCTGGCAGGAAGCGATGTGCGGTGAATCGCATCCGTTGCCGACTCCCGAGTGTCCTTCAGACCCTCCCGGCACTTCGGAAACGCAAGTGAATGGGCCGGACGCGTTGTGGTTGAGGTCACGTTGAGTCAAGAGATCTGACGGCAGCCCACCCGGGGTGCGGTCCGCACAGACTGTTGTCAGCGCCAGCGATGGGGTAGTCATAGCGCATGGATCGTTACAGCGAGGTTGAGCGCAAGTTCGATATTGATCCCGGCGTGGTGCTACCCGACCTGTCCGGAGCCGCCGCCGCGGTGAGCGAGGCGGTGGAGTCACAGCTGGACGCCACGTACTTCGACACCGCCGACGGGCGCCTGGTCCGTCACCACATCACATTGCGCCGCCGGACCGGGGGCGAGGACAGCGGCTGGCACCTCAAGCTGCCCGCAGCACAAGACGAGCGCACCGAGGTCCGTCAGCCGCTGGGTCGCGCGACCCGCAAGGTGCCGGCTGCTTTGGCTCGCGAGGTCCGTGCGCTTGTTCGCAACCGACCGCTGGTCCCCATCGCGGTGCTGAAGACCACTCGCATTGAACGACGCCTGCTGGACGCCGACGGCAACGCGCTGGCCATCGTCGCGGACGACACGGTTCACGGGCAGCGGCTGGGTGACGGGGCGACGCAGGAGTCCACGTGGCGCGAGGTCGAGGTCGAGCTCCTCGACGGGGACGGGTCCTTCCTTGACGCGGTCAGCGACCGGCTTCGCGGCGCAGGACTGAACCCATCCGCGTCAAGCTCGAAGCTCGCGCGGCTGCTTGCGGACAGCCCCCAGCCGAAGCCCGCAGCCGTCCGCGACGAGCCGAGCAGGGCGCGGCGCGCCAGCGCGGGCGAGGTGGTGATGGCCCACCTGCTCGATCAGGTGGACAGGCTGGTCCTGCACGATCGCGGCGCGCGGTCGGACGAACCCGATGCTGTGCATCAGATGCGGGTCGCGACCCGCCGACTACGGAGCGCGCTGGCTACCTACCGGCCGCTGTTGGACCGGGAGCGCACCGACCCGATACGCGGGGAGCTGAAGTGGCTCGGGCAGATCCTCGGTGGTGCCCGCGACGCCGAAGTGCTGCACTGGCGGCTTCAGGACCTGCTCGCAGCACAGCCGGAGGAGCTGGTGCTGGGCCCGGTCGGGCGCCGAGTCGACGTGGACCTGGGCGCCCGTCACCGGGCCGCACACGCCGACCTGGTCGCCGCGCTCGACGGCGACCGATACCTGCAGTTGTTGGACACCCTGGAGGATCTCGTCACCGCTCCGCCGCTGACCGCCCGGGCAGGCAAGCGGGCCGGCAAGGAGCTCCCAGCCCTGGTCGGCCGCGCCGCCGGGCGGGTCGAACGGGCAGCGCGCGCCGTTGCCGACGACTCGACACCCGGGGCCCGCGACCGTGGGCTGCACGAGGTCCGAAAGAGCGCGAAGAGGGCCCGGTATGCCGCCGAGACGGCCGTCCCGGTGGCCGGCAATCCGGCAACAGAGCTGGCTGAGGGCATGGAGGCGTTGCAGGACGTGCTCGGTGAGCATCAGGACAGCGTGGCCGCTCGGGCGCTGTTGCTGGAGCTCAGCGTGGCGGCTCACCTGGCCGGGGAGGACGGGTTCACCTACGGGCTGTTGTATGCGCAGGAGCTCGCCCTCGCCGACGAGGCCCGCGGAGTCTACGGGCGCGCACTGAGAAAAGCGTCGACCAGAAAGGTCCGGCAATGGACCAAATGACCTGCTCACCGGTAGGGATGGCCTGCAAGAGTGTCTTGCGCTCATGAGCTTTGCGATGTCACCGTAAAGCATGGCCGATTCCCTACCCGCAGAGTCGCGTCCGGGCCAACCCGCGATCGACCAGGACCTGTACGACGTGGCGCACGTCGTCCACGAGGAGTTCGACGGCCGACTCGATCCGGACGCAGTGGACGCGTGCCTGAATCAGGTGGCTGCAGAGTTCGCCGGCGCCTCCGTCCGTTCCTTCGTCCCCTTGCTGGTACGGCGATACGTCCGCGAAGAGCTACAGACGCGCCTGGGCCAGATCTGAGCTGACCTCGCATCCCTCTTTCGCAATCCGTCCGGCTGGCGCCACTTCCGGACAGTTTCATTGCGTGGCCGACAGTTGCCCACAGCCATGGTCATGGGCCCACTTGGGAAGCGTGGCACCAGACGCTGACGGACGTGTCAACCGCCGTGAGCCCTCAGCCTTCGGTGCGGCCCACGACGCGGGGCCCCGCTCTTCGGGGAAGAACGGGGCCCTGGTTCGGTGCTGCGACTGTGGGCGGTCAGCCTTTGGCCGGTTGGCCCGTCGCGGGATCGAGGAACAGGTTCTGCTGCCTCTTGGAATCGCCCCTCGACTCGCCGGAGAACGCGAAGAGGTTGTTCAGGCTGCCCGCTTTCTCGTCGAAGGAGGAGTTGCCGATCTGGCCCGTCTGCCAGTTGTCCTCGATGAAACGAAGGATCGAGGACTGGTCGGTCGTGGTGTGATCGACGAAGTTGGCCTTCGCAAAGGGGGAGACCACGATCAGGGGCAGGCGCGGACCGTAGCCGCACCGGTCCTGGTAGCCGCCGGCGATGCGGCTGGGGTTGGTACCGCAGGTGCTGGCGTTGGTCAGTGCGTCGTGGGCGGGGTCGTTGGACTGGTTGACGATCGGGCTCATCTGGTGGTCGTACCAGCCATCGCTGTCGTCATAGGAGATAACCACTGCTGTGTTCCCCCAGTCCGGGCTCTTCTGGAGCCGGTTGATGGTCTCGACGAGGAAGCGCTGCTCATCCAGCGGGCTGGAGTACCCCGCGTGCCCGTCCTGGTTGGCCGGGGCCTTGAGGAAGCTGACCGCGGGCATCGACTTGGCGTCTACGGATGACCAGAAGTCGGTCAGGTCGTACTGGTGGTTCGCCGGCCCGGCGTGGCCGATCTCGGATACAGACGCGGGAGGCGTGTGCTGCAGGTTCGCCGTACTCGCGTAGTACTGGAACGGCTCGTGGTGAGGGATGTAGTCCTTGCTGCTCACCCCGCCCACGTTGTTGTGCGTGGCAGCGCAGTCCGCGAACCCGCCCTGGAACCACCCCCACGTTCTGCCCTTGGCGTTGAGAAGGTCACCGACATTCTTGTTCTTCGGGTCGGTGGATGTGGTGGTATCGCGGGTGTCGCACTTGTCCCCGGCCGGCTGCGGGTCACCGATGACCGTCGAGTTCGCGGTCACCGACGCGCTGGTCGTGGCGAAGCCGTGAGTCTGCCCGGAAACGAGGTTGAGCGCGCCCGGCGTCGAGGGTCCGAAGGTCGTGTTGTACGAGTTGTCGCTCATCGCGAAGTGCTGGGCATAGTTCCACAGACCGGTGACGGTGTTGCCGTCGTAGTAGCCCATGACCAGACCGTTGCCCTTGCCGTAGTCCGCGCAGGCGCCGGCGCCGCGGCCGACGGTCTCGACGAACTTGTCCATCAGGCCCGAGTTGGCAGCTTTCTGCTCGTCGGTATAGGTGTGGTCCTGGTCGCAGGTCTGTGCCTGGTCGCGCCCGAGCCGAAAAGGCTGTGCGGAGTTCGGGTTGTTCGGGGCCACCAGTGCCTCGTTCAGACCATTGACGGTGGGCGTGCCAGCCGCCGCGGTGAAACGAGGTTCGCCCGGTGCGTTGGCCGCACTCGGGTAGGTGGCGAAGTAATGGTCGAACGAGACGTTCTCCTGGAAGATCACGACCAGGTGCTTGATCGGGGTGGTTGTCGCGGAGGCGGCTGGTCGGATGTCGCCGCTCTGGGCGACGGCAGGCAGCGCCGCAGCCGTCAGCGCGAACACGCCGACGGCAACGGCCAAGGGGACGCGACCACGGTTGAGTTTCACAGACACAACAGCTCCTTCAGATGTGGACTCGCCAGGCTCACGTACCGCCACCCGGCTCGATCAGGCTGGATCCGTCGACCGACCAAGAAGTGAGTCGATCGGAGCCAGCAGATGAACGCCAGGACAACACTCACCAAGGCAGCCTTGGGGGTACCAGAACGCGTGGGCAACGAGCACGGATGCCTAACGAAATATTCCGATCTGGCTGAATTGTCGTTTGTTGTTCCTCCGCGATCAGCCAAGGGGAACCTGGATGAAGAACCGGGCGTGGTCGTGGCTGGCGGCCAGTTGGATTCCGGGCCGCCGGTCGCCTCGGGCAGGAGCCGGCGGCTTCCCGGCTGTTGATGGTGCGGGCCAACCCACATGACACGGGCCCGCTCACCGATGTGCTGACTGGCCCTTGCTTGCTCAAGCGCATCAGCGAACGCGTCGAGAGATAAAGGTTCTGCCTTCAGTAGCAGCAGATCGCGTCAATCGACCGGCCCGAGGGTGTGGCGTTCACCGGCTGTTCGCCATCAGTTAGCGGTCAGGGGGCCTTACGCCCAGACCGGCTTCCTACCGTCGCGAGGGCAACCTTCCCTCGAGTAAGGACTGATCCGTGTCTCATACACCTAAAGAACTCAAGGCAGCGGTGGCCCTCGGTGCCGCGATCACCGTCGCCGCGCTAGCGGCAACCGCGATGCCCGCTTCAGCGGCAGTGCACGCGGACCCGAAAACCCCCGCCGGGTACACCGTTACGGCTTTTGCTGCGGTCGGTACCGAGTCAAAGCCCGACGACGTCACCCGCCTGGGAAACTCCATCTATGTCACCTTCCAGAACGGCGTCGGCCCGCTTGGCGAACCCGCCAGCGACGGCACCACAAGCAGCACCATTCAGCAGTACCGCCTCGACGGAAACCCCGGCAAGTCCTGGCAGGTACCAGGCAAGGTCGACGGGCTCAGCGCAGAACCGTCCAAGCACCGGCTGCTGCTGACCACCAACGAAGACGGCAACTCTGGTTTCTCCACCCTCACCCCCAGTGACAAGCCGCCGCTGAAGAGCTACACCTACAAGGGGTTGACCCACGGCGGCGGCACTGACGCCATCACCGTCTTTGACGGCAAGATCCACATCAGCGCCTCCGCCCCGACCGATACCACGGGCCCCGCCGTCTACACGGTGCACCTTGCCGGCAACACAGCAGACCTGACCCCCGTGTTTAGTGACAACGCCATCGCGCTCGCCGCCAATGGTGCCAATGCGGGCCAGAGCGTGACCCTGGCCCTGACCGACCCCGACTCCAACACCGTCGTGCCGGCCGCCGCCCCGAGCTTCAAGGGCGACTTCATGCTGGACGGCCAAGGCGACATGCAGCTGGTCTTTGCCTCAGACCACGCCA
>Ga0097691_1003074_pt1 | contig 10524 bp, 9 predicted proteins | sample NGESurdeep072012_8_FD_72858 | JGI IMG/M metagenome (GOLD analysis project Ga0097691, IMG submission 72858) | Arctic peat soil microbial communities from Barrow, Alaska - NGEE Surface sample 210-1 deep-072012 | ecosystem: Environmental > Terrestrial > Soil > Wetlands > Peat ...
CCACCGGTCGCCGGGCCCCCGTCGGGGACGCACCGTCTCCCGCCGTGGCGGCGGCGCGCGGTCGGTACGGCGACCCTGGTCGCCGTTGCCCTCGGCGGCGGCGCCACCGGGGCGGCCGTGACGGCCCGGTACGTCGGCGGGCGCACCACCACCGTGACCACCAGCGCCACTCCGGCCGGTCTCACCGGTACGTCGAGCGCCCCGACCGAGCCGCTGGCGCAGGTGGCCGCGGCGGTCCAGCCCAGCGTCGTCTCGGTCACCGTCACGACGTCGAGCGGCGGGGACGAAGGATCTGGCGTCATCCTGCGCTCGGACGGCACCATCCTGACCAACAACCACGTGGTCGAGGCGGCGGCCTCGGCGGGCGCGGGCGGGATCACAGTCAAGTTCGCCAACGGCAAGACCGCCGACGCCAGCATCGTCGGTCGCGACCCGGCGACCGACCTGGCGATCATCCGCGCCAAGGACGTCAGTGGCCTGACCCCGGCCACCCTGGGCTCGACCTCGACGGTGCATGTGGGCGACACGGTGCTGGCCATCGGCTCGCCGCTCGGCCTGGAGGGCTCGGTCAGCGCCGGTATCGTGTCCGCGCTGCACCGCACCGTGAACCTGGGCAGCAGCCAGTCTCCGTCCCCGGGTCGGTTGCCCCAGCGGAGCCAGGCCTCGGCCGCGGCCGTGGGCGACGCCGTCCAGACCGACGCGGCCATCAACCCCGGTAACTCCGGCGGCCCGCTCGTCGACGACCAGGGACGGGTGATCGGAATCAACACCGCTATCGCGAGCCTGGGCAGCAGCAGTGCCAGTGGGCAGAGCGGCAACATCGGGGTTGGCTTCGCCATCCCGGTCGACGAGGCCCGCACGGTTGCCGACCAGCTAATGACCGGCCAGACGCCCGCGCACGCCGTACTCGGAGTGAGCATCACCGACAACACCGGGGGCGGCGCCCTGGTCGGCACGGTGGCACCGGGCAGCGCCGCCGCCGCGGCCGGGCTGCGCGAGGGTGACGTGATCACGGCGCTGGACGACACAGCCGTCGGTGGCGCCGACGACCTCACTGCCGCGGTGCGCACCCACAAGCCCGGCGACCGGGTCACCATCCACTTCACCCGGGACGGTGCGGCACAGACCACGGCCGTGACGATGGGATCGACCACCGGCGGATGACCACGGCCGGGCGGCCCTGGCGTCGACGATCCGCCCCGCGCCGAAAGGGGGCGGTCGTCAGCTCCGACCGGGCGGCAGCGGCACGGCGTCCACCAGGTCCTCGCCACCGGAGGAGATCACATCCATCGCCCAGGCGGCGGCGGTGAGCTGCGCGTCGGGCGTCTGCGCCCGCGGGAGCAGCACGGTCACCGCGGTACGCCCGGGCCCGGACTCGATGTGGACCGAACCGCCGTGGGCGGCAACCACGGCGGCCACGATCGACAGCCCGGGGCCGGTCCCGCCACCGTCCCGGGACCGTTGAGGCGACAACGAGGAGGTAACCGCGTGATCGAGGTCATGAACCTGTCCAAGCGGTACGGCGACACGCTCGCCGTGGACGCCCTGACGTTTAGCATCCAGCCCGGCAAGGTGACCGGATTCCTGGGACCGAACGGCGCCGGCAAGTCGACCACGATGCGGGCGATTGTGGGGCTGGACCATCCCTCGACGGGCACGGTGACCATCGCCGGCCGCAGGTACGCCGAGCGGCGGGCGCCGCTGACCGAGGTCGGGGCGCTGCTGGAGGCCAAGGCTGTGCACCCTGGCCGGCCGGCGTACGACCATCTGCTGTTTCTGGCGCGGTCCAACGGCATCCCGCGGCGGCGGGTGACCGAGGTCCTCACCCTGGTGGGCTTGGACTCGGTGGCGCGCAAGCGGTCCGGCGGCTTCTCGCTCGGGATGGGGCAGCGGCTGGGCATTGCCGCCGCGCTGCTCGGTGACCCGGCGACGCTGCTGTTCGACGAGCCGGTCAACGGCCTCGACCCCGAGGGCATCATCTGGGTCCGGACCCTGCTGCGCTCGCTGGCCGCCGAGGGTCGGACCGTGTTCGTGTCCAGCCACCTGATGGCGGAGATGGCGCTGACGGCGGACCATCTCATCGTGATCGGCAAAGGCCGGCTGATCGCGGACACCACCATCCCGGAGTTCCTGGCGCGGGCGTCGGCGCGGGAGGTGTTGGTGCGGACTCCGCAGCCGGACCGGCTGCGGTCGGCTCTGCTCGCCCGCGGCGCCGCGGTGACGTCGGTGCCGGATGGTGGGCTGCACGTCACCGGGATGGAGGCGGCCCAGGTGGGGCAGGCAGCGGCGGACACCGGCGCCGTGCTGCACGAGCTGACGCCCCAACAGGTCTCCCTGGAGGAGGCCTTCATGGAGCTGACCCGGGACAGCGTGGACTACCACGGTGGCCCGCTCCCGACGCAGGTCGGTCCGGGTGCCGCGCCGATGGGTGCGACCTCGATGGGTGCGACCTCGATGAAGCTGGAGGTCTGACATGGCGCTGGACACGGCCACGATCGTGGCTCCGGGCACGACCCCCGGCTCGCACCCAGCCGAGCCGTCGCTGGGCACGCTGTTCCGACGGATCCTCGCGGCGGAGTGGACCAAGCTGCGCTCGGTGCGCTCGACGACGATCACGCTAGCGGTCACCGTCCTGGTTTGCGTCGGCCTGGGCGCATTGTTCTGCTACGGCATGGTCAGCCGCTGGGATCAGCAGACGCCGCAAGAGCGGTCGCTGTTCGATCCGGCGTCCTTCAGCCTGAACGCGCTGTTCCTCGGGCAGCTGATCATCGGGGCGCTCGGCGTCCTGGTCATCTCCGCCGAGTACTCCACCGGCACGATCAGGGCGACTCTCGGTGCCGTCCCGCAGCGGCGCGCCATGCTCGCCGGCAAGGCGGTGGTGTTTGCGGGGGTGGCCCTGCTGTTCTCCCTGGTGACGTGCTTCGCGGCCTTCCTCCTCGGCCAGGCAATCCTGCACGGCAAGGGAATCGGGACCAGCCTGAGCCAACCCGGCGTGCTTCGCGTGGTCATCGGCGGAGCCCTGTACCTGACCGTTGTCGGACTGCTCGGCTTGGGTTTGGGGACGCTGCTGCGCAACAGCGCGGCCGGTATCTCGGCCGTGGTCGGCTTGCTGTTCGTGCTGCCGATCCTCAGCAACTTCCTGCCCAGTGACATTCGCAGCCACGTCGCGAAGTACCTGCCGGCCGAGGCTGGCGCGGCAATCTGGACGCTGCATCCGCGAGCCAGCGAGTCACTTTCGCCGTGGGTCGGCTTCGGCGTGCTCTGCGCGTACGCGCTGGCAGCGTTGGTCGCCGGGTCGGTGGTGCTGGCGCGGCGGGATGCTTGATCAGCAGGTCCCGATCAAGCCGCGCCCGTGGCTGACCGGCTGGCGCCCCGTTGCAGTCGACGGGGCGTTGGTCGCCTGCCTGCTCGCCCTGAGCGCGCCGGTAATCATCACCGGCACGCTCGCCGCCCGAGCGCTCCAGGTTGCTGTCGCCCTGGCGACGACCCTCCCCTTGGTGGTTCGGCGGCGCTGGCCGCTGACGGTCTTCGCCGCGGTCGCGCTGGCGGCCTTCGGGCAATGGCTCGGGCGGATCACCCTGCGGCCGCACGACCTGGCCGTCCTGGTGGCCCTATACACCGTCGCGGCCTACCACACCCGGAGATGGGCGGTGGCGGCGCTCGGCGTCTGCGTGTTCGGCGCGGTCCTGGAGTGGTGGCAGGTCGCGCCCCGTACCGACTACAACCCGGCCGGCCTGCTCGCGCCGCTCGTCGTCGTGACCGCCACCTGGGTGCTGGGCAGCACGTTACGGACCCGGCGCGCCTGCCTGGTCGAGCTGGAGGAGCGGGCCGTCCGGCTGGAGCGCGAGCGGGACGCACAGGCCCGGGCGGCGGTGGCCGAGGAGCGGGCGCGGATCGCCCGCGAGATGCACGACATGGTCGCCCATCGGGTCGGAGTGATCGTCGCGCAGGCCGACGGCGCGACGTATGTCTTCGACACCGCCCCGGACCAGGCCCGCGCCGCGCTGAAGGTCATTGCCGACTCCGCCCGGGCCGCCCTGACCGAGATGCGGCGGCTGCTCGGCGTACTGCGCGACGACCAGGAGCAGGCCATCGCGCCGCAGCCGGGAATCGCCGACATCGACCGGCTGGTGTCCGACCTGCGGACGTCCGGCCTGCCGGTGCGTTACACCGTGGACGGCGCCACCTCCGAACTGGAGCCCGGACTGGCGCTGACGGTCTATCGGGTGGTGCAGGAGTCATTGACGAACACGTTGAAGCACGCCGGCCCAGCCACTCCGACGGCGGTCGTGGTCCGGCAGCGACCCGATGCCGTCGAGGTGCAGGTGGCCGACGAGGGGCCCTCGGCGGAAGCCAGCTCCACGGGCTCGCCGGTGCCGGTGAGCAACGGACACGGTCTGGTCGGCATGGCGGAGCGCGTCGCCATGTACGGCGGGACCCTGCACGCCGCCCCGCGGGCCGGCGGGGGATGGCGGGTGGATGTGGTCGTGCCGACCGGAGGTGTGGTCGGAGATGGGCACCGGTGAGTGCGCCGATCAGCATCCTGCTCGTCGACGACCAGGAGTTGCTGCGAATGGGGTTCCGGATGGTGCTCGACGCCCAGCCGGACATGCGCGTCGTCGGTGAAGCCGACAACGGACTGGCAGCGGTCCAGCAGGCCCAGCAGCTCCAGCCCGACGTGGTGCTGATGGACGTCCGCATGCCCGAACTCGATGGCGTCGAGGCGACCCGCCGGATCAGCGCGGCGTCGCCGGCCACCCGCGTGCTCATCCTGACCACCTTCGACTTGGACGAGTACGTCATGGCCGGTTTGCGCGCCGGCGCCAGCGGTTTTCTGCTCAAAGACGTGGGTCCGCCCGACCTGCTCTCCGCCATCCGCGCGGTCGCGGCCGGAGACGCCGTTGTTGCTCCCGCGGTGACCCGCCGGCTGCTCGACCGGTACGTGCACGGGGAGGGGGCTCCCCCTCGCCCCGCCGATGCCGCCCTGGACGCGCTCACGCCCCGCGAGCACGAGGTCTTCGAGCTGGTCGCCCGAGCATTGTCCAACACCGAGATCGCCCAACGGCTGTTTCTGTCCGAGGCCACGGTCAAGACCCACGTCGCGCGCATCCTGGCCAAGCTCGGGCTGCGGGACCGCGTGCAGGCGGTCGTGCGGGCCTACGAGTCCGGCGTCATCCGACCCGGCGACACCTGAGCGCGGACCGCCGAAGGCCCCGACGCCGTCCAGGCAGGAGCCACTCGCCCTTCGTCGCGGGCCTGCCGGCGCGGGCCTTTCGTCGCGGGCCTGCCGCCGCGATCGTGGTGCGCTCAGGGTACGGTCAGACGGCGTGTCGCGGACACCAGCCGCACCACGATCACCACGGGGGCACCGCATGCTTGGGGTGCTGCGCACATCCCCCTTGTGCACCCGAGCGTGCGTTAACACCCTAGGTGCCCGTCCGGGCCAAACGCCCGGAGAGCGGCCTGGCCGTTCCGGCTGCTCGCCGTACCGAGCGTTCTGATCTGGGGCGAGGCCGTCACCGCGCACAACCTCCTGCGCGGGGTCAAGCGGCGGGCCGAATCGAGCGAGCAGACCTGGTGGTGACGACACGCCTTTGCCACCGCCAGACACCGCCTCGCACCGCAAGCACCCCCATCAGCTCCGGCCAACGGGGCGGCCGTCGACCGGTCGCGCGACCATGCGCGCAGCGGCGAAGGTTTAGCCGCCCCCAGAACTGACCGTCGAAATCGCACCCTCATGGCAGATCCGGCTGTGGCGTGGAGCCCACATTGGCCCTGTCTCCTGGTCGAGGCTGAGTTGGGCCGGGCCGCGGGTCCAGGGTGGCCGAAAGCCATCACACAGTAGCTCAGCGCGCCGTTGCGGGCGCGCATCACCAGGGGACAGCCGCCCGGCGTACGGCGCCAGAAGCCGAAGCAAGCGGGTGCTGTCGATCTGGTAGCGGGTTCCCTCGGATGCCCAGCCGGAAGTCAAGACAGGGTGTTGACTCAACCGGTGACGCCTGCGGGAGCTCCGGTTGGGCGGCGCGTCGTGCTCGCCATGCTGGGGCTCGGCGCGGCCGGCATCGTGACCGGCGGCAGCCTGGCGGACCGGCTGGGCCGCGTCCTCGCCCCGGTGCAGAGCCGCGATCCCACCGGGCTGACGGGGCTGCTGCCCGCAGGGGGCGGCTTCCGGTACTACTCGGTGACCGCCAGCGTGCCGGTGCGGACGGCGGCTGACTACCGGCTGACGGTTACCGGGCTGGTCGAGCGACCGCTGTCGCTGACGCTCGGTGACCTGGCCGGCATGCCGCAGACCTCGCTGGTTCGAGACTTCCAGTGCGTTACCGGATGGCGGGTCCGCAACGTGGCATGGTCCGGAGTCAGGGTGGCCCAGCTGCTGGAAACCGCGGGGGTGCTGCCGCGGGCGAGCGCTGTCGCGTTCGGCTCGTTAGACGGCACCTACACCGAGAGTCTCACGCTCGACCAGGCCCGCCGCCCGGACGTAATCGCCGCCGGCTCCATGCAGGGCGGTCCGGTCACCGTCGAGCACGGCGGTCCGGTGCGGCTCTACGTCGCCCCGATGTACGGGTACAAGTCGCTGAAGTGGCTGGACCGGATCGAGCTGACCGCGGCCGTGCAGCCGGGTTACTGGGAGCGGCGAGACTACGACGTCGATGCCTGGGTGGGCCGGTCGAACGGGCGCCAGGATGACCGCACCGGCTGAGCTGCTGTGCCGGTTCAGCCGGGCGGAGCGCTGGGTGCATCGCGCCACTGCGGCGCTGATGGCGGTCTGCCTGGTCACCGCCGCCGCCCTCTACGTCGGGCCGTTCGCCGTGCTGGTCGGCCGACGGGCGTTCGTCGGCCGGCTGCACGTCGCCGCGGGTCTCGGCCTGCCGGTGCCGATGCTGGTTGGTTGGCTGTCTTCGGCGTACCGCCGGGATCTTGCTCGGCTGAACCGGTTCTCCGCCGACGACTGGCGCTGGCTGCGTAGTGCCGACCGGCGCAGCGGCCGGATCCCGGTCGGGAAGTTCAACGCCGGGCAGAAGCTCAATGCTGCCTTCACCGCCGGCGCGATGCTGGTCATGCTGGCGACCGGCGTGGTGATGCGGTACGGCGGGGCGTGGCCGCTGTCCTGGCGCACTGGCGGCACCTTCGTGCACGACTGGCTGGCCACCGCGATCGTCGTCGTGCTGCTCGGCCACCTGTGGTTCGCCGCTGCCGATCCGGTGGCGCGGGCGGGGATGCGCACCGGCATGGTGTCGCGGGACTGGGCGGCGCGTGAGCACGGGGCGTGGGTCAGCGCCGATCGACCTGATTCCCGCGGCGGCTGAGCAGCCGCCGACCAGCGTGGGGTCAGGCGCGCGCCAGTGCCTGCGCCCGCCGCTCGTCGTACCGCCGGGCCATTCCGTCCAGGGCCTCGAGGAAGCCGGCGACCTGTGTGCGCGCCTGCTCGGCCTCGGCGTGCAGATCCGGTACGTCGAAGAAGCCCCAGTGGCGTCGGGACGTGGGACCCCTTGGCCGGTGGCCCGGCGAGGCTACCGGCGAGGCTACCGGCGGCACCGGGCCGGGCTGGTCGGCGGGCGGACGGAGCGATGGCCGTGTTCTAGCTCAACCGGTCAGCCGGTCAGCCGGACCGGCGCAGCGTCGAGCACGGCCATGAGCACATCGTGGCGGCGTCGCCGGGGCACCCAGCTCGCTGTCCACAGCCGGTTGGCCTCTGCGCCGAGATGTGGACGAAACTTGTGCTGCAGAACGAGCCGCCCGCGGCTCGTTTCGACGCACAAGTGCACGAAGACCGGAATCTTCGCGGTCGGTCTTGCGCTGGTGGTCGGCATGGTGGGGAAACGCCGCGTCGGCGCGTTCCCACCAGGCGGTGCGCTCCTCGCCGGTGACAATGCGGGCCCGCGTGTCCCGGCGCACCGGGCCGTCCTGCAATTCAACCAGCGGCTCCGCGACGAGGTTGTTCTAGCAAGTCGGGTGCTCGGGAGCGCCGCCCTTGGATGCGACGGCCGCATACTGCCCATCGTGCTCGACTCGCATCACCGGGGATTCGTTTGACACGCCAACAACTTGTGGCGCGCAATCAAACTCTTGCCTAGGGCGGAGACCAATGGCCCTGCCGAGCCGAGCGCTCCAGGTCGGAGAATTGTCCGGGCAGCGGTGCGTTCGGAGAGCAGGCTGGGCTCCGGACCGACTCGAAGGAGGTCGGACGCGTGACCCGGGACAGCCACCGTGCGACGATCTTCGGCCCGCACCCGATCCTCACCGTGACCGTCGAGGCGAGTGCGGACGGCGCGCAAGATGAGGTGCACCTGCATGCCGGCGGTCAGGGGGTCTGGGTCGGCCGGATGGTTGCCGAGATGGGCGTCGAGCCGGTGCTGTGCGGGTTCCTGGGCGGAGAGGTCGGCGCCAGTCTCGGTCCGCTGCTGACCGCGCTGCCGGGCCGGCGCCGGCTCGTCCCGGCAGCCGGGAACAGCGGCTGCTGCGTCATGGACCGGCGCAGCGGCGAGCGGCAGGCCGTCGCCGTGGCGTGGACTGCTCCTGCCTCCCGGCACGAGATCGACGATCTGTTCTCGATCACGTGCGCGGAGGCGCTGCTCAGCGACGTACTCGTGGTCTGCAACCCGATGTCGGGAAACGCGCTGCCGCGCGGCATCTACGGCGACCTGATCGCCGATGTCCGGGCCAACGGCACGCCGGTTGTGGTCGACCTGTCCAGCCCACGGCTCGACTCGGCGCTTGCCGGTGGTCCGGACCTCGTCAAGGTCAACGACTGGGAGCTGGCCGAGTTCGTCCGCGGCCCGGTCGGTGAGCCGCCGCAGCGGCGCGCCGCCGTCGAGAAGCTGCGCGCCGCCGGTGCGCGCTCGGTGATCGTGACCCGGGCCGCGGAGCCGGCGTATGCCGTGCGTGCGGACGGCGAGGAGTTCGAGCTCGTCCCGCCGCGCTTCGACCGGGGCGCGCGAGAAGGGTGTGGCGACGCGATGACCGGCGCGATGGCAGCGGGCTGGGCGCTCGGCCTCGAGTGGCTGGACGTGCTCATCCTAGGTACGGCGGCGGGCTCGGCCAACTTCCTACGGCACGGGTTGGGGACCGGCTCCAAGGCCGTGGTCGACGAGCTGGTCGGCCAAGTGCACGTGCGCTCCGCGCAAGCCTGACCTGGCCGGCTGAATGGCCGCGGTGGCCGGGTCAGGTGAGCGGTCGATAGGGAGGCTCGACGTCGTCGCCTCGAACGATGGCCGCCGGCGCCTGGTGCACGATCCACTCGATGTGCGGGGTCAAGAAGTCCACCTCCCACAGCGGTTCCAGCCCGATGGCGATGTCGACGGGGCGACCGATCTTTGCCGAGTGTGCGTCACTGCCCAGCACGTGCACCACGCCGGCGCGGGCCAGCTGGAGCATGCCAACGGCCGCGGCGTGATCGACCATCGTGGCCGCCGTCACCTGCACCAGGGCGCCTGCGCGGGTGAGCGCTCCCAGGCGTTCAAACAGGTCGAGCCCGAGATGCCGCTCGGGGTGAGCGATCAGACTCCGGAAGCCGCGCCGCTCCAGCCCGCGGACCGCAGCGCCGAGACCGTCGGAGAGCGGCCCGGGCGCCGGCTCGAGCAGGACCCAGCGGCCGCCGCCACCCAGCGACACGGCCCGCAGTTCACTGTCGTCGAGATGCTCGACGATGGACTCCGCCACTTCACCGCCGGTCAGGATTCGGGTCTGCCGTCCTAAATTCGCCAGCGCGGCGTTGAGCGCGTCGACCCGGTCTGCGATCTCGGCGATGCGAACGTCGTGGTCGTGCCGGATGTGCGGGGTAGCGCAGATCTGAGTCACCCCGTTGAGCTCGGCCTGCTCGGCCATGGCTGCGCTGTCGTCCAGGTCCGACGCGCCATCGTCGAGGCCGGGCAAGATGTGGCAGTGCAAGTCGATCACATGTGCCGCCGATCAACAGGTGCCGTCATTTCGGGCGTCCCAAGCTGGTCGCTTCACCGGGTTCACTCAGCGTTGAGCCCGCGGTAAGCGGTAGACAGGGCCGAAGGACTCCACTTTCTCCATGACGTACGGCGTAAACACAGCGCGCGTTGCCAGTCCTCGCGGGGAGAGCCGCCCGGCCGCCCGGCCGGCTGGCCGTCGCGCCCGGCCCGCACCCGCGCCACCAGGGCACCGCTCGATGCCGGCGTCAGCAATGCACGCAGTCGGATGCAGTCGCATGACGGGCACCCGAGAATGCCGGTCGCGGGTGCTGTGTCGACCGCCGCGCTGGCCAAGGAGCTCGCCGGCCCGGGCGCTGGTGCGGTCATGGGCACCAGGCCAGCAGGTTCATGGGGAAAGTCCCCGTTTGGTCGGATGGGTCGACTACACTATCGAACATGTGTTCGGGTGCAGGGAGCGGTGCCGCCGGTAGTGCCGGTGGCGGCGGTGCCGTCGACGCCGGCTGCCTGGACCCGATGCTGGACCGGCTGCTCGCGGTGGAGGTGGCCGGCCTACCGGACTCCGCCCTGGCCGCCGACCTGGTGGGGCTGCGGGTCGCGGTCTCCCGACTGGAGTCGGAGTTCG
>Ga0097691_1003076_pt1 | contig 10521 bp, 5 predicted proteins | sample NGESurdeep072012_8_FD_72858 | JGI IMG/M metagenome (GOLD analysis project Ga0097691, IMG submission 72858) | Arctic peat soil microbial communities from Barrow, Alaska - NGEE Surface sample 210-1 deep-072012 | ecosystem: Environmental > Terrestrial > Soil > Wetlands > Peat ...
AGACTCATATCGACGACGGCAGATCAGCGTACTCGACCCATGGAATCAAAACAAAGCTGGGGCAGAATGTAGAAACTCCAGGCGCCGGCTGAAAGCCGGCGGACTGAGCTCAACTTATACTCCTAGCGCCTTGTGAACTTGTCAAACACCGTCATCACGGGGAGCGCGTTGCCGTCGGCGCCGAAGAATCCGCGTCCGCCGTGACCGCCGGAAACCGCCGGCTCCCACCAGAAGACACCCTTGCCGAGACCAAACGGGGTGGATTGCACTGCGCGGTTCACCTCTTCCAGAAACTCCTTCTGTCCTTCGGGTGATTCCGCGAAAGGCGCGGGTCTCTTGGTATATTCGCGCGGCTGCCAGTTATAAGCGGCCTCCACCACCATGATGTCCTTGTGATACTCGTTGGCCATGAAGATCAGGTTCTCGCGCAGGTCGTTCAGGCTGCCGTGCCACCAGGGATAGTAGGATTGTCCGATGACGTCGTACTTCACGCCGTAGGAATTCAGCTTGTCGAAAAACCATTTGGTCTTGGCGGCGTCGCCGCCCTTGTCGATGTGAATCATGATGCGCGGGCGCGGAGCGTTGCCGCCAATGGGGCCGCTGCCGGCTTCCACACCGGCGATTCCCGCCTTGATGAAATCCGCGAAGTGGTCCCAATTGGCGGGCAGTCTGGCGTCGGGCCAGAGCATTCCATTGGTGATTTCGTTACCGATCTGCACCATGTCCGGCAGCACGCCGGCTTCACGGAAGGCACTCGTGGTCTGCTTCGTGTAATCGAGCAGCGCCTGCACCATTTGTTCGTGCGACATGCCTTCCCAGGCCTTGGGGATGAACTGCTTGCCCGGGTCGGCCCAGGTATCGGAGTAGTGATAGTCCAGCAGGAAACGATAGCCGAGCTGATGGGCCGCTTTGGCCAGCGCGATGGTGTACTCCAGGCTATTGGGAAGTTGCGTCGGCGTGTGGAACAGGCGCAGACGAATCCAGTTATAGCCGTGATCCTTGAAAATCTGCAGGCCCGGCTTAGCTTCGCCGCAGTCTTTGAAGACCGTGCCGCGGTCTTCGCTCTGCTTGAGGAAGGATAGATCGGCGCCTATCGCATATTCCGCCGCGCGCAAACCAGCGGCAGCGCAAATTAGAAGTAAGAGTGCCCGTTTCATTATCGTTTAACCGAGACTACGTACCATGTGGTCACCGGACTGCCGATCGCAAGCGCCCAGCCCGCCGCCGTCTTCTTCGCCTGGATGGGCTCTCCCATGGGGTGGCCCGCGCCATCGAGCGCGGACGCACTGACCGCCTTGGCTGCCTGGATGTCGCGCAGCACCACGGTTCCCGTGACCGGTTCGATGAGGGACGGAGACTCCCCCTGGTTCGCCGTGCGGGTATGAGCATCGTTCCATTTTAAGCCGGTATTGGTGACGCGCGATCCGGCAGTGAGCAGCATTTTGGCGGACTGGGACAGCGGTTTGGCATCCAGGGAAGAAAGCACAATGCTGGCGGAGCGGTTGGCGATATCGGCGGAGAGGTTCTTCACCGATTTTGCGTTGGCCTGGATGAAGCCGATGAGCGCCTGGGTGCGATCGGTTTCCACCGTGACCAACCCGGTATTCCGATCCGACGTGTACCAGGCGAGCTCTTTGGTGTCCGACACGATGGGGTTTGCCTCGGCGGCGGCGAACTTGGCGGTGGGCGCGCCATCGAGCGACTGGATGCGCACGGCGTGCTGGAGCGGCAGGGCGAGCGGAAAGCCCGGCGTGAAATAGGGCTGCTCGGTGCGCGGCAGGCGGCGGCTGTCCAACACCTGATCTTTGGAATAAGTGCGCGCCACGGTTTCGCGCGCGGCATGCACGTCGCCGCGCAGAAAGGTGAGCGCCCCGGTGGCCATTTCCGTCATGCGCACCGGATCGAGCGAGATATCGAAGGGATCGCCCACATAGGATTTCCAGTTCGGGTCGCGCTTGGGCTCGAAGGTATACATGATGATGGCATCCCAATCCTGCAAGCTGCCGTAGGCGGCGAGGATGGGAATGCCTTCGGCGGCCCAATCGTTGGGGAACGGATGGTTGGTTTCGCTGACCGTATACGGTTTGCCCGCGAAGGCGGTTCGCGAAAGCTGGACCACGGTGGAGTTGAGCGGATCGTTGACCATCGGAGTGTTGACCGGCGGAGGCGATCCGGGATGCTGCCAATAGACGTGGCCGTCCAGGATATCGAGCTGGGAGAGCGCAGCCAGCATGGTGTATGGACTGCTGGTATGGCTGTGGTCGGCAGTGCCGGTAATGGGGCACTTCACGCCGAGATCCTTCTTCAGATACCCGCTCATGTCCCGATAGAACTTACTTTCCGCGTCCATGTAGAAGGCCATTTCGGTGGCGTAGCGTTCCTGGGGAGCGGCGGCGGTCTCCGGTCCCTTGAGGCGCGGGATAAGTGCGCCTTCGGGAACCCCAGCGAGCTCGCGAAGTTTCTTCAGCTCTTCGGGGCTGCGCTTCTGCTGCAACCAGAGGTTGAAGATGCCGGTGAGCTCTTCGTCGTAGTAGGGAGTGGGGGCGCGAAAACCGAGATAGAGGGCGTTCTCGTTGAGCAGTTCCACGATGGCGATGGCCGGCTCGTTGCGGTACTCGGTCCCGGTGTAAGGATTCACGTGGGTCAACAGATTCCTGGCGTATTCCTTCTCGAGTTCGATGAGGCGCGGATCGAAAAGCGTGAGCCCCTTGCCCCACTGGATTTTGTCGAAGTCCCGCACGCCGTCTGCGGACTTATACGACCGGCCCACGTTCAGGTTGAGATCGACATAGATCCCGCGCTTCTTGAATTCGGCGATCTCATAATCCAGCCGGTCGAGTTGCTGGGCGTCGAAAGAGCGGCTGTCGTTGCGGGTGGAATCGATAATCCCGCGCGGCGCCGGCAGGTCTAGGAAATGCAGCCGCACCATGTTGACGCCGTAGCGCGCCAGGGTGGCCGCGTACAGGGCAGCGTCTTCATGGGACGGAAGCAGGACCGAACCGCGGCTCCAATCGGTGATGTGGACACCCCAGAAGCGGATGCGCTGGCCGTCAGGTTTGACGAAGTGGCCGCCCTGAATGCGGATAAACCCACTCTTGCCGGCGGGCGCATCGAGCAGAAAGGACACATCGGCGGGCGAGGTACCGCCCGCGCGATGATCCATCACAAACGGCTTTAACAGGCCGTCATCCCACTGGGCGAAGGCGGGAGTGGAGAGGAGCAGGAGCAGCAACGGCCCCTTGGAAAATCCACCCCGCGTTCGAGTTGGCATGGTCAGAATTGGAACCGGGCCACGAGTTGGCCGTTGCGCTGTCCGCCGATTCCGCTGGAATTGGTGATGTAGCCGAATCCACCGGTGGGCACGCCGGTGGCGCTATTGAAGGTTGCCGTGGCTACCGGATTGTTGTATCCCCCCGAGGGCAGGTTCAGGTATACCCGGTTGAACACGTTGAAGTACTCCGCCCGGATGTTGAGCGACAGCTTCTCGCGGAGCTGGAAGGTGCGCCCGAAATTCATCGATTCACTGACCTGGTGCTGCTGGCGGTAGTCGTTATAGTAAGCGGCGCCCTGCCCCCAGGTTCCGGTGGGCGTGTCGGCCCAGGCAGCCGGGTTCAGAATCTGCTGCTTGCTGTTGGGGTCGATACAGCCGCAGTTGGGATTCTGCAAGTACAGAGGGACGCCGGCCACCCGGTTGAAACGGGTATTGGTGTTGAAGGTGTAGTTGTTGAGATTGGTCCGCGAGGATGCGACCGCGATCAGGCTCCCGCTGGCGTAGCGCAGGATTCCGCCCCAGGTCCAGCCGCCGGTAAGTTGGCGGATGAACTTATTCGACGTCACCATGGGGGTCCGGTAAGTGAACGCCGTAACGGAAATGAAGGGCGTCGAAGTGGGAGTGAGTCCCCGGTTGGAACTGCGATTGAACGCATCGTTGATGCCGGCGCAACCATTGGCTCCCAGGCACAGCTCCTTCTGGTAAGTGAAGTTCGAGGTGAGGTCCAGGCCATGGGAATAGCGTTTGGTGAACTTGACCTGAAGGGCGTCATACCAACTGTTGCCGACCGGGTTGAACCACTCCGCCAGTGCGTCGTTGTATTCAGGGAAGGGCCGGAGACTCTGTGCCACGCTGGCGCTGCAGGGGTATCCGGCGTAGGGCACTTTGTATCCCGCATTCGTGGCCGTTGTAGAGCAGATGCCGGAGGTCAATAAGGTCCGGGTCGCCGGGTTGGTCAGATCCAGGCCCAAAGCCTGTATCTTCGCCGGAGAGATGGCATTAATCATGGCCAGGCCCCGAGCCTCCAGCCAGACCCCGCGATTTCCCACGTAGGCCGCTTCGAGCGACATGTCCTTGGTGAGTTGGCGCTGCAACGAGATGTTCCATTGATTGACACGGCCGGGGCGGCCGCCGTTGGGGTCGCGGTACTGTGCGGCCCATCCCGGCGCCGCGGCCAACGAACCCGGAGCAGGCGCCACACCGGGATTCAGCGTGGCGGCGGACAGCACCGCGGGGTCGTAGTGGATCCCGTCCTGGAACTGCGAAACCGCATAGCCGTAGCCGGTGGAATTGGTGACGGAATTGATGCCCAGGCCGGCGACGGGCATCCCACCATTCAGGTAGCCCCAACTGTCGCCGCCGCTGTATGTGAAGCCCCAGCCGGCGCGAAACACGGTTTTCTCATCGATCTGATAAGCCACCGCGAGGCGCGGCCCGAAGGCCTTCTTGTAACTCTTGGAGAAGAGGCAGTTGCATCTTCCGGCGCCATAGCCTTCGAAGATATACCCGCCCGGCAGTCCGCCGGCGGAAGGATTCGGCGTATTGAGGCCGATTTCGGCTTCGCGGTAGTACTGTTCGTGGCCCATGGGAGTGAAGTCCCACCGCAGGCCGTAGTCCAGCGTGAGCTTGCGAGTCAGCTTCCAGTTATCCTGCGCATAGACGCTCCAGTTCATCTTACGCAACTGGGTGTTTCTCGGAGCGTTGACGTTGGTATAAGTCACCTGGCCCAGGAGGAAGCTGGCGTAACCCGCGCCGATGGAGCCGCCGCCCACCGCCGAGTTCTGCAGGAATGGCACGGCGGTCGGGCCATTGCCAAACGTGTATTGCCCCTGCGAACCCTGGACGTTTTGATCGCTGTAGACGTCCTGTTTGACTTCCCCGCCCACCTTGTAAGCGTGGCTGCCGCGGATGTAGATGGCACTGGCCACAAAAGACAGCTTGTCGGTAAACTGGTGGTCGGCCGTGCTCGGCCCATAGGTTCCGCCGACGCCTCCCTGGTTGTTGACGCTGAGGCCGCCAATATTGGGGAAGCCGGTGGGATTGGTAGCGCCGCCCACCAGGCCGAGTTGGCCCACGGCGTCGTAGTTGAGAACCCCGGCCGGGGAACTGTCCGGATTCAGGAAACGATAGAAACCGACTCCCAAATGGCCGATCAGCGTGGACGAGAAGGTGTGGTCCGCATTTAACCGGTACTGGTCGCCCGATACGATCTTGGGACGAGAGGCGGTCAGCGGTTCGGGCAAGCCGTCTGGAGCCGCGATCTGGTTGGTGTGCTGCTGCGTCCAGAAAAAGCTTAGCTTGGTCTTGACGCTCAGGTTCTGGTCAAGTTTGAGGCTGGGAATCTGCTGCTGCGTATTGGTGACGATATTGGGGATCCAGTTCAACGTGGTCTGCGTATTGATGGCGGCAGGAATCAAATTCTGGATCTTGGCGCTGACCGGATCGATGCGGTTTGTCGGAATGATGTTGCCCGGGAAGGGAGTGCGGATTACCAATCCATTGACCGTCTGGGTGGTGTTGGGGTCGTAGATGGTGTTCTCGGCAAACTGCATTCCCGAGGTCGGATCAGTCAGCGTCTTACCGGTCAGGGCAGCCGCAAAGTTGCCTTGCCGGTAAGCCGCCGTGGGCACGGTGCTGTAGGAGGAAACGGAGAGTTGATTGTTTGCGAACCTCTCCAGGCCGAAAAAGAAGAAGGTCTTATTCCGGCCATTGTAGAGTTTCGGAATCCAGACCGGCCCGCCGACGGTGAAGCCATAATCGTTCTTACGGTCCCGATCCGTCAAGTGGCTGAAGGGGTGAGCGGCATCCAGAGCTTCGTTCGCCCATTGCTCATAGGCGCTGCCGTGAATCTGGTTGGTTCCGCTCTTCGTGGTGAAGTTATAGAATCCGCCTGCCACCTGGCCGAACTCGGGCGAGAAATTGGAAGACTGGACGGCGAACTCGGTGATCGTCTCTACCGAAGCCGCCGCCACAGAGCTGGTCCAACTAGCGTCGTTGATGCTGGTGGAGTCCTGGCCTTCCAGATAGACCTTGAAGTTGCCGTAGGTCCCCGTGGGAATTCCATTGATTGGGGCGTTATAGGCTGTGCCCGAGACGCCTGGCGCCAGCCTGATGAAACTCAGCCAGTTGCGGATTCCGCCTCCGGCGGCGCCGCCGCCGCCGAAATTCAGCGGCAGATCGTTCACCTTGTCGCCTTTGATAACCATGCTCTGCTCGCCATTTTCCGTCTTCAGCAGAGCAGCCTCGGCGGTGACCGTCACCGATTCGGTGGACGCGCCCACCTGCAGCGAGGTGTCCACGCGAACCGTCTGCGCGACCGCCACCTCCACGTTCTCATGCGTGGCTTTCTTGAAGCCGGATGCTTCCACGTTCAGTTCGTACTTGCCGGCCGGCAGCGAGGCAAGTGTAAAATTACCGGTGTCGGTAGTGGTGGTTTCGAAGGTTGAGCCGTTATCCAGGTTCTTGGCGGATACCTTGGCTCCGGGGACAACCGCCGCGGCCGGATCGATGACCGAGCCAGTAATGGTCCCGCGATCGCTCTGGGCGAACGCGGCCACAGTAAACAACAGTGTGCAGAACGTATTCCGTACCAGTCTCATACGAGCTTCCTCCCATACGCATATCAAGCGTTGCCGAAGCCGCGTTTGGAGCCGTAAACTCCCGTTTGACCGGACCAAACGCTGGTTCGAGCGAAACCGCGCTAACCGAGCGCACCAAGACACCTCAACGTACTGGGTGGGATTATATGCCCCTGGCCGCAGGGTTGCACCCATCTAAAGTTGGGTAGCGCCTATGCGGCATCGGGGGAGCGGGGGTACCGGCTTCCCTGTGTCCGGGTGTTCCGGTGGAATCCGGAACGCGCCGGCGGGGACGGGCGCGGGTTGCAGCGTGGGTTGGGAGGGTGGGGCGGGAGACGGCGGCTCGGGGGCGGGATTTTCGGGGGTAAGCGGCTTCGTTGGGCCCGGGATGCAAGTGGTTTCCTTTGGTTCGGGTTGGGCCTCCACAATGGGTTTGTTTGGTAATTCGTGGCGGAGCGCTTTGAGCCTTTCGAAATCCTCGATGGCGCGCGGCCCAGAGGGCACCCCGAGGCGTTCGGTCTGGGCCTGGTAGCGCAGGAAGAGGGCCCAACTATTGGAGTAGTGGATGAGGCGATGGAAGCCTTCGGCCAGGAGGTAGTTGCGGGTATGGACCTTGGTGACTTCCATATCGCCGTTGCAGAGTTCCGGGCTGATCCCGACCAAGGGCTTGCCGCTGCCGGTGAGGGACTCATTGAGGCAGGTGGTGAACATGCCGTTTTCGAGGCGGGCGGCGCGGAGGAGGGCCTGCTGGGCGGGGGCGATGCGCTCGATGGCGAAGAGATCCTGGGAGTTGACGGGCTGGTAGCAGGCGACGAGGTCGTCCTTGAGGCGGCGACCTCGTCGATCTCTTCGAGGCGGACGACGGCGAAGGTGGTAGCGGTGAATCCGTGTTTGCGGGAGTTTTGGGCGGAGCGGGCCTTGCTTTCCGGGGAGCGGGGTCCGGTGGTGCGAGAGGCGTTGGCGCGATTGGCGGCGAGCTGTTTGGGGGAGAGCGGCATGGGTTTTCCTTCCGTTTTGAGCTATACCATGGGGAGAGGGGCAGTCCGAAATAGGGGGGAGGCAAGTCATGGGAGGGGAAGGATTTATTTTGTTGGAGTTGGAGTCACTCGAGGGATGCCGTTCAACGCAGAGACGCTGCGAACGCAGAGAAAAGCGCAGAGAAGGCATTCTGGGGGATGGGGGGGCTTCGACCTCGAACGATGGGAATGATCCGGAACAGTCCTTACAAACCGATCTATGCGTGGGGCGGGCATAGTATTGGGCACAGGTTCACAGGGCGAAGAAGAGAAAGAGCGCAAAGATCAGCAGGAAAGCGAGGCGCAGAACGCCAACCAGCAAGGGCCCCCGCCCGAAGCCCTACTCTCGACAGACAAGACCCAAAGCAACGTTGGGCGCCAGCAGGGGCAGGCGCCGAAGATCGGTCCGAAGTCGGGTGCGGCCGCGCAGGATTGCTCGCCGCCGCGCTCGGAAACGCAGGATTTTGAAAAAGCGTCCCTACAAAAGTCCCTACAATCGGGTCACGCACGGGGCAAAACGAACCGTCCTGTTCCAAGCCTGTTAGCGATCACGTAAAAACGTCGTCTCTTGGACCGCGGCCGGCGGTTTCCGCGCTGGTCGGCCTCTGCGCTGAAGCCGAAGATACCTGAATGGATCAACCCAATGGCTATGCCAGCCACAGATGTAGCACCTGGGAGAGACAACTGGGCTGATGACTCGTCGCGGCGACTGGCCGGAAATCTTGATCCGTCATGCGGGGTTGTTGCTTTCGTTCACGTTCCGTTCTCCCTTTTCGGTCTTCTGAAGAGAGTGACTGCTATCCCGAGGCCGCCCAATGCCCAACGCGGGCGGCTGGCGCGAAGCGCGAGCCGCCCGTCCGAGGCTCATGCCGGTCAGACCCAGTCCAGGTTAGTGACGGAATTCCGCGGTAAGGAGATTTCCGTCCTCAGGCCGCCCAGGTGCAACGGAATCCTGCGCGCGGCGCCCGTGTTGCTCAACACCACGGTCTTGGCACCGTTGGGGTTGACGAATGCCACGTGCGCCACTCCTTCCACGGCGCCCTGGGAATCGAAGCGTTTGGCTCCGCGGCGCGCCGCATGGGTGTAGTGTTTCATGGCCCAGTAGTTGCCACTGCGGGTGATTTCTTTCGTCTGGGAATCGATGGTGATAAAACCGCGGCCGTTGAAGGGCCCGATATTCGGTTTGCCGTTTTCATCCAGCACCAGGTTCCACACAATGATGCACTTCATCCAATTGCGGACGGCATTGGCCGCGCCCGCGCCAGCGCGCGCAATGGTCTCGGCGGACTGCGGGTCGCGCCGAGGCCGCCGGCCTCCCGTTCCGCCCGCAGGTTCGGGACCCGCGCCGCCGGGAGCACCGGCTCCGAACGTCACCGGGCCGACCAGCGAGAACGTGGCTTCAAAGCCGCCTTCGGTGGAGTACATATTTTTGTCGGGGAACAGGTCGTGCACGCGGCTCACCGCAGTGACCGAACCCACGTAGGGATGCCATGCCACGCCATCGACGTATCGGCTAACCAAGGGATTCTCGAGTTCGTTGATGACGCGGCCCCAGAGATTGAAGTTATGGTCCAGTATCCAGATCTTGGTCGCGATCTTGTTTTGCTCGAGGAGCGGGCCGAGATGCTGGCTAACGAACACGATCTCGTGTTCCTGTGCCCAAACACATGCGGGCATGCGCCCGTCCTGGTCGGTGTCGGTCTCATTCTGAGGTGTGATGGCATCGACCGGTACGCCCTCGGCCTGGTAGCTCTGGAGGAACTTCATCAGATACTTGGCGTACACCGGGAAGCTCTTGGGCTTAAGCGAACCGCCCAGCATGGTCCCGTTGGCCTTCATCCAGCCTGGCGGGCTCCACGGCGAGGCTAGCACATACAGATCGGGGTTGTGTTTGCGCGCGATCCGCAATTGCGGAAGGATGTACTGCTTATCGTGATCGATGGAGAATCGCTGCAACTCGGGATCGGGATCGCCCTCGTCATAGCTGTACATGCTGGCGGCGTAGTCGCTGGACCCGACGCAAATGCGCGTCACTTCCAGGCCCAGCTCGGACGGATGGTACAACTCGTGCAAGAACTTCTCGCGCGCGGCGGCATCGAGCTGGTTGATCATGTAGGCGGACGCGTCCGTCAGCGCGCCGCCGAAGCCGAGCATTTCCTGGTATGTTCTGGAGGGGTCGAGCACGATGGCATTGGCCGACGAGCCTTCCGCCGGCTGCCATTTCAGGACCGGCTCCTCCGCAAACCTCTTCGTGTCCGCCGTCTGCCGGACGGAGATGGTGCCGGCCGGCTGCGCCCAAGCCGGTGCGGCCTCGGATAGCAACGCCATCCCGCCCGCCATCAGGCCGGAAAACTCGCGGCGATTGATTCGCTCAGACATTTCATTACCTCACTGTCACAGTACCTCATGGCGCCATAAGAAGCCCGTTTATCTCAATTCCGACGGCTGGATTTTCGCCGGTGCGCCCTCCGGCGCGCTATCGTGTGTTGTGGAGAACCGATCTATGAATTGCAGTCCATGCTGGACCCCAGATCGTGGAGCGCGGATCAAGTTCAGGCTGATTCTGGGTCTGCTCGCGTATTCCGTCGGGCCGGTGATGGCGGCCGGCAGTTCGAAGCCGGACTTCGGACCTAACGTGTTGATCTTCAACTCGTCC
>Ga0097691_1003077_pt1 | contig 10520 bp, 15 predicted proteins | sample NGESurdeep072012_8_FD_72858 | JGI IMG/M metagenome (GOLD analysis project Ga0097691, IMG submission 72858) | Arctic peat soil microbial communities from Barrow, Alaska - NGEE Surface sample 210-1 deep-072012 | ecosystem: Environmental > Terrestrial > Soil > Wetlands > Peat ...
CGTCGATGACCATTTCGCGGCCTACGCCGGCGCCCAACCGGTCGCCAAGGGCTGGAACACCAAACGCCGCCACGCCCAGCCCGGCCGCGACGACACCCTGGTGGTCGACGCCCGCGGCCGGGCCGTGGTCTTCGGCTCGGGCGAACCGACGGGGCTGGCCTCCAACCTGCCCGGGGTACTTGCCCAGCTACGGCAGGTACTGGGCCCCCGCGCCCCGATCCTGCTCGGCTTCGACCGGGGCGGGTCCTACCCGGCCGCGTTCACCACCTGCCGGGAAGCGGGCGCGCACTGGGTCAGCTACCGGCGAGCCCCACTGGTCGCCACCACCGCCACCCCAACCCAGGCAACCATCACCCGCGGCGGCGCGGCGGCGCAGGTGATGCTCGCCGACGAGAACGTGGACATCAACGGGTACGGCCCCGCCCGCCAGCTCACCTTGTACGAGAACGACGCACCCGTCCTACAGGTGTTGACCAGCGACACCACCGCCACCGCGGTAGAGCTCCTGTACTGGTTGCGGGCACGGTGGCGGATCGAGAACATGTTCAAGTACGCCGCCGCGCGGGGCGGCATCGACGCGTTGGCCGACTACGGGATGGACATCGGACCCGACACCAGGATGGTCACCAACCCCGCCCGCGTCGCGGCCCGCAAAACCCTGGCAGCCGCCGAGGGCGAGCTCGCCACCGCCGAACGTGCCCTCCCCCAGCTCCTGCACGGCCAAGGGTCCCCGAAACAGAAGAACGCCGCGCTACCAGCAGTACACACACGGATCGACGCGGCCATCGCCGCAGCCCAAGACGCCAAAACAGCCCTGCGGCCCATACCAGCGAAAGTCCTGGCAACCGACCTGGACCCCGACGCAAAACGAGCCCGCCCCCACCTGGGGCGCCGTGGCCTACAAATGGTGCTGCGGCTGCTCGCGTTCAACGCCGAAGCATGGCTGGCCGAACACTTCAACGCCTACCTCGCCGACCCCAACGAGTACCGGGCGATCCTACGAAACCTGCTCCACCTCGGCGGCCACGTCGACTACACGACCAACACGATCACCATCACCCTCGACCGACCAGAGCGCCCCCGAGTCGCCCGCGCCCTCCAACTCCTCACCGAAGAACTCAACGCCACACCAACAACCATGCCCGGCGACCACCGACCGCTGACCTATCAGCTCGCCGAAGCGTAAATCTCAACAGTTACCTCACCCCTACTTCAGGAGGTCTGAGCCTTCCTGCGCGCGACCGAGGAACGGGCGGAGGGATCAACTCGACCTTCCAGATTTCCGCCCAGGTCCTTTCGATCGGAATCTTCTTCACGCCCCCCACCCGCGCCGCGCGACTGCGGGTGGATCCGCTGGCACGAGTCACTGAGAGGCTGCCCGGGGCTCGTTCCCTTCCCTGACAGCACTCAGATCGATGCCGCAGGCTCCACCATCTCTGTGGCGGTGTCGTCGCGCCCACGCAACTTGATCTCCTGGAGGAACCAGGTCAGCGCGAACGCGATCAACACAATCGGGACGGCGGACTCGAAGACGGTACTCAGCGCCGAGACGAACGAGGAGATCACTGGACCGCGAACCGCCGCTGGCAGCGCGGCGATCACCTGTGGAGAACCGGTCAGCTGCGAGGGGTTGACCCCGTGTAGCGCCGTCGCGGGTAACCGCTGAGCCAGCTCGGAGGCGAGCCGGTTAGCCAGCACGGTCCCGAAGAGCGCGGTACCGAAGGTTCCTCCCAGTGACCGGAAGAACGTCGCTGAGGACGTAGCTACCCCCATGTCGCGCGGGTCGACGGAGTTCTGCATCGCCAGCACGATGACCTGCATGACCAGGCCGATCCCCACGCCAAGGGTCAGCATGAACAGTGCCGTCCGCCAGTACGGCGTGTCAGCGCCCAGGGTCGACAGCAGGGCCAAGCCCACAGCGGTGATAGCGGTCCCGGCGATGGGGAAGCGCTTGTAGCGGCCAGTCGTGGTGATCCGCCGCCCAGACACGACGGACGCGATAAGGAGCCCCACCATGAGCGGCAGCAGCTCCAGGCCGGACTGCGTCGGCGAGACGCCCCGGACGATCTGCAGGTACACCGGCAAGAACACGATCGCCCCGAACATCGCAAAACCGATGGCAAACCCGATCCCGCTGGACACCGAGAAGATTCGGTTGCGGAACAGCCTCAGCGGCAGGATCGGCTCGGCGGCGCGCGACTCCCACCAGATGAACGTCGCTGAGAGGACGAGGCCAATGCCCAGCCAGCCGATGATCTCCGGGGAGGTCCAGCCAGCCTCGCGGCCCCGGACCAGACCCAGCAGCAAGCTGCTCACCCCAGTGACCAGGAGCGCCGCCCCGAGGTAGTCGATGCTGTGCTCGCGGCGCACGTGCCGCAGCCCATGCAGCGCCCGATCGGTGACGAGCAGCGCGACGATGCCCAGCGGGATGTTGATGAAGAAGATCCAGTGCCACGACAGGTGCTCGACGAAGAAACCACCTAGCAGCGGGCCGGCGACCGAAGAGACGGCGAACACCGCCCCGAAGTACCCCTGGTAGCGGCCGCGCTCGCGGGGAGGAATGACGTCGCCGATGATCGCGAAAGCCAACGCCATGAGGCCACCGGCGCCGAGCCCCTGGACCCCGCGGGCCGCGATGAGCTGCCACATCTGCGTCGACAAGCCGGCCAACGCCGAGCCGATGAGGAACATGATGATGGCAAAGCGGAACACCGGCTTGCGGCCGTACAGGTCGGAGATCTTGCCGTACAACGGCGTGGACGCCGTCGACGCCAGCAGGTAGGCCGTCACCACCCAGGACAGGTGCTGAAGCCCGCCTAGGTCACCGACGATGGTCGGCAGCGCAGTGGACACGATGGTCTGGTCGAGGGCGGCCAGCAGCATGCCAGTCATCAGCCCAGACAAGATAACCATGATCTGACGGTGCGTGAAGATAGTAGGCACCACGCCGCCGAGCTGGCCAGGTGCGTCGATGGTGGGGTCTGTCACGGCTTCTGCCTCATCTCTTCGGTTCGTACAGGATCGTCAGCCGCCACAGATGCACATGGTCCGGCGACGTCGGACAGATCGTCGGCCAGCCGGCGCAAGAGCTGACGTAGGTCGCTCCGGTCCCGGTCGGGCCAGTGGGCGATCGCGTCGCCGATCGTTGCTGCGCGGTCGTCCAGCACTCGGTTGAGGAGGTTAACGCCGCACGCGGTGATGCTAATCCGCTGAGCACGGGCGTCATCGGGATCAGCGGTGCGCTGGACCATACCCTGCTGCTCCAGTGACCGCACGTGGCGGCTGATCGTCGACAGGTCCAGGCGCATCTGCGCGGCGAGATCCGAAGGACGGAAGGTGCCCAGCCGTCGCGTCTCATGCAGCACCGCCAAGCTGGCCTTGTCTACCGGCTCGTCCACTGGCAGCCGGGACAGTCGCAGGACGACCGCGTAGAGCGCGCCTGCGAGTCCATCATCGGCCTTCGTGCATACGGTTGCTTGCACCACTCAACGATTACAGCGCGGAGATCCGAAGGGACGCAATCACGCGACCAAATAGTGAGAAGCCGGTTCTCGGGCGTGTGGCCAGCGTGCTCCTGCATGTGAAGAAAGGACGCTAGAGGGGACCGGATTACCCGCTACCTCACTGCTGCTGCTAGCCTTTCTGATCGTTGCGCCGTTAGCTCAATTGGCAGAGCAGCTGACTCTTAATCAGCGGGTTCGGGGTTCAAGTCCCTGACGGCGCACTCCTTGAGCACAAAATCACTGGTCTCAGCCCTCCGGGGTTGGGGCCAGTGCCCGTTTAGTGCCCGCTTACTCATCGGTCCAACACTCCCGCAGCATCGGAGCTGGCGACCTTACGCCCCATGTAGACGTCCATCGTCATGCTCGGCTGAGCGTGCCCCAGGTGGTCAGCGATCTGGCGAGCAGACAGACCAGCATCGTCCAGTCGCGTGGCGACCGTCTTGCGGAACGTGTGACTCGACACCCAGCCGAAGCCCGCGTCGTCCAGTGCCCGCCGCAGGTCCGCGGCCGTGTTCGAGGAGTCTCTGACACGGCCGACAGGACTCGGGAACAATGCAACGTCGGTGCGCAGTTTGGAGGTCCGCATACGGCGCCGGAGGATCTTCACCACGTTCGGCGGGACTGCTATCACCCGCCAACCCGCTTTCGTCTTAGGTCGCTCCTCGATGCCGAAGTCCGTGACCGTGGCCGAGATCTCCACCGTCCCGCCCTCAAGGTCAACCTGTGGCACCCGTAGCGCGCACGCCTCGCCGATCCGAACACCCGTGCCCAGCATGAACTCGATCAGGTCGATCAGGTCGAGCCGCTTGGCTTCCTTGTCCGTGCGGACCTTCTTCACCAGCCGCTCAGTCTCGACAGGCGTCAACGCCCTGACCGTCTTCTTCGGCACACTGATGGCCGCAACGTCCCGCGTCGGGTTTGTGGTCATCGCCCCGTGACGCATCGCCATCCCGACCATGCCACTCATGACGGATCGGGCGCCCTTGGCCGTCGTCGCCCCGTGCTTCTCCACAATGACCCGCAGGAGCCTGTCGACAGCCGGCACACTCAGCTCACGGAGTCGCAACTGCCCTACGCCCGGGTTGACGAACTGATGCACGATTGTGGAGTACCGAACCTTGGTCGACTTCGCCAGATCTGACGCCTCGACCTCGATCAGCCACGCAGCCGACAGGTCGACCACCTTGGCGTTACGGGTCAGGCCCACCCCGCCGGCGGACTGCTCCCGGTCGACTAGCACCGACTTGAGGTTCCGCTCAGCCGCCGACCTGCTAGGCCCGTGGCGGACGACGTAGCGCACCTGGCCGTCGTAGTCACGGAACCGACAGCGGGCACGGTGGCGCCCTGGCCCGACCTCGCGAACGGAGATGTTAGCGAAGGTGCCGACAGGCAGCGGTGGCCTACCCATGGCCGTTAGCCTGCCCAGTCGCCGAGCCCGACCATGTTGTGGCACCGACCGCTTCGCCGCGAGGTTCGAGAATCCCGCGATCCTTGGCACGCCGGATCCAGTAGCCAGCTGTCGACGTCGGGATGTCGAGAGTCTCCTTGACGGACTTGGCAGGCGGATCCCCTGCGAGCTCAGCCATGACGTAGATCCGGGCCACCCACAGGAGCGTGTCGTCAGTGGGTCCGGCCCCCACCATGCGTCGGCGTTCTTCCGGAGTAATTACAACCTGTTCAGGCACGCGCAACTGATAGTCGACGTCTGGGTCCATGTGCAGCTCGACCAACTTGGACACGGCCCCGCGGATGAGCATCGCCACAGGAATCCCGCGGAGCAGCTCGCCGGTGATCGGCGGGCCGTCGTCCCGTCGAAGGATGCGCAGTTCCTGCACTGCGTAGCGCCGGCCTTCGAGCACCAAGACAGCCACATAGTCAACGCCGATGTCCTCCATCCCTGTGACCGTCAACTCGACGCGCGTGGGTGCGTAGAGATCCGACCCGACGTGGACCTTGTCCCGCTCTTTGCTCTTGGTGCTGATGTTCCCCATGAGGGAACTGTCCCGCATTTGGTCCACGCTGTCAAGACACATTCGGTGATTGTTGACGCCAGTAATCAGCCATGTTAGTGTGCCTTGAAGGACCACACCAAGGTCTAGAGCAAGACGGTGTGCGACCGGCCCGCAAGGGCGAACTGCCGATGAGATTGGAGAGCCCATGGAGATTCATGGGTTGGACCAGGCCGACGCGGTGTTCATCGCCACGGCCATCGACATGCACGACAAGCAGACCACTGATCGCCGGTTCCGCAAGAAGATCGCGGCTCGGCTTATGGAACTGCTCGACAGCACCGACCACGCCGAAACGCTCAACCAGGCGCGGATCATCCGGAAGTCGTGCGTCAACCGCGGGATGTACACCCGCAGCAAGTCCGAGGGCCGAGCGAATCCCGTGGACTTCCGAACTAATCGACAGATCAGCCACATGCCGTGGCGCACCACCACCTGAAAGGAGTCCCTCATGGACCTACTCACTACGGACGAAACCGCAGAGTTTCTGCACGTCCCCTTGGCGACGTTGCGTCACTTCATCGCAACCCACCAGGCACCCCCGAGCGCCCGGATCGGACGTCGACGCATGTTTCGCAAGAGCGACTGCGAGGCGTGGGTGCAGGCGAAGTTCGACGCCGCCGGCGCCGCCTAATCCCAGCACCACACCCCCGCCAACACGAAGGACCGAGCCCCACCAGGCCCGGTCCTTTTCGTATCTCCACATGCGAGGAACAGCTTGTCTATCAACGATTCTACAGGCAGGGGTGTCGACCTGCTCACCATGACCGACCGCGAGCGCGAGTGTCACCTGTCCGGTTACCTGTCCGGCGTCCTGGCAGGGATCGACATTGGCCGCGAGCAGATGGAGGCCGAACTGGACGAACTCCACCGCCGCGCTTACAACATCGTGCAGTCCATGGCGAGACAGCCGACTTGGGAAGAGGCTCAGCAGGCCCGACGCCAGCATCAGGAGAAGGCTGCCGAGCACCAAAGGGCAGCCGGGCAGCCGTGGCCGTTTGAGATCGCATCGTGACCACATACGCCACGGGCGAGGGACTTGAACCGATGGCAGAGGACAGTGCCACGGAACTGCTCGACGACATCGAGACCGCAGTGCGCCGTTACTGCGTCCTACCCTCCGAGCATGCCTATGTGGCCGTGGTCTTGTGGGCCGCGACAACGCACGTGCTCAACGCTTTCGACTACGCCGCGCGGCTCGTAGCTCGCTCGGCTGAGAAGCGCTCAGGCAAGTCCCGCCTTGGTGAAGTCCTGGCTGGCCTTGTCCATGACCCGCTGCGCACCGTCAACGCATCCGTGTCCTACATCTTCCGCAGTCTCGACAAAGAGAAGCCGCCGACGATCCTGCTCGACGAGGCAGACGCGATCTTCGGCACCAAGGTCAAAGCCGAGCAGAACGAGGACTTGCGCGGACTGCTCAACGCCGGACACCAGCGTGGGTTGACCTACGGGCGCACCGTTGGCCCGATGCACGTCCCGACCGAGTTTGCCACGTTCAGCATGGCGTTCGTCGCCGGTATCGGCCGGATGCCGGACACCATCGAGGACCGGGCCGTGGTTCTGCGGATGCGGCGCCGTAAGCGTGACGAGATCGTGCAGCCGTTTCGCCAGCGTCGGGACAACCCGCCACTGTTCGCCCTGCGTGACCGACTGACCGACTGGGCAGTTATCGCACAGGACCAGCTCGACGGGGCAGATCCGAAGATGCCCGCGGGGGTCGAAGACCGCGCCGCTGACACGTGGGAACCGTTGCTTGCCGTGGCTGAGCTTGTGGGTGGCTTTTGGCCCACCCGCGCCCGTGCGGCGTCTCTGGCAATGGTCAGCGAAAGCGATCACGACGAGGCCGAGCAGTCGCTTGGGATGCACCTGCTCGCAGACATCAAGGACATGTTCGAGAGTTTGACCATCTCGTTCATGAAGTCCGATGTGCTCTGCACTGAACTGTGCAAGATCACGGATGCACCCTGGCGGGACATCGACCTCAACCCGTCCAAACTCGGGCGCCGCTTGTCTGAGTATGGCATCCGGACCGGACACAACACGGGCAAGACCGAACGCGGATATCGGCGCGAGGACTTCCTCGATGCATGGTCCCGTTACCTTCCAGAAGCCGACGACGACACCAAACCCGCCGCTAAGGCGTCCGAAGGTGTCCAACCCCGCCCACAAGCCTTTGACCTGCACAAACGTCCGGACACCTTTGAGAGTCCGGACACCATGAAGGCGTCCAGCGATTTGAAGGCGTCCGGACAAACCCGCAGGTCAGAGGCCGTTTGGACACCTTTGGACACCATCGGACAGGTAACCGCTGAGACCGTCACCGACTGCCTCGCATGTGGTGAGCCGTTGGCCGCTGATCTCATCGCTGACAACATCCACCGACACATCGGATGTGCGGCATGACAGGCCGGCTCGATCGCTTCGGCGAACCGCTCGAAGACGACAACGAACCGCTTAGGGCCCCGGGGCCCATAGCGGGGCCCACACGTCGCACCCGCGACGAGCTCCGGGCCATCCTCCGGGCAGCCCGCGAACGTCGGGAGGCCCAGCGATGACCGCCGCCAAATGGGCGAACCTGACTGCACCAGAGATCTTCTACCACGGCGGCATCTCTGGACTGCACGTTGGAGACTTCCTGCTTCCTCCGACAGTCGGAGGCCAGACCTCAATGGTGGACAGGGTTGCGGACGCACTACCCAACGTGTCCGAGGCCTGGGAGGCATACCGCCAGTCCGACTGGCGCCAGCGTGAACTCCGCCGCGTGTTCGTCACCAAAGAACTAATGGCCGCAGTCTATTTCGCCTCACAACAACATCCCCAGGTCGGCGACGTGTATCAAGTTGAACCCTTCGGCAACATCGCAGACACCACATCCTCTTCAACCTGCGATCGTGCCCGCATCATCGCCGTTGTCATGGAGGGCGTCACATTCGAAGAACTCGCGCGACGTAAGGCGACGTCGTGACCGACGACGACATGCGACACGCGCCCAACTGCGAGCGCCCCGGCGTCGCCCACGAACGAGGCCACTCCTGCACCGTGACCCGCTGCCTTGGCTGCGGTGCCATCACAGCAGAGCGGAACATCCACCCTCAACCGAAAGGAACCCGATGACACCCGCCGCCATCCTGGCCGGCATCCCCGCCGACGTTCTACGCGCCGGCGAGACCACAAGCCAGCGGCAACGCCAAGCCAACCGCCTCGCCCGCTATTTCGAGCAGCAGGGCCACCGCCCGACGTGGCTCGAACTGGATCAGGAACGGGAGAGGAGAAGCGCCAGTGCGTGACCTAACCCTGACCCACGCCGGCGGATGCTCGCGGCCGCGGCCGACCTCCAAACCTGTCAGCCCGGGATGGATCCGGCTCACATACCCCGAGTGCGGACACGTCGGCAGCGAGGCAGCGAGGCAGCAGGCGACACCGCCGACACTCGCCCCGGCACCGAGGCCCATCAGCAGCGCGGGTTACCGGTGCAGAGATCACCACGACCAGCCCGTCAACTTCCGCGGCAAGGGCTGCCCTCGCTGCCCGACCCGCACGCGCAAATCCCGCAAGGCATCCGAGCCGAGCGACTACACCGAAATGGAGACATACCGATGAGCACTTCCGATGAGCTGCGTATCCAGGCCGCGGCCCTACTGACCAAGGCAGCCGAGCTCGAAACGCCGCTGACCGCGGCCGATGTATCGCGCATGTACAAGGCGCGGGAATATGACGCCATCGCCCAAGCCAGACAAGACGGACGACTCAACGCCCTACTCAGCCCAACCACTCAGGAGAACTGAAAACATGAACATGGAGCGATACTTCCTCGCCAACGCCGCCGAAACCTACGCCGTCGACTTGCCCGAATACCTCGTCACCGCCAAGGCATTCCTCGACGCGGCAACGAAATACAGGACCGAAGTCGAAGCCCTCGAACAGCCGACACTCGAAGGCGTCAACGCCAAGAACATCGCCAAGACCATCGACGCGATACTCGTGTTCAGTCAGCGTGACGAACGGCTCAGGTTGGCCGCCCGCGTCGAGCACATCGCCGACGGCGACGTCGAAACCGCATACGCGAGGTTCAAGCAGGTGCTCCTGATCGAGCTCGCGGCGCCCTTCGACAAGGCCGCGGCCGAGTTCATGGCCGTCTACGACCGTGCCCCGGACGCCCCACAGGACCCGGCAACGGTCGCAACGCTTGGCGAACTCGTCCGGGTACGTGACCAGATGGCCCCCGGCAGGGTAGGCGATGCAACGCCGGCCAACAGCGGCGCCGACCTGCCAACACGCTGCGCAACCTTGCTGTGCATGGAAGACCTCGCCGTCAAGATTCCACACAGGACCCACGCGATGCAGCGCGGGTCGCTCGAATGGTGCAACGCGATGCTGTCCGTCGACGGGGTGCGCTTGAAGTGGCAGACACCCGCAGAACAGGCATCTCACACCGCCGCGATGCCTCGCACCTACGCCGCGATGGTCTGACCCACCCATGAACGTCACTGGCGCGCTCTGTGTTGGGAGACTCGGGCGCGTCAGTGACTCCCATCGATCGAGGAGGCACGACAGATGGATGACACGCCGCGGTCAGGTCAACGTCGCCACCATCGGCACCCGACAAGCCGACGCCTGCCCAGTCCTCACCCTGCCCTTGGTGCCCAGGTCTCGCCTGCCTGCCCAGTCCTCACCTGCCTGTCCTTGCCTGTCCGGGTGCCTGCCTCAGACACAGGCAAGGACACCCACACGATCGAGGGGGAGACACCCCGAACGAAGGGAGACATCCCGAACGTTCGATGCGTTGCCGTTGTCGTCGTCGATCAACCCTCGACAACCGATCAATCGAATCGAATCAACGAATCGAATTGCAATCAACTACGAATCGAATCAACGAATCGAATCGAACCATCCGATCAACCGAGGCAGTCAGCCGGACCACCGCCCGCCGACCCCGCGCTGCGCCAGAACTTGGCGTGGGTGGGCGCAGACTTTGGTGCAACAAGAACGCAGCCCCCGTCAACCTCGA
>Ga0097691_1003078_pt1 | contig 10512 bp, 16 predicted proteins | sample NGESurdeep072012_8_FD_72858 | JGI IMG/M metagenome (GOLD analysis project Ga0097691, IMG submission 72858) | Arctic peat soil microbial communities from Barrow, Alaska - NGEE Surface sample 210-1 deep-072012 | ecosystem: Environmental > Terrestrial > Soil > Wetlands > Peat ...
TCGGCGCCATCCTGGATTTTCGCTGGCGCGAGACGCAGGACCTGATCGTGCCACTGCTCGTCAGCGTGGCGCAAAGGACCTTTGGGTTGATGCTGCTCGGTGTGGCCGTGTGGCGTGCCGGTGTGATCCGCGAGCCGCGGCGATACCGGTCTCTGCTCTGGGGCATCGGTATCGGGGCGGGAATCGTTGGCATCGTCAACAGCACGGCGAATGTTTTGTGGGTGGCCTTTAGAAAGGCGGTGCACGTCATGCCCGCCTTCGCGGTCTTGGGATCCGACATTCCCCTGGCGTTTGCCTATGCATCTGGTTTGCTGCTGTGGAGGAGATCTGCGCGGGCTGCGGCGTTTACGGCGCCGATAACCGCCGCGGGACGGATGGCTCTCACCAACTACCTGGTGCAGTCGCTGGTTTTTGCTCTCCTATTCTACGGCTATGGGTTTGGCCTGTTCGGCCGGCTCGACCCTACGACGGCAGCGCTCATCGGTGTTGCCTTTTACGCCGGGCAACTCTGGTTCAGCAAGTGGTGGCTGAACCAATACCGCTTCGGACCGTTCGAGTGGCTTTGGCGGTCGTTGACGTATGGCCGCCGGCAGCCGATGCGTCTGCTCCATTGTGTACCAACGTTGTTAACGCCTGACCCACAAGTCGAACCGTGAGACATCTGCTGGTTGTGGCGTTGTTCGATAAGTCCTGCCTGGTCGCCAAGGGTTTACCTACCGTCGCCAACGCGTCTGACAACGGGAAAGGGGCGAAAAACGGCGTTATCGTACATTGGCCTGCCTCGGGGCCGCCGAAATGGGAAATCGGGGATTCCTCCTGGTAAACGCCGTTCCATGAAATTGTGCGATGCCTGGGCGATTGCAGGTGCCCGACGCGGCCCCGTTGTTGGACCGTTGGGAGAAACGAAATAGCTGACGCTGTCGGGGATGTTGCTGGCAGCTGCCCGCCGCTCTTGTTCTCGTGCGTTGGCGCTGCCGGGGCCGCCACCGGTGCCGGTGCTCTCTCCGTGGTTGCCGTCCGTCGCCCCCGGCAGCCGTGGCGGCGGTGGTCGTGGTGTCCAGTCCCGTGCGCCGGGGACCGCCTCCAGCGCGGCTTCCGGGTTCTCGGTGGCAACAGCACGGTCTTCCAACGTTTTCCGGTGCGGACGGCAGGACGTTGCCGTGCCTCTCGGCTTCGCGGTCCTGTCCGTGCTCTGGTGGCTGCCCCCGGGTGGCGTGGCGGAGCACCACCACTTGCTGTTTCTCCAGCACCGGGGGACAGGAGCAGCCGCCCGGCAACACCGGCAACAACTCCCCGCAGCCTCCCCCACAAAGAAAAGCACCCTGGAAGCCCCGGCAGACCTGTTGGCGGCGTTGCCCGTGCTGCGCCGGGAGTCGCCGGTGGCGGTCGTGGCGGTCCCTCCGAGGCGGCGGTGTTTGCCGGAACGGACGCCAGCGCCGCCCCACCTCTGCTGCCTGTTCCCGTGTGCCGACCACACGTCTACAGGGCGAAACTAAACACTACGGCGTTTTCGGCGGGTAATCCGGTCAACTTCCCACATTTGGCCCGCGTGGGGCCACTGTACGACAAGCCGGTTTTCACGGCCAGTGGTGCGGTCTCCGAGTGGTCCGCCACTCGTTCCCAGAGCACTCGGGGCTCCATTTGGTCCGAAAGTGATACCATGCCACAAAGCCTTGCACCATGAGCCCACAGTCCTCCATCGCGCACTACAAGATCACGTCGAAGCTCGGCGAGGGCGGGATGGGGGCGGTGTATCGTGCCACCGACACCAAGCTGAATCGCGACGTCGCGATCAAGGTACTGCTACTGGCCTTCGCGGAGGACGCCGCTCGGATGGCGCGCTTCGAGCGCGAAGCGCAGGTGCTGGCCAGCCTCAACCACCCCAACATCGCCGCCATCTACGGCATCGAGCAGAACGCCATCGTCATGGAACTGGTGGAAGGCGCCGACCGTGCCGGACCCGTCCCAATCGATACCGCCATCGAGTACGCCCGCCAGATTGCCGCCGCGTCGCCTACGGCAGCGTGAGCGCGGGTACGGGCGGTGACCTTTGGACTCTCCCGCTGGATTTGACCGACCCCGACCATCCCCGCCCCGGCAAACCCGAAGTCTTTCTCAATACCCCGCGCATCGAACGGAATCCCGCGTTCTCTCCCGATGGCCGCTGGCTTGCCTACCGTTCCGACGAGTCCGGCCGCTTCGAGCTCTACGTTCGAGTGGACCGGGGTGGTAACCACTCCTTCGTCAAGGAAGAGTAATTGGCCAGAGATCCGCCGCTGGCCCCACGGCGCCGAGTTTCGCATGCCCATGACTCACCAAACGGCTCCGGCGCCTGCGCAAGTCAGACGATCTCCCAGGGCTCGATACCCCCGGCAACTACCCGCAGCATGGGATGAGGTAGGAGTCTCGTCGTGCTGAGCGTGCGGAACCTCGCCCGATCACGGACCCGCAGTTTCCTGCTCAGGTGCTCGCGCTCGAATTCCATCTGACCCTGGGTGACGGGAATTGAAACCGCACGCTTCCTCATCGCGATCTTTGAAGCGTCAAAGTTGTAGCCTCTCGCAATGGCCTCGTCGACAACAGCCCATAGATATGTACTGATTGCTGCAACGGGATTCTTGCTTGCTCGAAAACGATTGAGTTGTGGATGAAACCGGTAACCGTTCGTTTGCCCGAGGAGCACCTTCTGGGCGAGCAGACCTTCCCGCCATAGGGCAACGAGTCCCACTCGGTCGAGCCCTGACGGATGTAAGGACCAGAGTCTCATAACAGTGACAGAGCCTATCAAAACTCGGGTTGCTTCCGTTTCGAGTACTGTCCACGCTGCTTCATCGTGGGCCGTAGGCCGTGGATTCTTTGAGTTTTGCCTCGCCTCGTTCATTCCCGGAGGCCAGGCCGGTCTCAATGGAATAAGACTTTGGCCGGCTAGGATTCTGACAACAATCGGCTCCACAAAAGTCGCTTCCCGGACCATTGGCTCCTAGCGCGCGCCGTTCTCCGTACGCTGTCCGCTCCAGAATCAGCTCGCGGATCATAGCGACGAACGCTGGATGTACGCCCACCGTAGGGGCTCGGCACAGGTTTATGCCGAGTTCCCGGCACAATTCGGCAACTTCCGTATCCAGGTCGTACACAACCTCCATGTGGTCCGACAAAAACCCGATCGGCGCTACCACAAGATCTGTGCATCCCTCCGAGTGGAGTTGCCGGACGTAGTCGCATATGTCGGGCTCAAGCCAGGGCTGTGTGGAAGGGCCGCTGCGGCTCTGATAGACGAGGGACCCGGCCGGCCGCCCCAACATCTGACACACCAACTGGCAGGACTCCTCAAGTTGCGCTACGTAAGGGCTCGCTATCGCCATCGAGAGCGGAATGCTATGGGCCGTGAATGCGATGAGGGCGGCATCGCGCCGCTCCACTGGAAGTTGCTCCAACGCCTGCCGAACCCGGTCGGCCGCCGCCTCGACGAAGCCGGGATGGTTATGAAAGGTCCGGAGTTTGTGAATTTCGGGAGCGCCCGGCCCGGCCTCCGCCTGCGCCCGCTCGATGTCCTCCCGATACTGGCGGCAGCCTGAATAGGATCCGAAGGCCGACGTGGCAAAGGCCAAGGCTCTGCGAATACCGTCCGCACGCATCTGGCGCACCGTATCGGCCAGCAGCGGATGCCAGTTCCGATTTCCCCAATAGATGGGCATGGATAGACCGTGGGCTTTGAGTTCGCGGTCGAGGGCGGCAATCAAGGCTCCATTTTGATCATTGATGGGGCTCTTGCCGCCAAAATGGTAATAGTGTTCGGCCACCTGAAGCATTCGCTCGCGCGGCACGTTCTTGCCGCGCAGCACATTCTCCAGGAATGGGATCACATCTTCCCGCCCTTCTGGCCCTCCGAATGAGACGATCAATATTGCGTCGTATGTCATTTGCTTAGTGCCTCCCGCCTGGGCCCGAAACGGCCGGCAACCGCGGCCACAGAGACAACCCCAACATCAATAATGAGAGCGGCAGCAAGATATAGTTCGCAATTGCACCGGTCGGCCGACGGGCGAACACCACTGGGCTTCAAGTGCCCAACCAGCATGCGCAAAAACGTTTCGACAAAAAGCAGCAAATACATCGCCGGGACCAAGGACCGGTACCGGAGGGCGACCGCCAACTGGATGAACGCGTAGATCAACTGCACGCTCCCCCATAACACAAAGCCGAATACGATGCCGCGCGCGCCGGCCACGGAAAGGTCCATGCCCGCGATGCTGCCCGCCCCGCCATCGGGCGCGAACACGTGTATGCAGCTTCGCACGGTGCTGATGCCGGCCAGGCATGCGAACACATAGATTGGGAGCTTCATGCCGCAGATCGTGTTGTCAGCTTGGACAGGCAACAAAGTCGAAAAGACAATCTTCATCGAAGGGTTCGTGCCTCCTTCATTGGCATACGGGGCAAATCTAACATACGTCCCGATGTGGTTGCTCAGCCGAGAAGCGCCCTCGCGCGCTGTTCACGGTAGTCGAATATGTCTGAGAGGTCGTGAGCGACCTGCAACCAATGGACTAGCCGGCCCAGCGGTCCGAACGGAAGAGCGTAATCCACGATGTCCACCATGCGCGTGCCACCCGCGACTTCGGAAAAGCGATGGGTGTGGCGCCAAAGCTTGTACGGCCCCTGTACCTGCACATCTACAAATTCGCATGGCGGATCCCAGCGCTCGATCTCTGTCAACCACTTGACCGGAATCCCTCGCACGCGCAATTGGTAAGCGATGGTCGCCCCCCGCAGCATTTCAATCGGTGGAGGCGTCAGCATGCGAAAGCGCAGCCATGGTGGCGTGATTTTTTCCAGATTCTCGGCCTGGCTGAAAAAATCGAACACCGCGGATATGGGCTGATCGATCAGCGATTCGCGTTGAAGGATGTAATATGCCATGATGCGCCCCGGTTACTCCCCGCCTAGAAACTCCGACACATGGGAAGAGAGCGCCGCGTAAGCTCGATCGTCGAATCCTCCCGCATGGCGCCAGGCGACTTTGCCCGTGCCATCGAGCAGAATCAGATAAGCCGCATTGGGGTCGGCATAGTGCACGCGCTGTTTCCAAAGTTCCGTCGCTCGATAGACGGTGATCACATGCTCGTATTCTCCTCTGGCAGTGCCGCGGCGCATACCTCTGTCGATAAACCATTTTGCGAGCCGGGCCAGGCCGCCGATCATGGGTACCTCGTAAAACGTCACGCGCCGGTCTGAGCCAAACTCCTCGTGGAACCTCTCCGCCCAAGCTTCCACAGCAAAACGGGATTCGTATGTGAAACCTAGCAGAAGCAGCGCGACGCGGCCCCCGGCGGCCTTAGGAAGAACAACTTCGTGGCCCGCCAGAGATCTGCCGCTAAGCGATGGCAGACGCTCGCCATGCAAGATCTCGGCCGTCGGCACCGCCGCCAAGGCGGCCACCGCCAGAAGCCCGGAGAGCCACGCCATCACACGGTCACCTTCTTTGTCGGGGCAACCGTTCCTTTGAGCGGGTGGGCCGGATTCAACGCCGCTTTGGCAATACGCCGCAGCATCCCGCGAAACATCACTTCATGAATGGGCCAGAGCAAATACCAATACAGCAATCCAGCCAGACCACGCGGCTCGAAATATGCGATCTGGCGGATGACCGTGGATTCGCCTTGCGGTTCTGCGCAGAATTCGAGCCATGCCCGCCCCGGGGTTCTCATCTCCGCCAAAAGCCGCAACCGGAGCCCTGGCTGGTAACTCTGCACGCGCCAGAAATCCAGAGTGCTGCCCGGCAGCGGAATTTCTGGATCGGGCCGCCCGCGCCGCATACCCACCCCGCCAGTCATCAAATCCAGCAGCCCCCGGATTCTCCACAGCAAGTTGCCAAAATACCAGCCCGTCCGGCCTCCAATCCGGCGAACCGGAGCAAACGCCTCATCGGCAGGGAGCGGTACCCTCGTTGCTTGTTCGTTGCTCAGAACACCGGGGCCGGGTTCGGAGGCGGCTATCCATGCTCCCGGGCGTCTGGCATCGGACCAACGGGTTTCGGCCGACCATCGATCTTCGTTCGCCAGAGCCCGCTCGATCGCGCGCGTAAGGCCCGCGGGCCGGACTCGAAAAATGCCGCTGGCCTCGGCGTTGCGCACGACACTCGGAGTGCGAACGCTTTCAATCAGGCAGCGGCCGATCGACGCGTAGATCGGTGTGATGAGCGTCAGCCAGCGACTCGACAGCGTCGGGCTGAGGAAGGGAACCGCGAAAAACCAGCGGCGCAATTTCCTCTGGCGAGCATATTCCCTCATGATCCCGAGGTAAGAGGTAACGTCGGTCCCGCCGATTTCCACGATCAGGCCATCCCCTGCCTGAACTTCGATCGCCAAAGCCAGGTACTCGATCACGTCTTCGATCGCGATCGGCTGGGCGGCCGTATGCACCCAGCGTGGTGTGATCATCACCGGGAGGCGCTCCACCAAGGCTCGGATCAGTTCGAAGGAAGCGCTGCCCGAGCCGATCACGATGGAGGCTTGCAATTCGATCACCGGAATGCCGCTCGAACGCAGAATCTTACCCGTCTCGGCCCGGCTCCGCATATGAGGGGACAGCGAGTTTCCGCTCGCGAGCCCACCGAGATAGATGATGCGGCGCACACCCGCTTCGCGCGCCGCCCGTGCGAAATTCGTGGCCGCTTCTGTTTCCCGGTCCTCGAACTCGGCGCCCGCTAGCATCGAGTGAACCAGGTAAAAAGCCGTCTCTACGCCCAGGAATGCCGAACCCAGAGACGCCGGCTGGAGCAGATCTCCCTGCACGATTTCCGTGCCGGGAGCCACGCGCCCACGCAGCACCTCCGGGTTTCGGCACAGGCACCTGACGGCCAAGGCCTGCCGTTCCAGCCGCCGTAATAGGCGGCCTCCTACGTATCCAGTTGCTCCGGTCAACAAAACCATGGAATCATCGCTATTCCGGAAGGAGCACCGTGTCGATAACGTGAATCACGCCGTTGCTTGCGACGATATCCGTCTTGATCACATGCGCATTGTTAACCATTACGCCGCTGCCTGCTGTCTTGATGGTAAGGCTCCCGCCTGCGACGGTCTCGGCGGAACGAAGCTTCACCACATCGTTCGCCGTCACGTGCCCCGCCACCACATGATAGGTGAGAATTTTCTGCAGCTTCTGCTTGTTCTCTGGTTTGAGTAGGCTTTCCAGCGTTCCCGGTGGCAACTTGGCGAACGCCTCATCGGTCGGGGCGAACACCGTAAACGGCCCCGGACCTTTCAGTGTATCTACGAGTCCCGCGGCCTTCACCGCGGCCACCAGCGTGTTGAAGTTCCCGGCGACTGCCGTGTCCACGATATCCGCTGCGGCAGCGTTTGAAGCCACAGCCAGCGCGAGAGCGCCAGCCAGCAACATAGTCATACGATGTATCATCTTCTTCCCCTCAACCTTTCTCGATATTGAAATTCCCGCATCTACCCCGGCGTCACGCCCGGGCGGCCGCCGCGTCGGAATACCAGCGGCGCTGAATCGACTTCCACGTCAGAGCCTGGTACAACCCGGACAGAGCCACCAAGCTGTAAACCACGCTGCTCAGCGCGGACGTCTCACCGAACTTCATGCCGAAAACCGTTGCCACCAGGTCCAGGTGAAACACTCCGGCAAGTCCCCAGTTCAGCGCGCCGATGATGACCAGCGCGGCTGCGATCACGTCAAACGTCTTCATATCAGTTCCCCTCTTGGTTGATTCGACCGGACCCTTTTGGCCCGGCACTATTTGATCTTAAGGAACATTTGTTTTACCGTAAAGAACAATGGAAAGGTGGCTTTCCTGAGAGGAAAAGAATCGGCCGGAACCGGCCGCGAGAGGAAAACGGTTTTTGCCATGGAATCGGAAACCATCGTCGAAGGACTGAAAAAGTACGGAATCGGCGGCAAATTGAGACGCCTTCGTCTCCGCAAGAGTATGGGACTACTGGAGCTCAGCAAACACACAGGCCTCTCGCCCGCGTTGCTGTCCAAACTGGAGCGCGACCTGATGCATCCGACGCTGCCAACGCTGTTGCGAATCGCCCTGGTTTTCAGTGTGGGCCTGGATTATTTCTTCACTCCGGAACCTAAGCCGGTTCTGGAGATCGTCCGCAAAAGCGATCGTATGCGCTTTCCGGATTCGCCCGACGCCGGCAAGGTCGCCTACTATTTCGAGAGCCTCGATTTCCCCGTTCCGCAGCGTGCACTGACCTCTTTCCTGGCCGAATTCGAATCCATTGAGATGAAGGACAACCGGTTCCACAACCACCCGGGAATCGAGTTCCTGTACGTGATCTCCGGCAAAGTGGAACTACACACTGGTGGGGAAATACACGAGCTATCTGAAAGTGACGCCATCTACTTCGATTCCACGGTGCCGCATAGTTATCGCAGGATTGGGGCAAAGCGCGCCACGGCTCTGGTGGTGACCGTGGGGTCCTAATAGCCCGTTCTAGTCGAATCACGGCGCATACGGAAACAATCCACCAAGCCGTGTATACGATCCAAACGTCGAGGTACTTCCTGCAAGGGCCGGCGATAGCTCCCGATATGTGGGCTTCTCTTCCATTGGGCCGTTCAGGGGGAAGCTGCTGTCGTTCGCTCAGAATGGACAGTCGCGCGGGCGCCGCTGTCTAGGCGCAGGCCGGGTAGTGGTAGGCGCCGCTATCTGTTCCGGCTCGCCAATAAGGAATCGATGCGGAACCGCGAGGACGAGGGCCTTCTCGGCCTTATAGTCGGCCATAGCGATCACGCGGCTTCCCCCCTTGAGGAAATGCCGCGTCTCGAAATACCAGCATAGTTCCCAGTCGAGGACGTTCCGGAACTGCTTTCCCTTCTCGGCCAATTCCTCGGCCCGTCGATAGTTCTGCTCGCGGGCCCGGTCGAAGTCGGCCTCCTTCGTGACCAGTTCCACAGCAAGGTCAACATCGCTTAATCGCATAACCTCGGGTTTGAGCATGCTGCCGAAAAGAACCACTCGAATTGCCTTCCCCAAGAAATACGGGTCACGGTTGACCTGCTCAACTCGATCAAGGAACTCAGCCAGCGCTTTCTCCGCGGTCGCCCGTGTGACCGGCCTGGCTGCCGATGCAACCGAGAACGTCCGTCCCGCCTGAGTAACGGACCAGGCGCCGCGTGCGGAGGCTTCGATCAGACCCTCAGTTCGTAATGCCTTGACCAGAGCGTCGCCGGTTCCTGGAGCCAGGGCGGCGACCGCCTCCAGGTCCGCGACTCCCCACTGATCCCACACTCGGAGATGGCGCAGCGCCTTGCGTACCACAAGCGCCGGACACCCGCCGATCAGCCCATTGGGATTGATGCGCATTTGACTCCAGCATAAAGCGATTTGGCCTGCCAGGGCGACGGCAGCCCTTCCCGAGTGCGATCTTCCACTTTTGGGCGCACTCTGGCGGTGGAGGATATCGCCCATGGCAAAGCCCATGAACCACAAACGCAAGACCGCACCGAAAAGAGTCCTGCGACTTCCCGATCTGGACCTCGCAAAGCGCACCGTGCTCAACAGCCTCGGATCACCTGATTCCACCCGAGCCTATGCGCACGCGATCGACGACTTTATCGCCTGGTACTGCTCCGAGCCGCGCTTGGCCTTTGGCAAGCACGTCGTCTTGCGCTACCGGATCGAATTGGAGTCGCGACTTCTCGCGCCGGCAACCATCAATGTGCGCTTGGCCGCCGTACGGCGCCTAGCCTACGAGGCTGCCGACAGTGGATTGCTCAGTCCGGAACTGGCCGCCGGCATCCAGCGCGTGAAAGGGGCCAAGAAGCTCGGCGTTCGGCTGGGCAATTGGCTGACCGTGGATGAGTGCCGGCGGCTATTGCGAGCACCCGATGAGCAGACACTGAAAGGCAAACGGGATCGAGCAGTTTTGGCAATGCTGCTCGGGTGCGGTCTGCGTCGGGCTGAGGTGGCCAAACTCCAGGTGCGTGATCTCCAACAGCGCGAGGAGCATTGGGCTGTGGTCGATTTGATTGGCAAGGGTCGTCACATTCGTACCGTCCCGGTTCCCGATTGGGTCAAAGCGACTCTGGACGAATGGACCCAGGCCGCGGCCATCCGGGACGGGCGACTATTTCGGTGTGTGAACCGTTCAGGCGCGATCTGGGGAGACGGGATCACGGAAAAGGTGGTCTGGCATATCGTGAAGGACTCGGCAAAGCGAGCAGGCATCCAGCAACTGGCGCCTCATGATTGTCGACGCACATGCGCCCGTCTATGTCATGCGGCGGGCGGCGAACTGGAGCAGATTCAATTCCTGCTGGGCCACGTTTCGGTGGAGACCACGGAGCGATACCTGGGCTGCAAGCAGCGGTTGCGGCAAGCCGTCAACGATAAGATCGGGCTGGAGTAGTGATGCTGATCCTCTTGTTCCCGAGGCCACGCCATGACGTGTTTCGGGGCGTGAAATACCCCGTGGTATTCTCTGTTGTTGATGGAACGGACGCTGGCGAGGTTGACGAGGGCCGAACTGACCGAGAAGG
>Ga0097691_1003079_pt1 | contig 10512 bp, 8 predicted proteins | sample NGESurdeep072012_8_FD_72858 | JGI IMG/M metagenome (GOLD analysis project Ga0097691, IMG submission 72858) | Arctic peat soil microbial communities from Barrow, Alaska - NGEE Surface sample 210-1 deep-072012 | ecosystem: Environmental > Terrestrial > Soil > Wetlands > Peat ...
GGCAGATCATGGGGATGCGGACCAGCATCCACGTTCGGGGCGCGAACCTCGACTCAACCTCCGTGGCCCTTGGTGTGGAGGCGGCGTTTGACCTTCTGCGCCAGGCGGATCGACTGTTCAGCACCTACCAGCACGACAGTGAGATCAGCCGGATCCGCAGGGGCGAGCTCGACCCCTCCCAGGCCGACCCGCTGGTCCGGGAGGTCATCAGGCTGTGCCAACAAGCGCGCGAGCTGACCGAGGGTGCGTTCACAGACCGCCTGCCCGACGACGAGGGTGTGCCGCGCTTCGAACCGACGGGCTTGGTGAAGGGCTGGGCCGCAGACCGGGCCGCGTGCCGGCTGGCCGAGCTCCCGGGGGCGAGCTTCTGCCTCAATGCAGGCGGTGACGTCGTGGTCGGCGGCACGGCCTCTGATGCCGGCGAGAAGCAGGCAGCGCCCTGGTGGGTCGGCATCGAGGACCCGCGCGACCGCACGCGTATCGCCGAGATCGTGGAGCTTTGCCACGGCGGGGTGGCCACCTCCGGCACGGCAGCCCGCGGGGCTCATCTCTATGATCCGGGCACGCAGACCTTCGTGGAGCGGACAGGTTCGGTCACCGTGGTGGGACCGAACCTGATGTGGGCTGACGTGTGGGCCACAGCCCTTTTCGTGGGACCGGCATCGCTTCCGCGCCGGTTCGTGCGGGTCGCCGATGGCTATCGAATGATCTCACTCTGAGGGCACCGCTGACGTGGGTGGGCTCCGCGGTCATGAAATCCAGGAACCGCAACCGAGTTGGCCGCGCTTTCACTGCGGGCTGGGTTCGGCGGGCCGCCGGTGTCGGCGGGTGGCGATCGGAAAACTGAGGGTTTCCTGAGGGTTGCCTAACTTCAGAGGGAACTGTCAGGCGGTTCTCAGGGCATCTGGAGGTATGACTCTGATGCTGAGTCTTGGCGCAAGGTCTTCCTCGCGGCCCGGCAGACCCGCAGATTCTCGGGTCAAGGAGCTCCAGTGAAAGAGCACTCTTCTTGGACATCCCGCACTGGCCACGGCGTGCGGCTCAGCCGTCGCTGGAGGATGATCGCCGCCGTTGTGGCGCTGATGGTCGCGGTCAGTGCCAGCACTGCGTGGGCGGTGAAGCGCTCGTCCAGCCCCGTGGCGGCCACGGCAACGCCAACCCGGCTGGTGACGGTGGGCGTCGGCACCGTTCAGCAGGCAGTCGCCGCGTCAGGGACAGTGGAGCCCACCACGACCTCGAACCTCAGCTTCGGCGCGGCCGGTCAGGTCACCGCCGTCAAGGTGACCCAGGGACAGAAGGTCCACGCCGGCCAGCAGCTCGCGACCATCTCTTCGGCATCCTTGACCAGCCAGGTAGCGTCGGCCAACGCAAGTGTCGCGGCGGCCCTGGCCAGGCTCTCCACCGACCAGACCGCCGCCGCTTCAGCCGCCCAGATCGCCGCCGACCAGGCGAGCGTCACGGTGGCCCAGGCGCAGCTGGCCGACGCCCAGGCCGCCCTCGCGGGGGCCACGTTGACCTCGTCGATCACGGGCACGGTGACCGCCGTCAACCTCACGGTCGGTCAGCAGCTCAGCGCCTCCGGTTCCAGCTCGGGTTCCAGCTCTGGTTCGAGCGCGGGTGCCAGCTCCGGGGCCGGTGCCAGCTCTGGCTCTGGTTCTGGCTCATCACCAGGAGGGTTGTCTGGCGGGGGATCGGGGCAGTCCGGCTCGGGCAGCGGGTCCGCCTCTAGCGGGTCGAACGGGTCGAACGGGTCTGGCGGGTCGTCGGGGTCGAGCAGCTCGACGAGCTCGACCGGGCAGATCCAGGTGATCAGTACCGGCTCCTACGTCGTGGACGCCTCGGTCGGTGCCAGCGATCTGGCGAGCATCGCCAACGGCGACCAGGTGACCATCACCACGACGGGCTCCAACACTCCGGTATTTGGCCTGGTCAGCTCCATCGGGATCGTCGCCTCGTCCTCTTCTGGGTCGACGGGCTTCCCGGTCGTCATCTCCGTGACAGGCAGCCCTAGCGGCCTGTACGCAGGGAGCTCGGCGAACGTGTCGATCATCTACCGTCAGCTGAGCAACGTGCTGGTCGTGCCCACCCTGGCGGTCACTCGTACCAACGGGAACGCCTACGTCACTTTGGACAAGAACGGCGTCAAGTCCCAGCACCAGATCACCGTCGGGCTCAGCTCGGGCGGATCGACCCAGGTCTTGTCGGGCCTGACCAGCGGTGACACCGTTGTCGAGACCGTTCCCACGGCCAGGAGCGGTGGCAGCGGTGGCAGCGGTGGTACAGGCGGCTTCGGTGGTGGGTTTGGCGGGTTTGGTGGCGGTTCCGGTGGGTCGGGCGGCTTCAGAGGCGGCGGTACCGGTGGCAGCGGTGGCACCGGCGGGGCGCCGGGGGCGAACGGCGGATGACCACCTACCTGAACGTGCCTCCCACGTTCCATTCGAGCGACGCCGTCCTTTCTCTGAGCGACGTGACGAAGGTCTACCGCAACGGCTCGCTGGAGGTGGCTGCCCTACGCGGGGTCACCTTGGACGTGCAGCCCGGTGAGTACGTCGCGGTGATGGGCCCGTCAGGGTCTGGCAAGTCGACCCTGATGCACATCATCGGCTGCCTGGACGTCCCGACCGCTGGGAGCTACCACCTGGCCGGTGAGGATGTGAGCCGGATGTCGGAGAACGAGCTCGCTGATGTCCGCAACCTGCGGATCGGATTCGTGTTCCAGCAGTTCAACCTGCTCGCGTCCATGACCGCAGCCTCGAACGTCGCACTTCCCCTGGCCTACGCCGGCATCAGCCGTGCGGATCGGCGCGAGCGGGCCGAGGCGTCACTGGCACGGGTGGGGCTCGCCGATCGGGTCAGCCACCGACCCGGCGAGCTCTCCGGCGGCCAGCAGCAACGGGTCGCCGTGGCCCGGGCGCTGGTCACCGAACCCGCACTGATCCTGGCCGACGAGCCGACCGGAAACCTGGACTCCACCTCCACTGCGGACGTCCTGGACCTGTTCGACGAGCTGCGTGACGCCGGACGCACGGTCGTGCTGATCACCCACGAGCACGACGTCGCCGCTCGCGCCGGGCGGATCGTGCGGCTACGCGACGGCCTGGTGACCGACGACTCTGTGCAGGGCGTGGCCGGTTCGCGGGTGCCGTCATGACCTGGCTCGACACGCTGGCGACCAGCCTGGAGGCGATGCGCACCCACCGGATGCGCTCGGCGCTCACGGTGCTCGGGATCCTCATCGGGATCGCGGCCGTGATCCTGACCGTCGGCCTGGGCATCGGCGCCCAGCAGCAGGTCACCGCCCAGGTAGAGGCCCTGGGGACCAACCTTCTGATCATCTCCCCCGGGAGCACCACGAGCACCACCGGCCTTCGGGGAGGGTTCGGTTCCGCCTCGACGCTGACCCAGGCCGACGCACAGGCCCTGGCGTCCCCGGTCGTGGCCCCGGACATCGCCGCGGTCGCCCCGACCACATCGAGCTCGCAGTCCCTGGTCGCCGGGTCCAGCAACTGGACGACCTCAGTGGTGGGGACCACCCCGTCCTGGCTGTCGGTGCGGGCCCGGACCATGTCAGGTGGGGCGTTCCTGACCAACGCCGATCAGGCCTCAGCGGCGCCGGTGGTCGTGCTCGGTGCGACCACAGCAACCGAGCTCTTCGGTTCCACCGACGTCGTCGGCCAGAGCGTGACCATCGCCGGGACACCGTTCACCGTCAAGGGGGTGCTGGCCCCCAGTGGTTCGACGGGCAGCGCCAACAACGACGACACCGCGGTCATCCCCTTGAGCGCCGCGCAGCAGCGCGTCTCCACCGGGACCAGCCGCACCACGGTCCAGACGATCTACGTGCAGGCGACCTCCCAGCCGGCGTTGTCCTCGGCGTATCAGGAAGCCAACAGTGAGCTGCTCGCCCTGCACGGCATCACCAACACAACCAACGCCGACTTCACCATCACCAACCAGGCCTCACTGGTGACCACCGCAGCGTCGGTGTCCAAGACGCTCACAGTCCTGCTTTCCGGTATCGCCGCCATCTCGCTGCTCGTAGGAGGGATCGGCGTCATGAACATCATGCTGGTATCGGTCACCGAAAGGATCCGCGAGATCGGGCTGCGCAAAGCACTCGGCGCCCGTCCCAGCCTGATCCGCAGGCAGTTCCTCATCGAGGCCTCACTGCTCGGCCTGGTCGGCGGCCTGCTCGGCGCGGCCGTCGGAATCATCGGAGCCAAGGTGCTCCCCGACTTCATCTCCAACCCGGTGGCACTGTCCATGCCCGCCATCTTCGGCTCGATCACCGTCGCACTGGCCATCGGCCTGGTCTTCGGTGTCTACCCCGCCAGCCGGGCCGCGCAGCTGGCACCCATCGACGCCCTACGCAGCGAATGAAAACCCCACCCAGCTCACTGCCCAGCTCAGTGCCCACACCCACCAACCAGGGAGCGACCGCCATGACCGTCAACAACGCCAACAGTTCTCAGACCTCCCCTCCTCGACGCACCACCCAGGTCAGTCAGGTCATGGCAGCTTTCGCTCTCATCCCGCTGCTCACCCTGCTGGCCGCGTGCGGCGGCAGCAGCAGCGGGGCACCCGCAGCCCAGGCCCCGAACCCCGCTCCCACCCAGGCGCAGAACCGGGCGCCTGGCTCGGGCGGGCAAGGCGGGACGGGCACCTTCCCTGGCGCGTCGGGCCTGATCGCCGCCGCCTCTCCGGGCACACTGCAGGTCCAGTCCGCCACCGCGCAGAACACAGTGGTGTACACCGCCGCCACCAAGTTCACCAAGGTCATTCCCAGCCAGCTCGCAGCAGGGGACTGCGTCATCGTCACCGGCACACCTGTGGCCGGTTCCACCCAGCAGCTGACTGCGACCTCGGCACGCATCATGGCAAAGGTCAACGGGGCCTGCCCCACAACCGGTACGAACGGCGCCGGTCTGCCTGGTGGCGGCCAGTTCTCCGGGCGCCCTCCCGGCGCTCCCAATGGCGGCTCCGGAGCGCGTCGCGCCTTCGCCAGCGCGACAGGCACGGTCAGCTCGGTGGCCAGCTCGACGGTTCTTGTCAAAGGCACGCTGCGTGACGGGCCGGGCACAGCCAGTGCCGCAACTCCCACCACCATCACGGTCACCCTGCCCGCCTCAGCGACAGTCACCCAGACCGTCCCGGCCACCAGCGCTGCAGCCGTCGTAGGCCAGTGCGCCAGGGCCATTGGCCCCGCCAACAGCGTCGGGGCGATCACCGCGAAATCCATCATGATCAGCAAGCCCGGAGCCAACGGCTGCCGCACCGGCTTCGGCGGCAGGTTCAACGGCAACGGCTCGAATGGGCCCGGGACTGGAAACGCGGCTGGTTCCAATGCCTGAGCGCCCAGGGAGACGCCGGGCCAGGGCGCTGACCGCGGCCGGGATCACGGGAGCGGTCTTCGTCGCCGGCGGCGGCGCGGTCTCCTACGCGACCTCCCAAGGCACCGCGCCGACGTACGTGACGGCCAGCGTCGGCTCCTACCCGGTCGTGCAGACGCTGCAGGCCACCGGGACCACGGAGCCATCCAGCGCCGCCACCGTGTCCTTCGCCGTCTCGGGGACCGTCGCCACCGTCCCGGTGACCATGGGCCAGAAGGTGACCGCCGGACAAGTCCTGGCCACCTTGGACGCCACCTCTTTGAAGTACGCCCTTGCCACAGCCCAGGGGCAGGTCGCCAACGCCAACCTCACCCTGACCCAGGCCGAGTCCGGCCAGGTCTCGGCCGCGTCCGGGACCGGCGGCGCCGCCGGAACGTCCGCCGGTAAGACCGGCACCGGCACGGCCAGCTCAACCGGGACCGGTAACACCGGGACGGCCGCAGGCAAGACCGGCACCGGGACCGGCAGCAATGGCGCGACGTCCGGAAACACCGGGACGGCCGCAGGCAAGACCGGCACCGGGACCGGCAGCAATGGCGCGACGTCCGGAAACACCGGCAGCACCGGGGGTGGCACCAGCAAGTCTGGTAGCACTACCGGGGCGGTCCAGTCCTCGGGTTCGTCGCATGCCGGCTCGGGTTCGACGGCCTCGATCATCACTGCTCAGAAGCTCCTGCTGTCCACCGTCCGCCGGGCGGACTCTTCGCTGGCCCAGACCAGGACAGACCTGGCTTTGGCGACCACGGTGTGCTCGAGCCAGGCCAACCCCTCGCCGACGCCCACACCCACGCCGACACCCACAACCACACCGACGCCGGCCCCGACACCAGCACCAGCACCCACGGTCACGCCCAGCCACGCCCCGCCGACCGCGGCGCCGACCCAGACTCCGACTGTTGTGCCTACTCCGTCGGTGACTGCTTCTCCGGCCGTCAACTGGACTGTTGCGTCAGCGGGGCCCTCGGCCTGTATTCAGGCCCAACAGCTCGTCCTGCGCGATGAGTCACAGCTCCTCGTCCTGCAGCAAGGCCTGTCCGGCCAGGAGACATCACTCGACAGACTCCTGACCACTTTCGCGTCCACATCCGCAACGACCTCCACGACAAGGGCCGCCACAGGAGCGGCCGCTGCCGGCTCGGCCTCGGCAGGGACCGCCGGCTCCGGGAAGGCCCCGTCAGGAACGGCCTCCGCCGGGTCAGCCTCAGCCGGGAAAAGCTCCGGCACGGGTACGGGCACGGCCCCGGCTGCGGCGACCTCGGCAGCCAAGGCCGGCGGCAGCACCAGCGCTACCGGCTCTACGACGGTGGCCGTCAGCGGGGCCCAGCTGGCCGCCGATCAGGCTGCTGTCGACGCTGCCAACGCCTCGGTCGCGGTGGCCCAACAGCAGCTCAGTGAGGCGACGATCGTCAGCCCGATCACCGGGACTGTCAGCTCGGTAGGGCTGACCGTCGGCCTGCAGGCCACCGCCGGGTCCACTACCAGTGCGGTCGACGTCATCGACCCGACCGGTCACGGCGTCACCCTGTCCCTCGACGTCACCAAGATCCCCCAGGTCAAGGTCGGGGACAAGGCCACCGTCGTTCCGGACGGCTCAGCTACCCCGCTCGCGGCCACTGTCTCCTACATCGCGGCGGCCCCGACCACCGCGGGCAGCACGGCATACAACGTGCAGCTCGCCTTCACCACCAACCCGACCACACTGCGTGACGGGATTCAGGCTGCGGTCACGATCACTACCGCACAAGCCACCGGTGCCCTAGCCGTGCCGACCTCGGCGGTGAACCACCGCGGCGCCCTCGACTACGTGCTCGTCCTGAACGGCAGCACCACCAAAGCGCAGATCATCACCGTCGGCGCCGTCGGCGCCACCTACACCCAGGTCACGCAAGGCCTGACCGCAGGCCAGAAAGTGGTCCTGGCCAACCCCAACCAGGCGATACCCACCAACACCATCACCGGCCGGATCGCCCGGATCACCGGTGGTGTCACCAGCACCACCGGCGTACTCGGCGCCAGCACCGGTGGCGGCGGTGGGTTCGGCGGTGGCGCGGCGGGTGCCACAGGGACTCGACCAGGTGGCTGAGCCCCTCAGACAGATTGCTCGGCGTGCTGGCGGCAACGTGGCGCCGCCAGCACGCTCATCGCCCATGTGCTTTGCGGCCATTCCCAAACTAGATGAGTGAGTCCGGCAGTGATGGAGACGATCGTGACGACGAGGTCTGAGGGATTGCGATCTCTTCCATGGCGCAGTTTGGGCGTCTGGTTGCTGGTCGGCTTGCTCGTCGGCATCTTCGTCCTGGACGTCATGCTGCCCGGCGTCGTCCTGCTGCCCTTCATGTACGTGCCGGTCGTGGCGGCAGCCACCTTCGCGGGCTCCCGAACTACCGGCCTTCTTGCGGCGATGGCCCTGGCCCTCGGCCTGATCTCGGGTGAGACCAACGGCTACGTCCCCTCCCAGGACTACTGGCTCAGACTCGCCGGCTTGGCTGCGGTTGCCGCGATCGCGGTGTACCTGGCTCACCTGAGCACCGGCCGTGAGCAGCGCCTGGTCGAGGGTGAGCAGCGGCTGCGGATGATGCTCGACAACACCGCGGACGTCGTGCTGCGATCCGCTCCGGACGGGACGCTGCTGTGGGCCTCACCGTCATTGCGGCGGGTGTTCGGATGGGATCCCGATGACGTGGTGGGCACCGTCTTCAGGTTGACCTCATCGCAGGATCGGCCGGCAGCCAGGCAGGCGTTCACCGACGCCGTCCTGACGCAGCGTTCGGAATACACCCACCGCACCATCGTCGCCTGTGCCGATGGGGCGCAGAGGTGGGCCGAGACGAGCTCAACCATTGTTCGAGCGTTGGACGGCACTGTCGAGTCTGTGGTCTCCTCGATCCGGGACGTCACGGCCCAGGTCGAGACCGAACAGACGCTTGCGCAGCGGGAGCAGCAGTATCGACTGCTCGCGGAGAACGCCACCGACGCCGTATTCCTGATGGACTCCGAGTGGGTCATCCAGTGGGCATCCCCCACGGTGTCAACGCAGTTCGGCTACGAACGCGATGAGCTGCTCGGCAGACACCGCCTGGACTTCGTTCACTTCGAGGACCGCCGGAATGTCGTGGAGAACCAGCTACGCGCCGTGTCGGGTCAGCTCGAGCGCCATGAGGAGCGCTTCGCGCTGAAGTCCGGTGACTACCGGTGGATGGACGTGGCTATCCGACCGTTCCTGGGGGTGGGCGCACAGATGCTGGGTTACATCGCGGCTTTCCGCGATATCGACCAGGAGGTCCACGTCCGGGCGGCGTTGGGACGCAGCGAGCGGACCTTCCGGCTCGCTATGGACGGCGCAGACGAGGGCATGGCCGTGGTCGGGCTGCACCGCAGGTTCCTGGAGGTCAACCACGCCCTGTGCCGGCTCGTCGGCAGGGACCCGGTGTGGCTGTCCGAACGCGACGAAGAAGACGTGCTGCACCCCGACGACGTCGAACCCGCACGTCAGGTGCGGGATCGACTCCTGGGAGGGCGAGGCGACCATGAGACCAGACCATGCCGGCTGATCCACGCCGACGGCTCTATCGTGTGGGTCACCCACGCTGTCGGGCTGCTGCGCGACGACGATGGGCTCCCGCTGTTCTTCGTCTGCCAATACCAGGACATCACCAAGCCACAACGAGTGCAGGCGGCCAAGACCGCCCACTCAGCTGTCAAAACGGATGCTCACCGCCGGCGCTCCGACCGCTAGCTCGACGTCACTCGCGGGGACGCGATCTTCGCCGGGGCGGGCCGTCGAGTCGGGACTGCCGAGACCCGTGCTCGCCACCAGTCAGTGCATGGACTCGGTCCCGGAAGACGGATCAGCCTCGTCCACGGACACGGGAACCACCCCCGCCGCGCGGTCGATGAGTTGACTCTCTGGGACCCTGCGGTCGACGTCGCCATCCTGGACGTGCCCGACCTGGCCGCACCACCCCTGCACCTGTCAACCGCAGTCCAGCCAGCGGGCACCGGCGCCGAAGCGGCGGGCTACCCCGAGAACGGCCCCTTCACGCTGTCCCCAGCAGTGGTCACCTCCACCATCGACGCCGTGACAGCGGCCCAGGGCACCCGTGGCGCGAGAAACCGGCAGGTCTATCAGCTCTCTGCGATCATTGAGCCCGGCAACTCCGGGGGGCCACTGATCACCCCCACCGGTCAGGTCATCGGGGTCGTGTTCGCCCGGTCCGCTCAGGACCCTCCCGTCGGCTACGCCCTGACCGCAGCCCAGGTGGTCTTCGCCATCACCGACGCGGGTGACCTGTCCCAGACGGTAAGCACCGGCCACTGCTACACCACCACATGATCCAGGCAGATGATCCAGACAAGTGAAGATGTCACAATGCCCGAACTCACTATCGCATTGGCCTTTCTCGTTGTTCTGTCGCCGCGGATGTCCTGCGTTCAACGGGCTGGTCCACAGCAGTAACCGCAACAGGACCGCAACAGGGACCTGTCGCGGGTTGACGTCGCAGCTCTGCCGCCACGTGCCTCAGCCTTGGCCATTGAACGGCGAAGTTCGGCCGACCTGAGCGGCCGCGTCGATCACGAATCCCTGCAGCAATAGCTCCGAACCCCAGCAGCCACATGCCGGTCGTCCGCCCTGTGAATGCAGTTCGTCACGGCCGTGTTGAGGACCTGATCCGCACATGGATAAGTCCGACCACTTTGGTTGGTGGGTCGCCCACCATACTTCCCTCAGGGCACCACGGTGTGAGGGCCTTGTGGCTCAGCCAGCGCGACGAACGGGCGCATTGCCGCTCTTGAGGGCGCGTCGTTCTTCCTCGGACAATCCGCCCCAGACTCCGGCCTCCTGGCCGGAGTCGATAGCCCACGTCAGGCAACTCTGGGCGACCTCGCAGCGACGGCAAACGGCCTTTGCTGCTTCTAACTGGAGAAGAGCGCGACCGGTGTTCCCCTCAGGGAAGAACAACTCCGGATCCTCGCCGAGACAGGCAGCGCGGGGCCAACTCACCATGGTCGGGCTCCTTGAATCGAGGTCCGGGGGATCTGCATCATGGAGGTCACTTCAGGGGACGGGACAAACCATTACAACAATGGGCAACGAGGTTGGTGTCGTTTGATAATCCTTCTC
>Ga0097691_1003080_pt1 | contig 10512 bp, 12 predicted proteins | sample NGESurdeep072012_8_FD_72858 | JGI IMG/M metagenome (GOLD analysis project Ga0097691, IMG submission 72858) | Arctic peat soil microbial communities from Barrow, Alaska - NGEE Surface sample 210-1 deep-072012 | ecosystem: Environmental > Terrestrial > Soil > Wetlands > Peat ...
CGCAGCTGTTTCCCAAGCGGGCGCAGCCGACGGGCTAGTGCTATTCAATGTCATGGCCGGGTTTGTCCCGGCCATCTCGCTTAGGGACGCAAGGCCTTGCCCTCCTAAGCGGGATCACTGGGACAAGCCCGGTGATGACAGCATTAATGGCTTGCAAGCTTGCTATTTCTTCATTTTCGCGATGAACTTCGCGAACGCCGCGAGCTGCATCTTGATAACGTCCTTGGTCGGCTGATCGGTCAGCGCCAGCGTCTCTTTGTCGAACTTGTTCTGCGCCTGCGCCACGAATACCTCCGGGGTGCCGAAGATGAAGGCGTTGAGGAACGTCATCGACATGCGCCAGTGATACTGCATGCGGGCACCGCCGAGGATACCTTGCGAGCAAGACTGGATCGCCACCGGCTTCTCCTTGAACGGCTGCTCCTTCATGCGCGAGACCCAGTCGATGGCGTTCTTGAGCACGCCCGGCATCGACCAGTTGTATTCCGGCGATACGAACAGCACGCCGTCGGCCGCGCGGATGGCGGCGGCGAGGTCTTCGGCGGGGCCGGGAAAGCCGGAGGCGTCCTGAACATCGGCATTGTAGAGCGGGAACGATCCGATCGGTGGCGCCGTGATCAATTTCATCTCGGGTGGCGCCAGCGCCGGCAATGCGCGCGTCAACGCAGCATTATAGGAGCCCTTGCGCAGCGAACCGCAAATTACCAGCACCTTCATTTGATCGGCCATTTTACCCTCTTTCACTGACTAACATTTTTCTTGCGCATGATCTTATCCGAAAACCGGTTCCCATCCCCGATCAAGTCGAGGACAAGCTTTTCGGGATCATGCGCTATTTCTGTTCGATGCCCGCCTTCTCGCGCACTGTCTTCCATTTGTCGACCTCGGCGGCGACAAATTTGGTGAATTCGGCCGGTGTCGAGACGTGCACGATGGCGCCGACCTTCTCCAGCTGCTCGCGAATCGCGGGGCGCGACAGCACCTCTTTGAGCGCGGCATTGGTCTTGTCGACGACCGCCGGCGGCGTGCCGGCGGGATAGAGCCAGCCATACCAGCCGATCACCGCGTAGCCCGGCACGCCGGATTCGGCGACCGTGGGCACATCGGGAATAGTCGGCCAGCGCGCGGGCGAGCCGACCGCGAGCAGTTTCAATTGGCCGGCCTGCACCTGGCCGCGCACCGCGTGCGCCAGTTCGACCCCGTAGTCCACGTCGCCCGACAGCAAGGCAGTGACCACGCCCGGCGTGTTGCTATAGGGAATGTGCTTCACATCGATGCCGGCCATCTGGCGCATCAGTTCGCCGGCAAAGTTCTGGGTCGAGCCGACGCCGACGTCGGCAAAGTTGAGCTTGCCGGGCGAGGCCTTGGCCAGCGCCACCAGCCCCTTGATGTCGTCGGCCGGAAAATTTTTGCGCGCAACGAAGACGAAGGCTGAGTCGGCGACCAGCGAGACCGGCGCGTAGTCCTTGACCGCGTCGTAGCGGATCGATTTAAGCATCGCCGCCGACACAGTGTGGGCGGGGCTGGTCATGAGGGCGGTATAGCCATCCTTGTCCGCCCGCGCGACAAACTCGGCGGCGAGCGTTCCACCGGCACCCACCTTGTTCTCGACAATGACGGATTGTTTCAGCAACTCGGACAGCGGCTGTGCAATGATGCGGGAGACGATGTCGGTGCCGCCGCCGGCGCCGAAGCCGACGATCACACGGATCGGCCGGTCCGCCGGCCATTCCGCGAGGGCTGGTGCCACCACGGCTATGATGAACCCGGCTGCAACGGCCGCCGCGACGATTGCGCGTTTCATGAATTTCCCCCTTTTGTTATCGGCGCTTTGCGCGCTCCGTTCAGGCCTTCTCGTCTTCGATTGGATTGCTTAGCACGCCGATGCCCTCGACCTCGATCTCGATGGTGTCGCCCGGCTTCATCCAGACCGGCTCCGGCTTGCGCGCGTGACCGACGCCGGACGGCGTGCCGGTGAGAATGATATCGCCGGGTTCCAGCGTCATGCCCTTCGTGAGATAGACCAACGTCTCTGCCAGCGGGAACATCATATTCGACGTGTTGTCCGATTGCATGGTGTTGCCGTTGAGCCGGCTCATGATCTTCAAGCCCTTGCCGCCGGGCGGCAGCTCGTCGGCGGAGACCATCCACGGCCCGAAGCCGCCGGTGCGGTCGAAATTCTTGCCCATGCCCCATTGCGTGGTGTGGCGCTGGAATTCGCGCACCGAGCCTTCGTTCGAGCACGAATAGCCGGCGATGCAGGCGATCGCATTGGCAAGCGTCAGATGCTTGGCCGGCTTACCCACGATCGCGACCATTTCGGCCTCGTAATCGAGCTGCGTCGATACGCGCGGGCGGATGATCGGCTGCAGATGCGGCACCATCGACGTCAACACGCGGAAGAAAATCGAGGGAAACTTCGGAATATTGTCGCGGCTCGGGCCCTCCTTGACGTGGTCGAGATAATTGAGCCCGAGGCAGATAATCTTGCCCGGCTTTGCTACCGGGAAGCCGAATTTCAATCCGGCGAGCGGACGGCGGGCGGAGGCAGGCGCTCGGCGGGCGAGATCGGCCAGGGCTTTGAGATCGCCGTTGCTCGCCCGCAAGGCTTCGCCGAGATCGCTGGGCGCGGCGGCGTCCGCCGCCTGCAGATCGATGACGGCGTCGCCCTCGACCACGCCAAGCCGCAAGCCATTATTCGCTTCAAAACCGACAATCTTCATCGTGTCCCTGCCCTGACCTTTTGCTGCGGCGAAAGGCTTAGCGCAGGTGAGCAGCTTCGGGAAGGTCGCGCGAAACTATTGTCATTCGAGGGCGCGAGCGAAGCGAGCGAACCCGGAATCCATACTCCGCAGCGCTGGGGTTATGGATTCCGGGCCCGGCCTTCGGCCGGCCCGGAATGACAGCGCGGAAAAGTCACTCGTCCGCCAGCGTAAAGGCCTGGATCGAGAAATATTTGCGCTCGTCGGTCCACACGCCCGCCGGCAGCCAACCGGCGCCGCGCGCCAGCGCGCCCAGCGACACGACGCTGTATTTGTAGCTGTTCTCGGTGTGGATCGTCTCGCCGGTGCGGAACTCGATGGTCTCGCCGGCCACCTTCACCTTCTGCCGCTTCAGGCTGGCGAGATGCATTTCGATGCGATGACGCTCGCGGTTGTAGAAGGCGTGGTGCTCGAACGTATCGAGCTTGAAGGTGGCGCCCAACTCGCGATTGATGCGCACCAGCAGATTGAGATTGAACTTGGCGGTGACGCCCGCGGCGTCGTTATAGGCGGCGTTGAGAACGTCCGCCGGCTTGATCAGATCGGCGCCGATGATCAGCGTCGCGCCCGGCCCAAGAATATGCGCGGCATTGCGCAGGAACGCCGCCGCCTCAAACGGCTCGAAATTGCCGATGGTGGAGCCCGGGAAAAATCCGACGCGCACCGGCGCCGCCTTGGCTTGCGCCGGCAGTTCGAATTGATGGGTGATATCGGCCCGCACCGGCAGCACCTTGAGCTGCGGGAAATCGAGCCGCAGCTCGGCCGCCTCCTGCTCCAGCATCTCGCCGCAAATGTCGACCGGCACATAAGCCGCGAGCTTGCGCGCCGCGCGCAACACAATGCGCACCTTCTTGTTCGAGCCGCTGCCTAATTCCACCAGCGCGGCGCCTTGCGGTATCAGCTTGGCTATATCGCCGGCGTGATCGCGCAAAATGCGCATCTCGCAGCGCGTCGGGTAATATTCCGGCAGCTCGGTGATGCGCTCGAACAATTGCGAGCCGGCGCCGTCGTAGAAATATTTCGCCGGCACCCGCTTCGGTGTCGTGCGCAAGCCCGCGAGAACATCGTCCTCAAAGGCCGACGTGTCCGCACGCTGCGGCTGCGGGCGGGGCGTACGTGCAAGAGCGACCATCGTTGCCTCTTTACTGCTTACTCAAACGAATTCAGCGAGGCGCAACCCGCTGAACTGCCAGCGCGCCGGCGGATAGAAGAAATTGCGATAGCTGACGCGCGCGTGCCCTTCCGGCGTCGCCAGCGAGGAGCCGCGCAACACCATCTGGCTCACCATGAACTTGCCGTTGTATTCGCCGAGCGCCCCTGCGGCCGCGCGGTAGCCCGAATAGGGTAGATAGGCGCTGCGCGTCCATTGCCAAGCCACGCCGAACGCATCGGCGAGCAGGCCGGCGCGCGCCGCCACCTCCCATTCCGCCTCGCTCGGCAAATGCTTGCCGGCGAAACGGGCGAAGGCGTCGGCCTCGTAATAGCTGATATGGGTAACGGGGGCCGCTGGATCGACCGGCTGCAAGCCGGCGAGCGTCATCGCGAACCAGGCGCCGTCGTTCTGTCGCCAGTAGCCGGGCGCCTGCCAGCCGTCCTCCTGCACCGCCGCCCAGCCGTCGGAGAGCCAGAGCGCGGGCGTCGCATAGCCGCCGGCCTCGATGAACGCGAGCCACTCGGCATTGCTGGTGAGATGACGCGCGATCCGCACATCGGGGATGAGTTCGTCATGCCGCGGCGTCTCGTTGTCGAAGCAGAATCCTGTTCCCTCGTGACCGACGGGGTGAATGCCGGCCGGCACATCGACAAAACCGCGCGGACCGTGCGTCGCGCGCGGCGGCTGCCATCCGGCATCGTAGACCGGATCGGTCGGGTTCTGCGCGAAGGCGTGCAGGATGTCGGTGATCAGCAGTTCCTGGTGCTGCTGCTCGTGATGCAGGCCGATTTCGAGAATCGAAAACACGGCTTCGGCTTTGTCTGCCGGCACTTGCTCGATCAGCCGCTCGACCGCCGCATCGACATAGACGCGATAGCCGGCGACGTCCTCGGCGTTCGGCCGCGTGATCAACCCGCGTTGCGGACGCGCGTGGCGCGGACCGGCGGCGACGTAATAGGAGTTGAACAGGAACGGAAAGCGCTGGTCGAAGATCTTGTAAGAAGGATCGTTCGGCAGCAGCAGGAATTGCTCGAAAAACCAGGTGACATGCGCGCGATGCCACTTGGTCGGGCTGGCGTCGGCCATCGACTGCACGATCTGGTCCTCGGCCGACAGATGCGCGGCGCGGCTTTCCGTCTCCGCGCGCACGCGGCGGAAGGCGTCGCGCCAAATGACGCGCGACTCGTCAAGGGATAGCGGTTTCGACGCAAGCGGCGGCTTGCCGGCGGCATCTCGCGGAACCGGCGAAATAGCGGTGCGCGCCATTGATTGCCTCCGTAACGATATAGCAAGGGCTGCTGCAGTCGATGGTCGTACGAATACGAATTATGGACGCAATTGTTCCATCGCCGGCCGCCCGGGGCAACCTGGAATCGCCCTGGGTTGGGCTACCTGACAGGGTTGTGATTGCGGCGTGACGACGCGCCCCGGCGTTGTCGGTGATGAATTCGATGCCAGCTGCCTCTAAGGCGCGCCGGATTGCCAAGTCGTTACGCACTCATAGAAAATGGAACCCCTTGTCAGCGGCGACGACCTTATGTATATACGATGTATCGACATTAAGGAGAACCGTGCATGATCATTGAATTTCGCAAGTGGGGCAACAGTCTCGCCGTGCGCATTCCCAAGGCTTTGGCCGACGCCATCAAAGCAAGCGACGGCAAGCGTGCCGAAATTAAAATTGAAAACGGCACATTGGTGTTGCGCCCCATCGTCAAGCCGGCACGCAAATCGCGCTACACACTTGAAGAATTGCTAAGCGGAATGACACGTGACAACGTTCCGCAAGAAGTCGATTGGGGTCCGCGGCGCGGCAATGAGGTCTGGTGACGTGGCCGCCTATTGTCCCGATGCGGGCGACATCATTTGGCTCGATTTCCTGCAATCGATTGCTAATGAGCAAGCCGGACGGCGGCCCGCACTGGTCATATCGCCGCGCGTCTTTAATGAACTGACCGGTCGTTGCATCGCCTGCCCGATTACGCGGCGTGATCGCGACTGGAGTTTTCACGTACCGGTACCGGATGGCCACGAGATCAGCGGCGTTGTTCAAGTCGATCAATTGCGTAGCGCCTCATGGGAACAGCGCGGATCGCGTTTTATAAGCCAAGCGTCGCCTGGCGTGCTTGACGAAGTACGAGCGAAGCTTAAACCGTTGCTTTCGCTTTAACAGAGCCGCCGAGCGAAGACATCGACGTGTGCTCGCACCTTTGCGGCATTTTGCCGATTATCGGGATAGACTTCGAGCACCGGAACATTGGCCACCTTGGGTGGGATCGGGTGCGGCGCGTTGATTTGGACCCCGATGTTACTTCCACTATCGTCATCGAGGTAACGGATTGCCGATCAAATTGACCAGGCCGATTGCTGCGGTTCTCACGCCGACCAAGCAATAGCCGGAAGCCGCCGAATCGGGCCGACCGGTGGCCCGCCACTTCAACCTGACACGCTCATGGCGGGAAATAGTTTGGGGCTGAACTAGCGAAGGTCAGCCCCGATGTTTTGTTCCGATATTTTGCTCGGTTTAGTGTATAATTTACTCTTATACAACTTATACAGGTGTCTCTGGCCGATCCGGCTGTTGCGCCGGCGTGGTCGCGCAGAATGCCTAGGCCGCCCGCGGGGCTTCGAGCGCGCGCCTCCCAGCCCCTCCTGCCGGCGTCCGCTTGAACTCCTTCAAGCCAACTAAACGCGCAAGCACCTTGCCAATCCGCACGTCAATCGCAGCGTCAAGGCGCATGACCTTCTCCAGGCTCTCCGGCGCGTAAGCCCTGTCCAATGCTTGCTCTGCATCCGGCCTCTGGTCCATCGCCTTGACCAACGGCATGGACTTCTCGGTGACGAGTTTCAGTATGGCCTCCGTCTGCGCTAGAATGACTTTGATCTCCTCCGCATCGGAAGTGGTCGCAATTTTTTCCCCCACGGTCTGGAGTCCATCGAGCAGGCTTGACTGATTATTTTCGATTGCACCCCGGAGGGTCCTTTCGCCGGTCGCCGCTGCACGCAAGCGCTTGCGGATATCGGACCAGGACTTGCTCTCGGTTTGGATGATATCCTCGGTGAACGGATCCTTCAGCACCGCGCTTTGCCACAAGCGGTAGATGGTGCGTTTGTGCCAGTGCAAAAACGCGAGATCGAGAACGGCTTCCTCTTCAGCGCGTCCATCGGGGAAAAATTCCGCCTTTAAGTCCTCATGCAACTTGAGGAAGTCCTCCTTCGAGTCCCACGGCAGCAGGACGTCTCTCGCGTAAAGGCCGTGAAGGAGAGCATTCTGATTACCCAGGTTTTTTGTTCCATCGCTCGAATCGCTAGTCATGTTTTATTTCCTATTTGCTTGTTGTGAATTGGCCCAGCGAGCAACTGCTTGCCAGGATACCGGTGCAGTTGGTTCGGGTGGGAATGCAGCCTTGATGGGCTCTTGAATTCGCCGCTTCAGGGGACTTGAAGTAGACTTCGGGAAGCATTGTAAGCCTCGCAATAAAAGCTCCGGATCAACCGGATGCGAGGCCATTCAACGCTAGTTGTGAGAAATAGGCGGGAACAGAAGGAAATTATTTTATGCAGTTCCATTCCCGGGGCTCGTGCCACGCTGCGAACTAATCTGACTGAAAAAACCGCTCAAGTCGCTGTTTGCTTTTCGGGTCCTTTATGTTCAGCGGTTGTTTCTTATAGTCGCGTTCATGTACGAATGATATCAGCAGCGTAAAAAGATCCAATATTTCTAAGCCAGCGTATCGTTTTCTGGCTTCTTGAATAGCCTTGGCAATAGAGCCATGCGTTTTTCTTCTAGAGTGTTCTTCTGGAAGCATAGTTTGAATGGTCTGGATGAAATTAACGAACGGGGAGTCAACTGCCAACTTATCGCCGCTAGCTGCTGAAACCTTAAAACCTGTCTTCGATAGAATCATGGCCAGCGTGGCCACCCAGATAAACCATAGGTCATTTTGTCGCGATTCAGGATATGTTGGATCCTTAATCGTGCGCTGCGCCAATTCACCGCTCGCAATCGCTGTGTCCAAAACATTTTGTAGAAATCGGATGGGTCGAAAATATTGGTTCTCTTTTTTTGCAAGCAGCGCGCTAGAATATGTTTTTTGTAGGTCCATTCTATTTTTAGGAATTTTCTTTGTCTTGAGCTTCGGCCCAAGTGCGCTCTGCAATTTACGTGTCTGGTCAAGCCATTTTTCGATCTTTAAAACAGTTGCATGTATCGGTACGGTGGTTCCGGTTCCAAAAATGGCAAAGAGCATGCAGACAGCCTGCACAAGCTGGCCAGTCTTCTTGGAAAATCGAAACTTAGGTGTCTTGTTTGGATTTCGCTTGGTATTGAGGGCGTCTTCCAAGGTCTGCCACTGATGATCAGTCGGCTCAAAGGTTGCCGTATATATATCAGGGCCTGGACCTGCAGATATGCGCTTCATATGGGGGGCATTACCTACGGGGCTAACGGGCCGCCTTCGTGACCACACGCTCAAGGGTTTGGCGAATAAAACGCTGATAAGGAATTCCCTGACGAGTCGCACGGGCTTTCACGGCCTCAAGTAATGCGGCCGGAATGCGCATGCTGATATTTTTTGTCTTGCGCTCGAACTCGAAACGAGCAGGCACCATGTTTTCGGCGTTGATATAGTCCGAAAGATCTTTTCGATCGAGAAAGCTGGCGGCTTCTTCATCGGTTTTGAAGGCCGGCAATTTCTTTTTCATATTTGGCTATCTCCTTTTTGTGCATGAAGCGCGCGCTGATGGGCCGCAATTTTAACTGATCATCAGCCACCCGCAGAGTGAAGACCACAAAACTGAATCGCCCAGCGCGGGTTTTTCCAATGGCTATATAGCGGTCTTCCGCGAGCGAGTTTTGGACATCGCGAACGATGAGATTTCGCGCCGACACCAGCACATGTTCGACATCCGACATCGACAGCCCGTGCTTTTGACATTTGTCGCGGTTGCCGTCGTCCCAATCAAACGCCGAAACGTTCAATTCCATAATTATAATCTAGCTAATGTCATGGCAAATGTCAATACAAACGTAAATGCTAATTTGACGATTTATATCACGGTTTCGACGCCGCAAGCCGAACCCCGCTCCCTCTTCGGCATCATTGACCAGAAAGAAGAATTTGGGTTCGTTCTGCCAAAATCAGGCCTAATACGGATTATATTCCTATCGCCAGGCGCCAACTTTCCGGCCCGGATTTTGTCCTTCCTTCTCTGTTTCTCTGTTTATGCCGTAGCCTGCCGACGCACAGCATCGAATGCGCGAATTGCGAACTTGCGCCGCGACAGCGCTCGCCGTTCATAGCGATCCATCATTACCAAATGCGCGGCACAATCGGCAAAGGTGGTCGCAACCTTATCTTGCCCCGCAAGCTCGGCCGACGATTGATCTTTGGGGTCGGCGAGCGCGCGCGACAGCAGCGCGTGGCGAGCGCGCCGCACGCGCAGCAGATCAGTCTGGGCTTCGGCAATGCGCGACGAGAGTTCTTGTAACTCAGGAATCGCGCCCTGCCCGGCAATTTCGCGCGCGAGGACCTTAACCTCGGCCGTGAGCGCAGGATCGGCCAACACCGACAAGTTCAATCCGTGCCGCCAAGCGTTGCGCGCCGCACGCGCCTTGCCGGCAGGCGTGCGCGGACCAGTGCTAGCGCCCGCATTGAGGCGATTGGCGTTGAGTTTGCGCTCGCTGGTCACGCCACTATCCTATTGGTGATTTGCGGCGCTGTAATCTCCTTGAATTGCGATACTTCGATCTCGTCACCCACCCGGCGCGGCGTGCGGTGCCGCTCGACTTCGCGCATAACCGCGGCACGACGCGCTTCGGCATTCATGGTCATGCGATCGATGCGTTCGATATCGGTAAGATTAGCTACGAGCGTCTGAGCCATAACGGCATCCATCGAGAGATTGGCGGATGCGAGTCGCTCGGTGACTTCCTTGATGGCCTTGGCATCATGCCTTGCCCAGCCCTCCGCGATTGGAGCTGCGGCGAGCCAACCGATCATCGGCTCAAGAACAGCTTTGACACCCTTGTATGTGGTAGCGGCGATTAGTTTCGTTTTGAGCCGGCGCCAACGGAAAGTTTCCCAGATGAGGTCGACTAGATCGCGCACCCAGATTTCATCGAGTACATCGGCAGGCTTCATCGACCCAGAAACCAGGGCGAGCAGCTCGTCGTAGGCGGCAGAGTCCTCACCCTCCAGCAGCGGTGGCGGTCCGAACAGCGCTAAGCGGGTTGGAACGGCAGAGGCGGAGGGTACAGGCTTTTTGGTCATGAACGCTTTCTTAGACTAACAACAGGGGAAAGAATCATTGTTCGTGTTTTGTTCTTATAGCAAAATGCGATTTAGTTCAAGTGGTCGCTGCTAATCAGACCTCAGGCCTGTCGCCATAAATACAATTCACCCAATGGATTAGATATGCTCTTTTTTTTGATAGCACTCGATGGAGACGTCACGTGGGACAAGTTCTGGTTCGCAATCTTGATGATCGTGTGATCGAGCGTCTGAAGACCAAAGCCGAGCTTAAGGGTTGCTCGCTCGAACAAGAGTTGCGTGACGTTCTCACCAACGCCGCACCCCTAACGCCCGAAGAGAAGAT
>Ga0097691_1003081_pt1 | contig 10511 bp, 10 predicted proteins | sample NGESurdeep072012_8_FD_72858 | JGI IMG/M metagenome (GOLD analysis project Ga0097691, IMG submission 72858) | Arctic peat soil microbial communities from Barrow, Alaska - NGEE Surface sample 210-1 deep-072012 | ecosystem: Environmental > Terrestrial > Soil > Wetlands > Peat ...
CGGGCGAGAAGAAGATCGCCGTGGGCAAGGCCGTGCCGCTCGGCTACATGGGTGCACCGGCCGACGTCGCCGGCGCAGCCGTCTTCCTGGCCAGCGACGAGTCGTCCTACATTACGGCGCAGACGCTCAACGTCGACGGTGGCAACGTCATGAGTTGACGTGAAGCGCCGATCGCACCGAGAGCACGAAGACGCATGACCGCCGCCCGCGACCGCAGCCTGCCGCGCCAGCGCCAGCCGGAGCTGGAGCATGACTACGCGCGCTCGCCGTCACTCGGCTATGAGGCGCCCGTCGACGCCGGGCTCGTGCGCTGCCTTGCCCACGGATTCCCGACCCCGCTCGCGCGCTGGCACTTCCACGACGAGTACGAGCTGCACCTCATCACCTCGACCTCCGGCAAGGCCTTCGTCGGCGACTGGATCGGCCCGTTCCAACCCGGCCATCTGGTCCTGTGCGGGCCGCGTTTGCCGCACAACTGGATTTCGTTCGGCATTCCTGAGGGCGGCGTCGCCGAGCGCGACCTCGTCATCCAGTTTCGCCACGAGCCGATCGCGCGCGCGGCGGCGATCGTCCCGGAGCTCGCCGAGGTCATGCCGCTGCTCGAGCGGGCGGGCCACGGCATCGAGTTCTTCGGCATGTCCGAGCGCGGCCGGGAACATTGGCGGAGCGTCAAGCACTCGCGCGGCCTGGCGCGCTTCGCCGCCTTTTGCGACTTCCTCGCCGACCTGACGCGCTGCACCGACTATCGGCTGCTCTCGAACGTGCAGATGCAGGGCAAGGACGACGATGCCGGCCTGGCGCAGATCAACGTCATCGTCGACCGCATCACCGGTGACCTCGCCGTGCCGCTGCTGGCCAGCACCGCCGCCGCCGAGCTCGGCATGAGCGAGAGCCGCTTCTCGCGCTTCTTCCGCCGCGCCACCGGCAACACCTTCACCGACTTCGTCAACCTCGTGCGCGTCAACCGCGCCTGTCAGTTGCTGATGGAAAGCGACCGCCAGGTCACGCGCATCTGCTACGAGGTGGGCTTCAACAATGTCGCCAACTTCAACCGGCGCTTTCGCGAAATCAAGGGGATGACGCCGTCGGAGTTCCGTCACCAGGCAGAGCACCGCTTCGGCCGCACCGTCTGACTGCCGCACGGGCACCATGTACCTCGGCATCGACCTCGGCACGTCCGAGCTGAAGGTGGTTCTCGTCGACGACGGCCATCGCGTCGTCGCCGCCTCGGCCCAGCCGCTCGCGACGTCGCGGCCGCATCCGCTCTGGTCGGAGCAGGACCCGGCCGCCTGGTGGGCGGCGCTCGACGCGGCGATTCTGCGCCTGCGCGAATCGCATTCCGTCGAGCTCGCGGGCGTTCGCGCGATCGGACCCACCGGGCAAATGCACGGCGCCGTTCTGCTCGACGCGGCCGACGCAGTGCTGCGGCCGGCCATCCTGTGGAACGACGGCCGCAGCGCCCGGCAGTGCGAAGCACTCGAGGCCACCGTGCCGTCGCTGCACCAGCTCGCCGGCAACGCAGCGATGGCCGGCTTCACCGCACCCAAGCTGCTCTGGGTGCGCGAGCACGAGCCCGAGGTGGCGCTGTTTGGCGGCATCGACGGCGTCGATATCGTGGCGCGCGTCGTCTCGCACGCCGCGCCGCGCCTCGCCGCTGGCGCCTACCTGATCTTCGAGTTCGGTTTCGGCCAGGACATAGCGGTCGAACAGTTGATCGCTGACGCGGCCGGACTCACAATGATCGGCCTGCGGCGCGATCTCCAGGGCATTGCGCGTGTTGCGATCGCGCGGAAAACGTAGACGACCATGGCTGACTGCCTCTTCTGTAAAATCATCAACCGCGAAATCCCGGCGTCCATCGTCTACGAAGACGAGCGGATCCTCGCCTTCAACGACATCAACCCGCAGGCGCCGACGCACGTGCTGGTCGTGCCGAAGGCGCACATTGCCACGCTCAACGACGTGTCGCCACAGGACGATCAGATCGTCGGCGAGCTCGTCCGCCGCGCCGCGGCGATCGCGAAAACCCGCGGAATTTCCACGGGCGGCTTCCGCACGGTCTTCAACACGAACCGCGAGGCGGGGCAAACGGTCTTCCACATCCATCTGCACCTGCTCGGCGGGAGGGCGATGGAATGGCCGCCGGGGTAGGAGTTTACAATTCCTACTTTCTCGTTAGCAGATAAGCGCCTGTGCGCGCCGCGCGATCGAGGCGGAAATCCACCGCTTGATAGCCGCGCGCGAAGTACGTCGTGAAGATCTCCCGCGTCCTCAAGCGCCACGCGAGCGCGAGCTCCGGATTGCGCGACAGCATGTCGGTGAAGCCGACCGGAATCTGCACCGTCAGCCGCCTGACGTCGAGCGACAGGTCCACACCGGCGCATTCGAGCCACTCGCCGGCCGCCCGGATTCGATTGGCCGGCCGCGCGTCGGCGATCTCGCTCGACTCGAGCACGAACGGTTCGGACGCCGCGATGCGCCGCTCGACGTGCGGCGTGCGAATCCACCACTCCGCCACGAATCGATCGGTTGGATTGCCCGCGTGCAACGGACTCGCGGATTCGCCGTACGCATTCTCCTCGTACTCCTCAACGATCACGCCGAGCTTCGCAAAGTTGAGGTGGGCGTTGGCCGCCTGCATCGGGTCGAACGTCCACTCGACCAGGTCGAGCCCCATCGCGAGCGCCCGCTCGCGCTGCAGCAGCTTCAAACGAAACCCAAGGCCGGCGTCGCGGTACTCTTCGGCCACGCCCAGCATGTGCGACCACTGGGTCGGCCGGCCGTCTTTCAAGCCAGCCATCGAGTAGACGAAGCCGACCATCCGGTCGCCGTCGAACGCGCCGACGAGAATGCCGCCCCGCTTCACCGTCACCGCCAGGATCGGCATCGGCACGACATCGTCGTAGCCCGGCCCCCAAATACCGCGCTCGAGATCGACGACGGCGGCGAAGTCGTCCAATGTGGCGAGATCGCGGAAGGACAATGACATCGGGTAATTCAGATCACTAGACTCGGGAGTTCCGTCAGCGATCGAATCACCGGCACGCCGCGCGATGACAGCTCTCGCGCGCGAGGATGTTCGTCGTCGCCGCGGTGCAGCAGCACGGCGTGCAGCCCGGCGTTGAGCGCGCCCTCGACATCCTGCCGCACGCTGTCGCCCACCATCACCGCCGCGGCCGCCTGCACGTCCACGAGCCGCAGCGCGGCGGCAAAAATACTGGGATGCGGCTTCATCAACCCATGCGCCGACGAAGACACGGTGGCTGCGATCAGCCCCTGAAGCTCGAAATGCGATTGGAAGGACGCGAGGCAGCGGTGCGAATTCGAGATCAGGCCGATGCGGATGCCGGCCGCCGCGAGCGTCCGCAGCGCCGCCGGCACCTCGTCGTACAGCTCGAAGTGCTGGCACGCCGCCCACTCCGCGTACATTTCCCGCGCGCAGTCGTCGATTCGACGCCCTCGGCCGCCCATCCGCTCGATGATGTGCCGCGTGTATCTGACGAAAATCTCCGCGTCGTACGGCGTGTCGTCCGGGCCGTCGAGCAGCGGCGCCGCGCTCGCCACCGCCTCGTCGAACAGCGTGGCATCGACGTCCATTCCGTACCGCTCGCAGAAGATGCGATAGCCTTCGCCGCGAAACGTCGGGCCGGGATAAATCAGCGTGAAGTCGACGTCAAACAAGACGGCTCGCGTCCGAGTCATGGCTGCTCGTACGGCCCGGCGATGACGACCGTAGCGCGATCGGGGTCGAGGATTCGCCGCGCGGCGGCCAACGTCTCGTCGAGCGTCACCGCGCCAAGCAGCGCCGGCAGGCGCACATCGTAGTCCAGCCCCAGCCCGAAGAACTCCAGCGTCTGCAGAAACTGCGTGATGTCGCTGTTGGTCTCGAGCCTGCGCGGCATCGAGCCGATCAGGTACTGCCGCGACTCGGCGAATTCCTTCTCCGTCAGGCCATCGCGTGTCAGGCGGACCAGCTCCTCGTCGATCGACGCGATGGCGCGATCGACATTCTCCGGGCTGACGCCGGCCCGCACGACGAGCGGGCCCTCGACGACGTTGGCGTCGAGCGAGCTGGACACGTAGTACGCCATCCCCTGGCGCTCGCGGATGCTGTCGCCGAGCCGGCCGCCGATGGCGTACTGCCCGAGCGCGTTGTTCATGAGCCAGAACGCGTAATACGCCGGATCCGCGCGGGCGATCGCCGTGAAGCCGTACGCGATGTCGGCCTGCGCCTTGTTCATCATGGGGATCACGACGCGCCGGCGTGTCGTCGCCTCCGCCACGTGCGCGATCTCGATCGGCACGGGCGGCGCGTCCCGCCACGCGCCAAACACGCGCGCCGCCGCGTCAGCCGCGCGCGACACGGCCACATCGCCGACGACCACCGCGGTCAGCGCGCTCGGCGCGAACCGCTCGGCGTGCAGCCGCACCAGCCGCGCTCGCGTCAGCGCTTCGACGATTTCGACGGTCCCTTTGGTCAGGCGGCCGTACGGATGATCGGGATACAGGAGCGCCATCAGCGTCTCGGACGCGCGCACCGCGGGATTGTCTTCGTCCTGCCGAATCCCGGTGATCACTTCGCGTTTGCGGGTGGCCAGCTCGCTCTCGGGCACCGTGGGCGACATGAGCATGTCGCCGAGCAGGGCGAAGACGGCGTCAAAATCCTCGGCCAGACAGGTGCAGACGATTGCAAACACATGCCGCGTGACGCCGATCGTCAGAGCGATGCCGCGATTGTCGAGCTCCTCCGAAATCTCGTCCGCGGATCGCGTCGTCGTCCCGCGGTCGATCACGCGCGACAGGAGATGCGTCGCGCCCGGCGCGTCGGCGGAATCACAGATCGAGCCGGCGCGCACGGCGAGGTTGATCGTGACGGCGGGTGTCGTCCGGGTTTCCTTGGCGAGCACGACGACGCCGTTGTCGAGCGTCGTGCGGGTCGGCGCGAGGCCGGCGTGCGCCTGCGACATCACGTGGTGACCGGATCGAACCAGCCGATGGTCCGGTTCGACGCCTTGAACGTCGACGCGGCGGCCGCCACCTCGTCGAGCGTCACGGCGGCGATCGATCGGTCGAGCGTGCGGTACGTGTCGACGCCGGCGATCGTCTCGTAGTAGCCGAGCTGATGCGCGATGTTGGTGACGCTGTCGTTGTCGAACACGAGCCGCGCCTTCAGTTGCTGCTTCGCCTTCGCCAGCTCCGCGTCGGTGACCGCGTCGCGCGTGACCCGATCGAGCTCCTCGAGCAGCGCCGCTTCGACCGACGCCAGCGGCGTTCCCTCGGTCGCGGTGACGGAAATCGCGTAGAGAAACGGCTCCTCGGTCGGCAGCAGCGCACCGCCGACCGACGAGGCGAGCCCTCGCTCGACGAGCGCGCGATACAGCCGCGCGCGACGCTGCGCCGGCGGCAAGCGGAAACTCGACCAGAGATTGAGCCCTTTCGCCCCGGTCAGCACCGCATCGAGCGCCAGCAGTGGAAAGAATCCGGGATCGCCGACGGCCGGCGCGTGATACGCGGCCTTGAGATACGCCGTCGTCCCTTCCCGGCGAATCGTGACCCGGCGCTCACCCGTCTGCTCGGGCTCGACCGTCCGCATTCTGGCCGGCAGCTCGCCCGCCGGAATGTTTTCGAAATAGTGCTCCACGCGCCGCAGCGCCTCCGCGGTGTCCACGTCGCCGACGATGACGAGCGTCGCGTTGTTGGGGATGTAGTGGCGACGGTAGTACCCGTACAGATCCTCGCGCGTCATCGTCTGCAGATCGGACAGCCAGCCGATGGTGGGATGACGATAGGCGTGCGCCTTGAACGCCGTCGCGGTCACCTCCTGATCGAGAAATTGATCGGGATCGTTCTCGCCGCCCTGGAGCTCCGAGATGATCACCGTGCGCTCCGACTCGCAGTCGTCGGGATGATACAGACAGTTCGCCATCCGCTCCGCCTCGATGAACAGCATGCGATCGAGGGCGTCGCGGGTCGCGGTCTCGAAATACGTCGTTTGATCGATCCAGGTGTAGCCGTTCCAGCTCCCGCCGACCTGCTCGATGATCCCTTTCACCTGATCGCGGGGGATGTTGGCGGTCCCCTTGAAGTTCATGTGCTCGACCCAGTGCGACACGCCGGTCAGGCCGGGGCGTTCGAGCTTCGATCCGGCCTTGTACCAGCACCAGACCGAGGCGAGCGGCGCCGTGTGCTCCTCCTGCACGAGCACCTTCAGCCCGTTGCCGAGCGCGGCTTGCGTTACTGGAACGGCCATCCTTTCAATATAATCGATGGATATCCATGCCTGAGTGGAAAGAGACCGTCAACCTCCCCCGCACCGACTTCCCGATGAAGGCGAATCTGCCGACCTCCGAGCCCGACACGCTCGCGCGGTGGGCCGCGATGGACCTCTACGGGAAGATCCGCGCGCGCCGGGCCGGGGCGCCCAAATTCGTGCTGCACGACGGTCCGCCCTACGCCAACGGCAACATCCACATGGGCACGGCGCTCAACAAGATCCTGAAGGAGTTCGTCGTCAAGTCGCGGTCGATGGCCGGATTCGACGCGCCCTACGTGGTCGGCTACGACTGCCACGGGCTGCCGATCGAGCTGAAGGTGGATCGCGAGCTCGGCCCGAAGAAGCGCGACATGTCGGTGGCCGATTTCTGCCGGGCCTGCCGTGCGTACGCCGAGCGGTTCGTCGGCACGATGAGCGCGCAGTTTCAACGGCTCGGCATCCTCGGCACCTGGGACGACCCGTACCTGACGATGAACTTCAAGTACCAGGCGGCCATCGCGCGCGCCTTCGGCCGGTTCGTCGAACAGGGGCTCGTCTACAAAGGCAAGAAACCGGTCCACTGGTGCATCCACTGCCGCACGGCGCTCGCCGAAGCGGAGGTCGAGTACGAAGATCACACCTCGCCGTCGATCTACGTCGAGTTTCCGCTCGCGCCGGAAAGCGCCGACGAGCTCGCCTCGCGCGTGCCGGCGCTCGCCGGCCGATCGGTCTCGGTGCTCATCTGGACGACGACGCCGTGGACGATTCCGTCGAATCTGGCGATCGCGTTTCATCCCGAGTTCGATTACGCGGCGTACATGGTCGACGAAGTCGACGGGCATGACGGCCGCGCGGTGATCGTCGCCGAGGCGCTGGCGCCCAAGGTCGCCGAAGCGGGCGGCAAGACGTTCGGCGCGCCGGTCGCGCGCATGAAGGGCGCCGACCTCGAGGGGATCCGGTTTCAGCATCCGCTCTATGCGCGAACGTCGCTCGGCGTGCTCGGGGAGTACGTGACGCTCGACGCCGGCACGGGCGCCGTCCACACCGCACCGGGACACGGCGCGGACGATTTCGCCACCGGCATGAGGTACGGCCTGGAGATCTACGCGCCGATCGGTCCGGCCGGCCATTTTCTCGACACGGTGGAGCTCTTTGGCGGACAGCGCGTCTTCGATGCGAACCCGAAGATCGAAAGTGCGCTCAAGGAGCGCGGCCGTCTGTGGCATCGCCACGCGTTCTCGCATTCGTATCCGCACTGCTGGCGCTGCCACAATCCGGTGATCTTCCTCGCGACGTCGCAGTGGTTCATCGCGCTCGACGGCGAACCGGTCATCGACGGCAAGACGCTGCGCGAAGCGGCGAAAGACGCCATCGACAACCAGGTGCGGTGGATCCCGTCCTGGGGCCACGACCGCATGTACAACATGGTGGCGAACCGGCCCGACTGGTGCATCTCGCGCCAGCGTGTGTGGGGCGTGCCGATCCCGGCGGTCGACTGCACGAAGTGCGGCGAAGCGATCACGTCGCCGGCGCTCGTCGAGAAAGCGGCGTCGGTGTTCGATACCTACGGCGCGGATGCCTGGTACGAGCGGCCGACCGAGGACTTCATTCCCGCCGGCCTGACGTGTCCGTCGTGCGGCGGCACCGCCTTCGAGCGCGAGATGAACATCCTCGACGTGTGGTTCGATTCCGGATCGAGTCACGAGGCGGTGCTGTCGGTGCGCCCCGAGCTGACGTGGCCGGCCGACATCTACCTCGAGGGCAGCGACCAGCACCGCGGCTGGTTTCAAAGCTCGCTGCTCGTCGGCCTCGGCACGCGCGGGCGGCCGCCGTTCCGCGAAGTCCTCACGCACGGCTTCATCGTCGCCGAGGACGGCAAGAAGATGTCGAAGTCGCTCGGCAACTCGATCGAGCCGCAGGACGTCATCAAGCAGAGCGGCGCCGACATTCTGCGGCTGTGGGTGTCGTCGAGCGATTACACGCAGGAAGTGCGCCTCAGCAAGGAGATCCTGGCGCGCGTCATCGAAGCGTACCGGAAGATCCGGAACACGCTGCGGTACCTCCTCGCGAATCTGTACGACTTCGACCCGGCGGTCGATCTGGTCAAGCGCGAGGATCTCGAAGAGGTCGATCGGTATATTCTCGCCACCTACGCCGACGTGGCCGAGCGCATCCTGCGGGCGTATGAACGCTACGACTACGGTACGATCTTCCAGGCGCTGAACGGATTTGCGACGGTCGACCTCAGCTCGTTCTACGTCGACGTCTCGAAGGATCGGCTCTACACCTTCGCCGCGCGCTCGCGGGAACGGCGAGCCGCCCAGACGACGATGTATCTGATGGCGGACGGCCTGACGCGGCTGGCGGCGCCGATTGTGTCGTTCACGGCGGACGAGTTGTGGCGGTTTCTGCCTGGCGCGAGGGAAGAATCGGTTCACATGGGGCTCTTTCCGACCTACGCGGCGCTCGAGCCGTTCGCCGATCGCGATCTGGTCCAGCGCTGGACGAAGCTGATGGCGATCCGCGAAACAGTGCTCGCCGAGATCGAGCCGCTCCGGAAAGGGAAGCAGATCGGGAGCTCGCTGCAGGCCAAGGTGATCCTGTCGGCGACCAAGCCGGAGCTCGCGTTCCTCGAACCGTACGCGCGCGATCTCGCGATGCTGTTCATCGTCTCCGAGGTCGAGCTGCGGCCGGCGCCTGGCGGCCCTGGCGACGTCAAGGCTGAGGGCGACGCGAAACCGCGCGTCACGATCGAGCGCGCGGGCGGCGTGAAGTGCGAGCGGTGCTGGCGCTACGTGAGCCAGGTCTCGAACGACGCGGCCTGGGCCGGCTTGTGTGAACGCTGTCAGGACGCGCTGGCGCAAACCACCAATGTCTGAAAGAGGCGCAGTGGGACACGACAGTCCGGGCGAACCCAGACAGCCGGCGCCGGCGCGCCGGCTGGAACTCTGGCTGCCGATCGTGATCGTCGTCCTCGATCAGCTCTCCAAGGCGATCGTGCGGGCGACGCTGCCGCTGCATGCCAGTCGGGAGATTGTGCCCGGCTTTCTGGATTTCACGCACGTCCAGAACACGGGCGCGGCGTTCGGCATCCTGAACGAGGTCCATTTTCCGTTCAAGACCGTCGTCATCGCGGTGATTGCGACGGTCGCGCTCGTCGGCGTCGGCCTCTACGCGGCGAGTCTCGCGCACCATCAACTGGTCGCCCGGATCGGGCTCGCGCTCATCATCGGGGGCGCCGCCGGCAATCTGCTGGACCGCATCATCGCCGGCTCGGTGGTCGATTTCGTGGACGTGTACTGGCAATCGCATCATTTCTGGGCGTTCAACGTCGCCGACTCCGCCATCAGCATCGGCGTGGCGATCATGATTCTCGATATGCTGGACGTGGGGACGCATGTATCCAAGGCTGTTTGAGCTCGGACCGATTACGGTCTACACGTACGGCGTTCTGCTGGCCGCGGCGTACCTGCTCGGCTTGAAGGTCGCGATGGTGCGCGCCGAGAAGCGCGGGCTCGACGCGGCGCGCATCCTCGATCTCGGCATCTACATCATCATCAGCGCGCTCATTGGCGCGAAGCTGCTGCTCTTCATCACCGACTTTCAGACGTTCAAGAACGACCCCCGCGAGCTCTTGACGCTCGCGCGATCGGGCGGCGTCTTCTACGGCGGCCTCATCCTCGCCGTCGGCGTCTCGCTATGGTACATGCGCCGCGTCGGACTCCCGTTGTGGATGACGTGCGACGTGTTTGCGCCGGGGATTGCGCTCGGGCACGCCATCGGGCGCTTCGGCTGTTTCTTCGCCGGCTGCTGTTACGGGCGGCCAACCCGGATGCCCTGGGGCATCACCTTCACCGATCCGTTCGCGGCGGCCAACGTCGGCACGCCGCTCGGCATTGCGCTGCATCCCACCGAGCTCTACGAGGCGGGGGCGGAGCTGCTGATCCTGGGCGTGCTGCTGCTGACCGAGCGCAAGGGCCGCCCGTACGCCGGGCGGACGTTCTGGCTCTACATGCTGCTCTACGCGATCTCGCGCTTCATCATCGAGTTCTACCGGGGTGACGAGCGCGGCACGATCCTGATGTTCTCGACCTCGCAGTTCATCTCCGTGATCCTCGCGCCGCTCGCGATCGTGATGCTGGTGGCTCTGTCGCGCCGCCGCGACGCGCCGGCCCCGGAACGCAAGCGCGGGTCGAAGAACGTCGCGTGACCACCTTCACCGTGCCGGACGACTCCGAGGGCGTCCGGCTCGATCGGT
>Ga0097691_1003082_pt1 | contig 10511 bp, 11 predicted proteins | sample NGESurdeep072012_8_FD_72858 | JGI IMG/M metagenome (GOLD analysis project Ga0097691, IMG submission 72858) | Arctic peat soil microbial communities from Barrow, Alaska - NGEE Surface sample 210-1 deep-072012 | ecosystem: Environmental > Terrestrial > Soil > Wetlands > Peat ...
GGCGGTCAATAGTGCGGAAATTGTTCATCGGGGCGACGTTCGTTGCAATGGAGAATCATCGCACCGATTCTATCCCAAACGATTCCTATCCCGTTAAGTCCGACAGGCTGCTAGGCTGTGCACGATCTTGGCGATCTGCGTCCTGGCGATGTTGGTCAGATCGAAGGGAAAGATCAGCATATAGCCGGGAACCGTGATCAGCGCGGTTGCGCCGATCACGCCCCAGAACGGCAACTTATTTGCAGACCGTCATCTATTTACCCGGCAGCTTGAAGCTATTTGTTGCCATTCGCTTTGAATTTTTCTCCGGCCGGCTTGAGTTTGCCGCCGCCGGCTGGGTTCTGGTGGCATTGTCCACAAGGCTTTCCGGTTTGGGTGGCAAATTGCGGTGTGGCATTGGCCGGTCGAGAAACAGTCGCGGACAACGTGACTGCGATCAATATTGCGGCGGCTGTGCCGCAAACAAGGACGAAGGCTTTTTTTGCATGCACTTTCATGATGAATCCACCTAATCCTTTGTGGGACGCCGTGTCGTTCGGCTCGCTCATGATTCCCCTGCGCAAAAAAGCGCACGTCGATCACACCTGGCGAGGAGCAACCAACGTACTGCTTGGATTAGCCAAGCTCGTCGGGGAGGAAATTTAAAACGACTAGATCTGCTTGCAGACCGTCATCGATTATTTCGGCAACTTGAACCCGTTCTTTTTGAAGTTTTCGCCAAACGGCTTGAGCGCGCCGCCGCCGGCCGGGTTCTGGTGACATTGTCCACAAGGTTTTCCGGTTTGGGCAGCAAATTCCGGTTTGGCATTGGCCGGTCGAGAAACAGTCACGGACAGCGTTCCTGCGATCAATATTGCGGCCGCCGTGCCGCAAACAAGGACGAAGGCTTTTTTTGCATGCACATTCATATCGATTCTCTCTGTTGCTGATTGCCGACAGGTTGGAAACATCGACCGATGGACTACCTTTGCGCGCATGGCCGCTTTTTTTAACAAGCTGTCAACGCGCATCAGTTCATTTTTGTTAGCAAAAAGCGCGGTTGGCAACGTTGATTCAGATCAAGTTGCATTTGGGTGACATGCCGAAATTAAATTTGTAAAAATTTGTAAACTTGACCTGGATCAATATCGATTGCCCTTGCGCAGATATTAAAAATTCGTAATAAAAGGCAGTACTGAGGAAATAAAGGCAACGGGCAGGATGGGGGCGGTTTTTCTGGGGCATATTCTTGTTGGAGCGTGCGCCAGACAACCAAAAAAACGACAATAAGCGTTACATAGCACCTGATCCTCCCAAATGATGAACTCGTATAGTCAGCGTCCTGTCGACGCGTGACGTAGAGTTGTGCGGGGGACGTTCGGTGAAAAACTGTAGTCGTATTGCCGTCGATTTCGCTTCCAGCGAAGCATCAACCAACGTTCTGGAAAAACCTAGATTTAGACTGAGTAAGAAGTTCGTATTAACTGCGGCATCAGCGCTCATCTGTTGCGCGTTGCTCGGTTTGGCTCAAACCGCCAAAGCCGAGGGGACTTTAACTGTCGCGGACCTCAAGGCGGCGCTGGGCGGTTTGCCGCAAGCGGTCAATTCCGAACAATCCGGCCAACCTCACCAGCAATACGCTGGCGATGAAGCATTGTCGGCACTGAGTAGTTTTGCACAGCAGATTGGGGCGCAAGCGCCTAAGCCGGCCAGTGCCGAAACAGCCGTCAATCCCGACCGCCAATTCGACGACCAAGCCTATTCGGCGCTGCAGGCTTTTGCCCAGCGCCTTGGCACTGCCCAACCGGAATCGATCAAGGCTCTGCCAAAATTGGCCGAGTCCAACAATTTGCTGGAGTTCCTGCAGGGCGGCTCCTCTTCGCAATCTTCTCCTGCCGCTAAGACCCCGAAAGGCCCGGCAGCGGCGCGGCAACGCTCAAGCGCTCCGGTCGACGCCGCCTTCGTCGGGGAGAAGGTTTGTCTAACCTGCCACACGAGCCAGAACGCGGCGTTCGAAAAGACGCTCATGGGCCGGATCGGCAAGACCCAAAAAGGCAAGTTCGCTTGCGAGAATTGCCACGGTCCGGGCTCGGCGCACGTGAAGGCCGGCGGCGGGCGCGGCGTGGGCGGGATCATCTCGTTCCGGCCGGAAGATCAGGCGCGCACGGCGGAAGAGAACAACGCCGTTTGTCTTACCTGCCATGAGAAGGGCGATCGGACTTATTGGAATGGCAGCACCCACGAAACGCGCGGCCTCATGTGCACGAACTGCCACACGGTCATGAAAGAGGTGTCGCGCAAGCACCAGCTGAAGACCGTATTCGAACCGGACACTTGCTTCCAGTGTCACAAGGATCGGCGCGCGCAAATGGCCCGTTCGTCACACATGCCGCTGCGCGAAGGCAAGATGACCTGCACGAACTGTCATAATCCGCACGGCAGTGCCACCGAAGCGATGCTGCGCGAGAACTCGATCAACGACACTTGCTACAAGTGCCATGCCGAGAAGCGCGGACCATTCCTGTTCGAACACGCTCCGGTGCGCGAGAACTGTTCGAACTGCCACGATCCGCATGGCTCGGTGAACGAATTCCTGCTCAAGGTTTCGCGGCCGCGGCTGTGCGCCGAATGCCACGGCTTTGGTCACGGGCTTAGCAGCGGACCTGCGGCTGTCCAAAGCATGGGGCGTTCCTGTCAGAACTGCCACACTGCGGTCCATGGCACGAACTCTCCGTCAGGGGCCTTGTTACACCGGTAGGAGATACGTGGCGGGAAACGATTGCCGACGGAATAGGCAATCAACGAGTGGATGTTGGTGTTAAGGGGCGGGTGACATGAGACTGCGAGTTGAATTCCTTCTGACATGCGCGGCTGGTGCTTTATTGATCGGCGCGGGACCGTTGATGCCGAACGCGCTCGCTCAATCGGCGCCGCAAGCCGAGCCGATACCTTTCTGGTGGTTCCACGGTGAACTCGAAGCCGGCGGACGCATGTTCCTCAACAACCCGCAGCGCAATGGCGTCAACTCCGCTGGGCAAAACAGTCTCGCCAAATATTACGAATATAGCACCATCAAGCCAGGGGCGTTCCTGAACGGCTATTTGTCGACCGGCAGCAAAGACGGTCTTTACCAGGTCGACGTTTGGGCCAAGAACGTCGGCTACAGCGATCAGAGCTATACTGCCGACCTGTCGAAAGCCGGCGAGCAGTATCTGTCGCTCGGCTATGATCAAACCCCGCACATCTACAGCACCAGCGCTCAGACTCTTTACAATGGCGTGGGCAGCAACGCGCTGACGCTTCCGACTGGCCTCTCGAACAGTCTGTACAACGCGTCCGGCAAAGGTAATTACGGCAGCGTCGGCTCCGGTGCCTTTACTTCAACAAACGCAGCTAACGTTCAGGCTTTGATCAACCAAAACGTCCACACGACCGACATCGGAATCAAGCGAGACACAGCGTCGGTCGAATATCGCTATACCCCGACCGCGAATTGGGACATCAAAGCCGATTACTCCGATATGCGGAGAACCGGAACACAGGTGGACGGCGTTGTGTTCGCTTGGGGCACCAGCGGCGTGAGGGTCGATGCTCCGAAGCCGGTGAACGATAGGACACAGAACTACGGTTTAAACGGCGAGTACGCGGGCACGTCCCCCTGGGACCAGAAGTTCAACTTCAAGCTCGCGTATAACGGCTCGACCTATAGCGACGGGTACGACTCTTACACGGTTGAGAACCCGTTCTGCCCGACTGGCGCCAGCAGCGCGACCAGTTGTGCCCGCACTGCCTCTACCTCCGCTCCGCTAGCCCGCATGACGCTGCCGCCCGACAATCAGGCCAATGGGTTCTCGGGAACTCTTGGGGCTGACCTGCCATTCAAGAGCCGTTACATGGGGACCATGTCCTACAGCATGATGCGGCAGAACGAGGCCTTTGTACCCTTTACCACTACCTCCGGCTTGACGGTTAATGGGCAGGCGGCAAATAGCACGAGCTCGCTGCCTGCGAGCAGCTTGAACGGTGCCATCAACACGCTGTTGCTCAACAACGTGGTGGTGACCCAGATCACGCCTGACCTGAAATCGAAACTGAGCTACCGCTACTATGACTTCGACAACAATACGCCCTCGCTAACTTTCCCGGGCACGGGCAACACGAATGCATGGGTCGGTGCGGATACCACCGTTGTAAACAATTACCCAAGTCCCCGGAGCTTGCAGGCCTCCTATAAAAAGCAGAATGCTGGCGCCGATTTGAACTGGCACGCCACTCGGCAGTTGAATCTGGGAGCCGGCTACGGTTTCGAGCGATACGACAGGACGTTTGCAGAAGTCGCCGTCACCAACGAGAACTCTGGCAAGATTTACGGCGATTGGAAACCTACGAGCTGGGTGACCGCGCGTGCGAGCTGGATATATGCGGCGCGGCGATTTGATGGAAATTATGATACCTATAATAACGTCTTGACCAACATGTGGGTGACGGGGGGCTCGGGTGGCCTCACTCCCACCGCAGGCCTTGTCTCGAACCAGGCCTATCGGAATTACATGTACTCCGACCGCGACAGGAACCAGGGAAAATTTTCGTTCGCCGTTGATGTCGCGCCTGGGTTCACCCTCACGCCGACCGCTGGGCTGAAATACGATAACTACCTGAACAATGTAAATCTCGGTTCCCTGACGACAAGCTGCACGGGCTCGGCAAACTGCTATTACGCGGGCACCTATAATGGCGTGGCGCTGAATGGGACCCAACCGGGCCTGAAGACGGATAACTCATGGAACGTGGGCCTGGAAGGTTCTGTCGTCGTCACCCCCAGCGCAACATTCATGTTGTCCTACACGCGGGAATATGGCGACAAAGAATTAATCTGGTGTGGCAGCAGCACCGCCAGCACCAGTGGCGCCAACGTGAGCCAAGGCTTCTGCAGTGCCTTTTCGAATAGCAATACCACGGGCACCGGCGCTCCCAGTGGCTCCATCGACGCCCGCATGAAGGACACGGTGGATACCTTCATTGGCACGTTAAGATATGCGGCAATCCCAAACCAGCTCGACTTCACATTTAGCTACACCTTGTCGATGGCCAAAGACAGCACGGCGATTAACCCGGGTCCGTTCGCTGGCTACGGGAGCGGCGCTGCAGGCAATTTCAACACAGGCCAAGTGTCTCTTGCAGGCGGGCCGTTCCCGGATACCAAGACCACCTTCCAGCGGTTTGACGCCACGGCCAACTACAAGTTCGATCAGGATCTCGTCCAGCGGCTCGGCTGGAAAGGGGAGGTTTCGACGAGATTGCGCTATGCCTACGAGCGCACCAGCGTGACCAACTGGCAGAACGATATGATGCAGACTTACATGTATTCGGGCGCTAACCCTACGCTTGGGTACCAGACCTGGATGGCTGGCAACAACCCCAACTACAACGTCCACCTGCTCGCCGCGTCGCTGATCTTTAAATGGTAGCTGCATCGCTGCCGGCATAATCAACTGATACGGAGGAGCGGCCATTGGGCCGCTCCTTTCGTTTGAGCCGCCGGCTCACCCCTATGCGACACCCTGGAAATTGACCGCGGCGCAACGCACGCAATCGTGATCCCGACGCCACGCCCCGCCAAAGTCCTTCCGCACAGCCAACCGGAGGCTTAATACAAAGCCTCCGTAACAAGCGGCACGCGCTGCCCAAGCTTCTTTTTGACGTTCGTCAAAGTTGAACCCAATTTCCGATATAAAAAAATTATAGGAAATGATGGGAGACCATCTATAAATAGATCATACGAAACGGCAGGAGACCGGCTATGAAGCGGCAACCTCTTTTTTTCGCAGCGGCTGCTGCGCTGGCCATTGTGGCGGCGGCTGGCATGCAGATCACCACGTCATCCACCGCTTTTTGTGCCCCGCAGACCAGCCAGACCAAGAAGAGCTTTAGAGAGGATGTCGTGCCAATTCTTAAGGGGCGATGCGAGAGCTGTCATCAACCGAACGGGGAAGGAACCCAAAAAAGCGGATTGGACCTCACCTCTTATGCGGGCATAATGAAGGGCACCAAGTTTGGGCCGATGGTCATACCGGGCGATCCGGAGAGCAGTAATCTGATGTTGCTGCTCGATTGGCGTGCTTCCCCGGAACTGCGAATGCCGCACGGGAAAAAGCAGCTATCGTCGTGTGACCGCAACGACATTCGAGCGTGGATCCGAGAGGGCGCGAAAGACAACTGACCGCCTGCTTTATAGGCCGGAAGGCCGAGGAGCTTGCTGTGCGCGGTTTTTCTTCACGCTCAGGTGGACGGTTTGAAGATCGAGATGCACGCTGCCTGAGGCTCCCCCATGCAGCCATCGACGAAGGGGGCCGACTGGCATTCCGCATAGCAATACGCCGCGTTCGGCAACGCATCGAGCGCCGGACGGTCGATCGTCTCCAGCAGCTCGTTGCGGCTCTTGCCTATGCGGCGCATAACCTTGGCGTTGATGGCCGTTACGCAGTCACGAATCGCCGCGTTCAACTCGGCCAGCGAGAAGAAGCGGCGATGGCGTAGCTTCGCCAGCACGAAGCGCTGGACGATCTGGACCGCGACCTCGACCTTCGCCTTGTCGCGCGGCTTCATCACACGGGCGGGGAGCACAACGCAGCCGTAGTGGTCGGCGAGGTCCTGGTACGTCCGGTTGATGCCAGGCTCGTAGCGCGATGGCTTCGTGATGCCAGCCTTCAGATTGTCGGGCACGAGCGCCTTCGACACGCCGCCGATCGCCGCAAATGCGTTCACATGCGCGCCGATCCAATCGGGCAGCGTCTCGGTCCAGCGCGCCTCGGCGTAGGTGTAATTGGACGCGCCAAGCGCCGCGACAAAGATGTGCGCGCGATGCTCCTCGCCAGTTGTCGGATCAAAAACCGGCATGGTGTCGCCGGCCCAGTCGACGAACAACTTCTCGCCAGCAAGATGCGTCTGGCGCATCGTCGCCGAGATGCGCTTCCTCCAGTCGCTGTGCCGCTCGCAGAACCAGCTGTAGGCGTAGCCTTGGGCATGCTCGGCGCGATACTCCTGCCAGAGCAAAGCCAGCGTCACGCCGCGCCCCTTCAGCTCCGCATGGATGTGAGACCAGTCCGGCTCGGTGCGTGCCGCGCACGACGCCGTATCCGTCGGCGGAAACAACCGCCGCTCCAGCTCGGCATCATCGATCTCGTCCAGGATCGGCCAGCTGAGACCCGCCACGGCCGCACGACGCACGTACTCGCCGACCGCCGTCTTGCCGATCCCCGTCGCCTCGCCGACAAGGCGCCGGCTCATCCCCAGCGCGTGCGTCAGACGCAGCACGTCACGTATTTTCCTCATCGACACTCTCTCCGCCGGCATCGGTCACCCCTTGGTTGCAAAGGAGACCGATCGGCTGATTCGACTGTCGACGGGAGTGCTCTCTACGCCGCCATCACCTGCTGTCCGCAATCACCGGATTGCTGTCCGCCTTGCGCTGGAAACGGTGTCCGCGTTGCACCGGATTCCCCAGGCTGGCCGCTAGCGCCTGCCATGGGTTGCCGCCGTCTTCGTGTTGTTTGGGATCGTCTGGTTGCCGGTTTCAGCCCTGCTGGGAGTAACCTCGACCAGTGAATAGCTACTCGATGTTGCTCAAATCGCTTTCATACCGGCGGCAATAATATTCCCTGACGACAGGACCATCGGTCTTGTCAAAGATATTGCTCGATCTTGATATGCATCCCAATCAGGCGTCGACAGCTTGGTGACGCGACCTCTTTTGCAAGCGCGCACGAGCCGATATTCAATCCGACGGCGTTGACCGCCAATTCTGCGGCGGGCCACGACGAGCCGCCAGCCCCGCGCCTTCAATTTCTAGCTGATCTTCTACAGTACGAATATTCAAGCCATTGAACGCGCGTAGAAATCCGCGCTCGAAAAGCGGCTTGGCACTACATTTCGGGTGATTTGTAAAACTCGGATCAGGCCTCGGCTACCTGACGGACAGTTGGTGGCAGGGCAACGCCGACGGCGCGCAGGGCGAGGCTGGCGGCAGGGCGAGGAGCCGAGCGCAGCAGGAAGCGCTTGTTGTCTTGTTCGACCTCGGTCTCGGTCAGCGAGTCAAGATCGGCGAGGATTTCGGGCCACGAGCCCAGCTTGCCGAGGTCCGCGATGCGGTCCTCCAGTGCCTTCTTCAGCACGAGGGCGAGGAAGCTGCACGACACGTGACCACGGATCGTCTCGTCGAGCTTGTGGAAGATCGGACGCGTGGCGAAAAGGCTCTTCGCTGTGCGGAAGATTTGCTCCACCATCGTCAACTGCTTGTAGCAAAGCATGACATCGAGCGGCGCGATGTCGGTGTTGGTGCGCAGCACGAAGATGCCGTCGAACCTGGCGTCCTCCTCGGCCTTGGCGCGATCTGATCCACCCCCGCAAAAGTGGTCCGACCTGAGGTATGTCTTTGGACATAGAGGAGGACTGCAATGCCGAGGAAGAGACACAAGCCGGAAGAGATTGTCGCGAAGCTGCGACAGGTTGACGTTCTGGTTTCGCAGGGCCAGAGCGTTGTCGATGCGATCCGTCAGATCGGCGTGAGCGAGGTGACTTATTATCGCTGGCGTCAGGAGTTTGGTGGCCTCAAGAGCGACCAGGTGAAACGACTGAAGGAGCTCGAGACTGAGAATGTCCGGCTCCGGCGTGCCATCTCAGATCTAACGCTCGACAAACTCATTCTGCAGGAGGCTGCCCGGGGAAACTTCTAAGCCCCGCGCGTCGCCGAGCCTGTATCGAGCATGTCCGACATGAACTGCATGTCTCCGAGCGTCGCGCTTGCGCGGCACTCGGCCAGCATCGCTCGACACAGCGCAAGGCACCGCGGGGCCGTGAAGACGAAGAGCGGCTGACCGCCGACATCATCGAACTGGCTCATCTTTACGGCCGTTATGGCTATCGCAAGATCGCCAGACTGCTGCGGGATGCGGGTTGGCTGGTGGGTGACAAGCGGGTCGAGCGGATCTGGCGGCGTGAGGGACTGAAGGTTCCCAAGAAGCAGCCTAAACGCGGGCGGCTGTGGCTCAATGACGGATCCTGCATCCGACTGCGGCCAGAGCACCGCAATCACGTCTGGTCCTACGACTTTGTCGAGGATCGCACCCATGATGGGAGGAAGTACCGCATGCTCAACGTGATCGACGAGTTCAGCCATGAGTGCCTGGCGATCCGTATCAATCGGAAACTGAAGGCCATCGACGTCATCGACGTGCTGTCCGATCTCTTCATTCTGCGCGGTATCCCTGGCTACATTCGGTCAGATAACGGTCCCGAGTTCGTGGCAAAGGCCGTGCAGGAATGGATCGCTGCCGTTGGCGCGAAAGCGACCTACATCACACCAGGCAGCCCGTGAGAGAACGGCTATGTCGAAAGCTTCAATGCGCGCCTGCGCGACGAACTGCTCGATGGCGAAATTTTCTACACGCTGAAGGAGGCACAGATCATCGTCGAAAGCTGGCGCCGGCACTACAACACGATCCGTCCGCATGAATCGCTCGAATATCGGCCGCCTGCACCCGAAGTCTTTGTGCCCGCATTCGCCGCGTGGCCAGCTGCGCTACGCCGACCGGCTTCGCCGGCCACGCTCACGCTGGCGCAAAGGCCAAAGCTAAACTAACATTCAAGCTGGACCACCCGGTGGGGGCCGATCACCGGACTCAGCGCGACCCATCGCACCTTTGGTCACCGGCACGCTTTTGAAGATCGCAGCCCTGAGAATCCAAAATATAGAGCGCCAGCGTAACAGCGAGCCGCTTGGCTGGCCGTTACGTTATATTCCAGATGGCCGAGGTCGCCATCCCACGGCAAATGTCCCAGGAGATTTTGCTGCTGATCGCGGAACTGCGGCCACCACTAGCGCCAGCGTGAGACGCCAATCGTCACCACTGCCGCTCAGGCTGCCCGACGTCCTGGTAGCCAGCCACACCTCGCGTTGGTCTTGCAGGAAGGTCGGAAAAACGTGAATATTCTCGCCAGATCGGGAGTCATCTGGTGGGACGGCCCGAACGCGAGGACCATGAGAACTTGGATCAGGATCATCGTGATTGCGGCCGCTGGCATGGCCGCCGCCGTACCGGTGCGCGCCGAAATCAGCGCCGATCTTGCCAAGAACTGCCGCGCGATGATGGCGAAAGCACACCCGACGCAAATGTACGGCGCAAGCGGCACGGCTGCGTTACAGCGTGACTATTTCAGGCAATGCATCAATCGGCAGGGAACCGCCGGCCACCGGTTCTATCACGCGCGGTGACGAAGAAATTCGGTAGTGTCCGTATTGCGACCCTGCGGGTCGAGTCTTACGTCTTTGATGAGGCCGCCTCATGTGTGGATGGCCCCCGACATGCAAGAGCTTTTTTTGTGAGGGGCAGAGGTCGCTTGCGGTCATGTGTCCGGCCTTTCTGTGCGGTCACACATGGACCGCTGGCCTTGATGGATTCCGCGGGTCGAGGCCTTATCAGTTGGTCGGGATTTGAACCCCTCTGAGGCGGTCAGGCTTCTCTCGATCCGTCGGG
>Ga0097691_1003084_pt1 | contig 10507 bp, 8 predicted proteins | sample NGESurdeep072012_8_FD_72858 | JGI IMG/M metagenome (GOLD analysis project Ga0097691, IMG submission 72858) | Arctic peat soil microbial communities from Barrow, Alaska - NGEE Surface sample 210-1 deep-072012 | ecosystem: Environmental > Terrestrial > Soil > Wetlands > Peat ...
GATGGGGTTAGATCCATTTGAGCGCGAAATGGCAGCTTTCCAAGGGTAATTACTTCAAGCCAGGACAGATTGGTTTTGGGCCACCGTTAATATTTCCATAACGGTGGTTGGTAATACAGACGCTCTGCTCAAGTAACCAACGAGGAGCCTCAATGTCGCCTCGTTGTGCAATTGGGCGAGCATCAACACTTAAACCTTTTACCAGTAGTGCGCCGCGCGGTGGCACTTCATGGGAAAGCCAACGAACTTTGCCGGTAGCTCGTGCCACCAATTCCTCAATTGTCTCTTCTTTGCTACTGCTAAATTCAACAGCTGCTCCTGTTATGTCTGCAATGTACTTCGCGAGGGCAGTCTCATCACGAGTGGTTTCATTATCAAATCGGACGATAATCGGCGTGAGTGGTCGGCGATACCGATGATAATTGCGCTCAACATTTAGGTCGCTGTGATCAATTGCTCGAGAGCCAACTTCATTCCACCACTTCAAGGCACTGCGTTTGGCAAGGTCTAAATGTTGAATGGGTTCCCAGTTGCGAAGTGAATTTACATAATGGTGCCCGCCAGCTTTGGCAGTTGCTCCCACACTACTTTGCTTCCAACCACCAAATGGTTGGCGATTGACGATCGCTCCCGTAATTCCGCGATTGATATATAAATTGCCCGCTTCAACGTGTTCCATCCAGTAATCAAGTTCGACAGGATCGAGTGAGTGAATACCCGCAGTAAGTCCAAAATCTGTTCCGTTTTGCCACTGCACTGCCGTCTTGAGGTTGGGTGCGACCATAAGTGCTAGGACAGGCCCAAACCATTCATTGCGATGACTCCACGATCCTGGCTTAACGCCAATTTTGACTCCTGGTCGCCACAACTGTCCGGCATGATCTAACTGTTCTGGCTCAATTAACCAACTTTCACCATCATCGAGATGATGAAACGCGCGGGACAAATTGCCCTCCGGGGCACGAATGATGGGACCAACTGCAGTTCCGTATTGATATCCGGCGCCAACTTTAAGAGTGGAGACATCATCAATGAGTTGTCGTATGAAAGCCGGATCTTTATAAACGCTTTCGATGATAATGCCAAGACTGGCTGCTGAACATTTTTGACCGGCGTGACCAAATGCAGATTGAACTAAATCTTTTACCGCAGCATCAATGTCGGCGCACGCTGTAATAACCAGCGCATTTTTTCCGCTGGTTTCGGCTAGTAGATTCAATTCACCCCGCCATTGAACAAACATTCGCGCAGTGTCGATAGCGCCAGTCAGAATAAGTGCTTTGATGGATGGGTGAGTTACTAAATACTTTCCATTTTCATCATCAAGACTAGGCAAGAATTGCAATGCATCACTGGGAATTCCTGCCGTCCACAATTGCTGCGCCAGCTCCCAGGCAGTGGCAACTGTTTCGGGGGCCGGTTTAAAAAGTACAGGATTTCCGGCTGCGAGCGCGGCGAAGAGTCCGCCAGCTGGAATTGCATAAGGGAAGTTCCACGGTGGAACGACAAGCACGGTACCGACAGGTGTGCTCTTTTCGTCATCAATTACACCGGCATAAAAACGAGCAAAATCGATCGCTTCACTGACCTCAGGATCGGCTTCTGCCACTGTCTTACCGGCATCGCGGGTCATGACCGCAATACTTCTCGCCCGTTGCGTCGCCATGTAATCCGCAACGCTCTTCAAGATTTCACGGCGCTCGGCCGCACTTTTGCCCGGCCACGAAGACTTCTCTGCGATCGCAATTGCTTGATCAACGAGCGATTGATCAACCACCGAATAGCTATACCACTGTTGTTCATCATCACTTGGATCAATGCCTGCTGCTTGAATCTTTGTATCTATTTTCTTTCCGTTAATAACAACGGGAATTCGGAGTTTGCGTTCAAGCATGATTTTTGCGATCTCACGTGTGGCTTCGACAATGAAGTGAGGCTCTGTTGGGTCCCCAGATGGTTCGTTAAAGAACCCGGAGCCAACTTCTGGTTGGATCAAGTGACGTCGAGATGAAGTTGAAATCGAGTGGCGCTCTTGCACCGATCTTTCAAAGCGCTCCTTCTGTTCCGCAAACTTTGTCTTGCTTTTACCAATTTCAAAAGCAGCTTTGAGATAATTTTCATCAGAAGTATTTTCATCCAGCCTTCGCACTAAGTAAGCAACTGCAGAGGCAAAGTCATCAGTTCGTGCAACTGGCGCATATAACAAAACTTGATGTCCTGATGCCGTGACTGCAAGTGCTTCAGCATTTGCCATTCCTTCTAGCATCTCAATATCGAGTTGGTGCAATACATGACGCTTGCGCGCAACTTCGATGGCCCAGGTAAGGTGGAACAAATTGTGACTTGCAATTCCAATTCGAACTGCGTCTGCATTTTCTGGTCGCAAGGCAGAATCGATTAACCGGGCGTAACTCGCATCAACATCGGATTTGGACTGGTAAGGAGCGGCGGTCCAACCGTTTAACTCCGCCTCAGCGCGCTCCATCGCGAGGTTGGCACCTTTAACAAGTCGAATTTTGATGGTGCCACCAGTCCTGGCATAACGTCCCTGCGCCCAGGTAACGAGATCGTAAAAAGTTTCGTGCGATTCTGGAAGATAGGCTTGCAAGACAATCCCGGCGGTTATTTTAGAAAATTCTGCTTCAGAGAGCACTGTTTTAAAAGCCGAAACTGTTAAAGCCAAATCTCGATACTCCTCCATATCCAGGTTGATAAATGCTTTGTCTTCTTGCGCAGCGCGATACAAAAGTCGTAATCTCTCACAGACTTTGGCCAACGAGCCAGCATGATCAATGGTTACCATCTGTGCGACTACTGCGGAAAGTTTTACCGAAATGTAATCAATGTCCGGTCTGGCGATCATTTCTAGAATTTGTTTGAAGCGGGTATCCGCTTCATGCTGTCCGAGCACCGCCTCACCCAGCACGTTGATGTTTAAACGAATTCCATCTTTAGTGCGCCGGCGCAATATCTTGGTAAGTGCTTCAACTTCAAAGGGCAGGATCATTCCTTGTGAAAAAGTGCGAACGCGTTGGTGCACGATTTTTATAACAATTCCCGGAACTATCTTTGAAATCCGTCCCAAAAGATGGAGCCCGAAGGCATTTACGATTCCAAAACCTTTTATTGACGCCTTTTTGGCAGCTCGTGCGAAAATGAGCGCTGCCTGCTTTGTCGCGTGAATCCGCATCACTTCATCTGTAAGGGTTATGGTTATTTCGATCGCTTGAGGATCTTTAAATAAGCCCGCAAAGCGTTTCCTATTGGCGCGATCTTTTCGGTTCCGAATCGAATCCGCGGTATGAATTAGGTTTCGTGCTTGGGCTATCGAGGTCGTCCGGGTTTTATCGATCGTCGGATCAGTCTCAAAGATTGGAACGCTAGGCATGGTGAGCATTCTTACTTGTTAGCGGTTAAAATTCATCTCTGCTCGTACTAGAATATGCAACATGGAGGTGAGCGTTTACGGCGACGTCGTAGCAGCTCCCGTTTATGGCGATCCCGCCCTTCAAGGTTCAATCCAGCCATGCATAATCGTGGTTTATTCCGATGATCAGTCCGTCCGCGCCGCGATCACAGCAGCCCTTGGCAAGAAACTGCCCGGTGAACATTTGGAACACAAGGTTGTCGAATTCGCTACCGCCGACGCGCTCCGCCTTTATTTGACCGAAAAGCGCAGGGCCGATCTCTTCATTCTTGATGGCGAGGCGGTTCCAGAGGGTGGAATGGGCTTAGCCCACGCCTTGAAGGACGAACTCATCGATTGCCCGCCGATCATGGTCATCATTCAACGGGTGCAAGATAGCTGGCTAGCTAAATGGTCCGGCGCCGAGGCCGTTATTTCCCATCCCATCGACCCATTTACATTGGGTTCTAAGGTCGCAGAGCTTCTCAACTAGCCTCGATGATTACCGGAGATGTGAAAACCAGAGATATGACTACTAGTGATGGTCGCCACAGCTCCTATTTTTCCAGCTGTCGCCACCGTATGCTCCCAGCATGAATCCATATGTCCCGATTCTGGCGATCGGTGGAATTGGCTTCGGCTTCGCAGCAGTTTCGGTAGTTGCTGCGGCACTAACTGGGCCAAAGCGCTACAACAGAGCCAAGGCTGAAGCATACGAATGTGGAATTCAACCATCTCCCGTTGCCGCTGGAGGTGGGCGCTTTCCCGTCAAATATTTCCTGACCGCAATGCTCTTTATTGTTTTCGATATTGAAATAGTCTTTCTGTATCCGTGGGCGGTCTCTTTTAATCAACTCGGTCTTTTTGGTCTTGTTGAAATGGTGACCTTCATCCTTACGGTCTTTGTTGCCTACACGTATGTCTGGCGACGTGGGGGACTGGAATGGGATTAAAAATGAATAGGACTAAACATGGGTCTTGAAGAACAACTCCCCGCAGGATTTGCGCTGACAACCGTCGAAGGTCTCGCCGGATACATGCGAAAGGGTTCGCTCTGGCCTGCAACATTTGGTCTGGCGTGTTGCGCCATCGAGATGATGGCAGCGGGCGCCGGGCGTTATGACTTGGCACGATTTGGAATGGAAGTCTTTCGAGCATCACCACGGCAAGCAGATCTAATGATCGTTGCGGGTCGAGTATCGCAAAAGATGGCGCCAGTTGTTCGGCAAATTTACGACCAAATGCCTGGTCCTAAGTGGGTTATTGCAATGGGTGCATGCGCATCCTCGGGTGGAATGTTTAACAATTATGCGATCGTTCAAGGCGTTGACCATGTCGTACCCGTTGATATCTACCTGCCGGGTTGTCCACCGCGTCCTGAAATGTTGATGGATGCAATTTTGAAATTGCATGAGCAGATTGGCAATACCAAACTGGGTGTAAATCGGGAGGCAGTTATTCGCGAAGTGGAAGCAGCCGCGCTCGCCTCAAAGCCAACCTTCCAGATTCAAGGGTTATTGAAATCATGACCGTAGAACACGGAGCATTTGGTACACATGGAACTGGAGATACTTCTGGTTTTGGCGGATTGGTTCGCGAAAGCGCAAGTCCCGGTTCGACGTCGCGACCATATGGTGGTTATTTTGACGAAATCGCCGATGAACTGGAGCGTGCATATCCAGAGTTTGGCGAGGATATTGAACGCGTAGTCATTGATCGCGGTGAACTCACTCTTCATGTTAAAGCGACGCGATTAGTTCATGTCGCGCAAGTGCTTCGCGACAATCCTGTGCTGCGTTTTGAAATCTGTCTTGGTGTTAATGGCGCGCATTATCCGGATGACAAAGGCCGCGAATTACATTGTGTCTACCCACTTCTTTCGATGACTTTGAATCGTCGGATTAGGCTTGAAGTCAGCGTTCCTGACGCGCATCCCCATCTGCCTTCACTCGTTGAACTGTGGGCTGGAAATAATTGGCACGAGCGCGAGACCTTCGACATGTTTGGAATCATCTTTGATGGCCATCCCGGACTCACACGGATCTTGATGCCTGATGATTGGATTGGTCACCCGCAACGTAAGGATTATCCACTCGGTGGAATTCCAGTTGAGTACAAGGGTGCGACGATCCCAGCTCCATCAGAACGCAGGTCCTATCGATGACTACTCACGATCCTTACGCTTCGGCGCGAGAGACCACCGAAGGTCGCGTCTACTCGGTAACTGGCAATGATTGGGATTCACTAGTCACCGAAATTGGTGCAACTAAAGAGGAACGCGTTGTGGTCAATATGGGACCACAGCACCCATCAACTCATGGCGTCCTTCGCCTTATTCTCGAACTTGAAGGTGAAACCGTTACAGAGGCACGTGCGGGAATTGGCTATTTGCATACCGGAATCGAGAAGAACGCCGAATATCGCAACTGGACGCAAGGTGTCACCTTTGTTACCCGAATGGACTACCTAGCACCGATCTTTAACGAAACTGTATATTGCCTTGGCGTCGAAAAATTACTTGGTGTGACAAATGAAATTCCAGAACGGGCCAGCGTTATTCGGGTCATGATGATGGAGTTCAATCGAATTTCGTCACACATGGTTGCCCTCGGTACTGGCGCACTTGAACTTGGCGCGTTATCGCCAATGATCTTTGCCTTTCGCGAACGCGAAAAAGTTTTGGATATATTCGAGATGATCTCAGGCTTGCGAATGAATATGGCTTATATTCGCCCAGGTGGAGTTTCGCAAGATCTGCCAGAAGGTGGCATTGAAAAGATCAGGCAGACTGTCAAAGAACTTCGCCACAACTTTAAAGACAACGCCAAACTTTTAATAGGTAATACGATCTGGATGAAGCGCACCCAAGGAGTTGGGTACCTGGATCTTGCTGGATGTGTCACCCTTGGAATTACCGGACCAATATTGCGTGCAACCGGTATGCCATGGGATCTCCGCAAAACCGAGCCATATTGTGGTTACGAAAATTATAATTTTGATGTGATTACTGATGACGGGTGCGATACCTATGGTCGCTTTTTAATCAAAATGTATGAACTTGAAGAGTCACTGCGCATTATTGAACAAGCGTGCGACAAACTCGACAAGCTGGATGGCGCGCCTGTTGTAATTGCAGATAAGAAGCTTGGGTCACCAGCAGATCTCAAAGTTGGACCAGACGGTTTAGGTAATTCCGAAGAGCATATTGCTCACATTATGGGCCAATCGATGGAAGCGTTGATTCACCACTTCAAAATTTCGACAGAAGGATTCCGAGTACCGGCCGGACAGGTCTACACCACAGTTGAATCACCTCGCGGTGAAACGGGTGCACATCTAATTTCAGATGGTGGCACCCGCCCTTATCGGGTTCACTTTCGGGAACCATCTTTCAACAATCTTCAATCTTTAGCCGCAATGTGCGAGGGCAGCATGATTGCCGATGTCGTTGCAGCTGTTGCTTCAATTGATCCAGTGATGGGTGGGGTAGATCGCTAATGTCATTTACTGTTGAAGAGCTTGCAACGATGGATACCATCATTGCTCGTTATCCAAAGAGCCGTTCGGCGATTATGCCGTTGTTACATTTTGTACAATCGATAGACGGATATGTCACCCAACGCGGAATTGAAACGATTGCTATCAAACTCGATCTTGCCACTGCAGAAGTCACTGCTGTTTCTACGTTCTACACGCAGTACAAGAGCGAACCAGTTGGTGAATATCATGTTGGTATCTGCACCAATACTTTGTGCGCTGTGATGGGTGGAGACGCGATTTATGAATCGATTTGTGATCACCTTGGTATTAAGAAAGATCAGACGACTTCTGACGGAAAAGTTTCACTCGAGCGTATTGAGTGCAATGCTGCCTGTGATTACGCGCCGGTTGTTATGGTCAATTGGGAGTTTTATGACAATCAGACGCCAGCTTCTGTTACTGAGTTGGTAGATAACATTCGAACCGGAAATCCGCCCGCGCCTACTCGTGGTCCAAACTCGCTTCGCACATGGAAAGAGAATTCGGCGGTTCTGGCTGGTTTCTCTGACGGACTTGCCGAAGAGGGTGTTCAGGCCGGCGCTCCGACACTTTTGGGTCTCGAAATCGCAAAGTCGCAGGGCAAGAAATGACCCAATTAACGCCAGTACTTTCAGAGCATTGGGATGAAGTCGATTCATTCACGCTCGCTGGATATAAGCGAAACGGGGGATATAAGGCGGTTAAAAAAGCCTTTAAATCAACGCCCGATGAGGTCATTGCGCTCGTTAAAGAATCTGGACTTCGCGGACGTGGTGGAGCAGGATTCCCGACCGGAAATAAGTGGAGTTTTATTCCACAAGGCGATAACAAAGCGCACTACTTAGTGGTCAACGCAGATGAGTCAGAGCCAGGAACGTGTAAAGATATTCCGCTGCTTTTGGCCGACCCACATGTTTTGATTGAGGGAATCATCATTGGGTCGTATGCGATCCGGGCAAACCATTCCTTTATTTATCTACGTGGCGAAGTTGTTCATGTCTTTCGCCGAGTTCAACAGGCGATCGATGACGCTTATGCCGCGGGACTACTTGGTAAAAACATTCTTGGAAGTGGATTCGATCTTGAGCTCACCTTGCATGCAGGTGCTGGCGCATACATTTGTGGTGAAGAAACCGCACTTCTTGATTCACTAGAAGGTTTCCGCGGTCAACCGCGGTTACGTCCGCCATTTCCCGCGATCGCAGGCTTGTATGCGATGCCAACGGTCGTAAACAATGTCGAATCAATTGCATCGGTCCCAGCAATTATTAACAATGGCGCCTCATGGTTCCAAGCTATGGGAACCGAGAGGAGCAAGGGATTCACTCTCTATTCGCTCTCGGGTCATGTCAATCATCCCGGTCAATTTGAAGCGCCACTAGGAATTACTTTGCGTGAAATTCTGGAACTCGCCGGTGGTGTTCGAACTGGTCACCAACTTAAATTTTGGACTCCTGGTGGATCATCTACGCCGATGTTCACGGCCGATCATCTCGATATTCCATTGGATTACGAGGGCGTTGCTACAGCCGGCTCCATGCTTGGCACAAAAGCGTTACAAATTTTTGACGAGACTACTTGTGTTGTTCGCGCTGTTCTTCGATGGGTTGAGTTTTATAAGCACGAGTCGTGCGGAAAATGCACTCCGTGCCGCGAAGGTACCTATTGGTTAGTTCAAATGCTGAAGGATTTAGAGGCGGGTAAAGGCACAGAGGCAGATCTCGAGAAGCTCTTGGATCTTTGCGACAATATTGCTGGCCGCGCTTTCTGCGCGCTTGCAGATGGAGCGGTTGCCCCAATTATTTCCTCACTTAAATATTTCCGCGCTGAATATCTGTTGCACTTTAGCGAGGGCGGTTGCCCATTTGATCCAGTTGCAGCAACGCTCTTTGAAACGGCAGGTGCATGATGTCCCCTGAGAATGCCGTAGTCGCGGTCGATACTGTTACCGCCATCATCGATGGCTTAGAGGTGACTGTTCCTAAAGGAACGTTGGTTATTCGCGCCGCCGAACGACTCGGGATTGAAATCCCTCGCTTTTGCGATCATCCTTTGCTCGCGCCGGCCGGCGCTTGTCGCCAATGTCTCGTGGACGTTGAAATTAATGGTCGTGCCTTTCCAAAGCCGCAAGCTTCCTGCACTATCCCGGTTGAAAATGGAATGGTTGTTAAAACGCAATTAACCTCAACTGTCGCTGCCAAGGCGCAAGAGGGCATCATGGAGTTTTTGTTGATCAACCATCCACTTGATTGTCCGGTCTGCGATAAGGGTGGTGAGTGTCCACTTCAAAATCAGGCAATGTCTGCGGGTCGATCAGAAACTCGTTTTGAAGGCCAAAAGCGAACCTTCGAAAAACCAATTCATATTTCATCACAGGTCCTGCTTGATCGCGAGCGTTGTATTTTATGTGCCCGTTGCACCCGCTTCTCTGAAGAAATTGCTGGTGACCCTTTTATTACTATGAATGAGCGTGGCGCACTTCAACAAGTAGGAATTTATGAAGAGAAGCCATTTGAGTCTTACTACTCTGGAAACACGGTGCAGATCTGCCCCGTGGGTGCGCTGACTGGAGCGTCATATCGTTTCCGCGCCAGACCTTTTGATTTGGTTTCAGTTAACTCGGCCTGCGAACACTGCGCATCGGGCTGTGATCTTCGTACCGATATTCGTCGTGGTAAGACGCTTCGTCGTATGGCTGGCGATGACCCAGAGGTTAACCAAGAGTGGAACTGCGATAAGGGCCGTTGGGCTTTCAAGTATTTGACCACTCGTGAGCGTGTTAAGAGCCCCCTTGTTCGTGGCAGTGATGGTGAATTGCATGAGGCATCTTGGCCGGAAGCACTTGCTGCCGCCGCCGGCGGACTTAAAGGCAAGCGAGTCGGTGTACTCGCCGGTGGCCGACTAACCCATGAGGATGCATACGGCTATTCAAAGTTTGCTCGTGTGGCACTTGCTACCAATGACATAGATTTCCGCGCTCGGCCACATTCAGACGAAGAGCGTGATTTCTTGGCTCTCGTTCTTCCAGATTTAACCAGCACTTACGCCGATATTGATAACGCCGATCAGATTGTCTTGCTCAACTTTGAACCAGAAGAAGAGTCACCGATCGTTTTTCTTCGCATCTATCGCCAGATTCGAAAGCGCGCAATCACCGTCCTCTCTGATGCTCCTCTCATTAGCCGCGGTAGCAAGAAGTTAAAAGCGACGTTGGTAAAAAGCGCTTCAGATGTTTCGGGGCTCACAACCAATAGCCTGATTTTGGTTGGAGAACGAGCAGCTGAAACCGAAGGTGCACTTTCAGCCGCATACGCTCTGGCGCAATCAAGCGGTGCAAAGCTCGGGTGGATTCCACGCCGTGCAGGTGAACGCGGTGCTATCGCGGCAGGTGCGATCGGAAATCTCTTGCCTGGATATCGCTTGGTCACAGATTCTGCCGCGCGCGCTGATCTGCAAAGCAAGTGGGGCGTTGCTGCGCTGCCACAAAGCACTGGGCGTTCAACCGCTGAAATTCTCGCCGGCCTCAACAACGAATCTCTTGATGCAGTGGTGATTGGGGGCCTTGATCCAATGGATGTTTCG
>Ga0097691_1003085_pt1 | contig 10506 bp, 5 predicted proteins | sample NGESurdeep072012_8_FD_72858 | JGI IMG/M metagenome (GOLD analysis project Ga0097691, IMG submission 72858) | Arctic peat soil microbial communities from Barrow, Alaska - NGEE Surface sample 210-1 deep-072012 | ecosystem: Environmental > Terrestrial > Soil > Wetlands > Peat ...
TGCGGCGACGGAGGCGTCGGCACCGGCTTACGAGTCGAGTTGGCGATCGGTAGCGGTGAGGACGCTAGTGTTCTGGGCCGCTGCTTCTGCTCGGAAGCTACGAGGCGGGCGATTTGTTCTTGGCTTCCCTTGAGCTGCTCAGCGATTTTAGCCATTTGTTCCTGGCTTGCCTTAAGCTGCTCGGCGAAGTTGACGTTGTCGCGAGCCATTTGTGCCTGCGCCGTCTTAAGATCTTCGGCGAGGTCCGCGTTGTGGCGAGCCATTTCCTGCGTCGCTTTAAGATGCTCGGCCAGTTCCGCATTGTCGCGGACCATTTGTGCCTGCCCCGTCTTGAGCTGATCGATCCCTTGCTCCACGTTTGCGAGTTCGCGCGCTATCATTTGGATCGACTGCGCCAGATCGGGAGCCATTGGAGCGGCTGTCGGAGCTACTGGAGCTGCGCGTTGGAGCGTGGTCTGAGCCTGAGAGGATGGTTGCGGAAGTCCTGCTTCTGTCTTGGCCGCCACGTCAGCGTTATATGGGGCCGGCTGTGCCGGCAGTTCCCTTTTCTCTATCGACACCGATGAGGTTGAAATGGGCTCCGGTGCGGCTTGGCCGTGGTTTGACTGCCACGCAAAGGCGGCAACGCCGATGCACGCTAACGCTAGCAGACCCATGAGGCTCCGTAACACCAGCCTGCCACGCGATGACCCTCGGCCCGGCTCAGCAGAACGCGGTTGCTCGTTAGAAGGATGGCGCGCGGCATTTTTCTCCTTTTCTAACTTGAAAGCCGTCTCATCAAGCTGCACGAGCTGTTCATCTGCGTGCCCAATCTGTCTTTGAGCTTGCGCGATCGCAGCGAGCGCGACATCGCGTGAATGACTTTGTTGCGGGGTCGCCGTGATACTCATTTGGCGCTCCTTTTTCCGGTCCCAGTCACCCCAAAGAAGGGCGGCGGTCTGATCTCCACAGAGCCAATAAAACGCTAAACACTCAGTGCAGATTTGACCAAAACATGGCGGTATGCCGCGTCCCAATTACACACCTCAACGAACGCGCGACCAATCCCCCAAGGATTGGTCGAGCAGCCGGGAATAATGAGGGCCAAAAGTGAGGCATAATCGAGACAGGTGATGGTGTTCGTCCTTGCTTCCGTTCGGCGAATCCCGATCCTCTCACGCAAATCCCCAGCGCTTTTACCCGTTCTGTGGTTCGCCGGTTCGGTGTGATCAGCACGTGAAGAAATGACCGCTATTGGCACCAAACGGACCTCGGCAACCTGGCCGACGATGTCCGTTTCCGGGGGTAGAACAGACCTGCCGGGCGGCCGGTCAGACTTCTCAGTTTGACCCAGAGCGGAACTTGCGCGGACGTCCACGCTGCAGTTTCGATGGAACGATATCTGAGTGGCTAAGTTGGGTCTTCGACATTAGTCCATGGGTTGCGAAACCCTTGCATGGCAGAACGGTATTATGAGCATTGATCGCGAAGCCGGCGGAAGGAACCGCTTGCCGATATTGATGATTGAAATATCTCAAAGAAAAAGATCGCCAATTAGTCGAAGCTGCTTATTTCCGCGGTGAGAGTCGCGATCAGTTGGCGATGCGCTTTGGTGCTCCGCTTAATACGATAAAGACCTGGCTGCGTCGTGCTTTACTCGATCTTCAAGCGCGTTGCGCCGAAAATGCTACAAGTCCGAGACATCCGACTAGCGGTTTTTCGGGATTGCGACCAATCCTTCCATCAATAGATGGAAAACGAGCTTCGCTGAAAGCAATGTCTCTGTAAGGCGCACCATGAACCATCAGAGCACCCTTGCAGGCCGGCAGCGCGGACAACGCGCCTTCCGCCAGACGCATGTTTTTAGAGATGGATGAAACCATGACCGAGAGCCGTGCGAACCCCACCTTTTCTGCCTAGCGAAGGATATTATCGTGCTCGACATCAAAGACGACAAAACTGATACCAAAACTCATGAGATGACAGGCAAGTGCCCATTTGGCGGCGACCGCATCGGCGGTTCGTTGGGAGCGCCCCCGACATTGTCGGACTGGTACCCTGATCGTTTGAAGGTAGAACTTCTCCATCAAAACGGACCGAGGGCGAATCCGCTCGGCGATCACTTCGACTATGCCACAGCCTTCAACACGATCGACTTCGTGGCGCTCAAGCAGGATATCAAGGAGTTTTTAAACTCTTCGGTTGCGTGGTGGCCGTCGGACTACGGTAATTACGGCCCGCAGATGATTCGCATGGCTTGGCACGCGGCCGGTACCTATCGTATCGCAGACGGGCGCGGGGGTGCCGGCGAGGCACTGCAACGCTTCGCGCCGGTTAGCAGCTGGTGGGACAACGGTAACACTGACAAGTCACGGCGCCTGATCTGGCCGATCAAGCAAAAATACGGGAGTGCGCTTTCCTGGGGCGATCTGATGGTCCTCACCGGAAACTGCGCGCTCGAGATCATGGGGTTTCCGACCTATGGCTTCGGCGGTGGTCGGCGCGATGCGTGGGAGGCCGACAGCAGCACCTATTGGGGCCCTGAGGTGTGGAACCCGAAGGATGTTTCCTCCTTTGACAGCATGGTGACGCGCGACAAGCGCTGGCGGGGCAAGAATGGCGACGCAGACTACGACTTGGAGAATCCGCTCGCCGCAACCCATCAGGCGCTAATCTACGTCAACCCGGAGGGTCCCTATGCAAACGGCGACCCGATGGGATCGGCGCGCGATATCCGCATCGCCTTCACCCGAATGGCCATGAACGACGAGGAGACGGTTGCGCTGATCGCCGGCGGTCACGCCTTCGGCAAGAGCCATGGGATGGTCACCGCCGACAAGGTCGGACCTCCTCCCGAGATCGCGCCGATCGAGGCGATGGGCCTTGGCTGGCAAAATCCGGATGGCACCGGCTTTGCCGAATATACGATGACCAACGGCATCGAAGGCAGCTGGACGCCGAATCCGACGCAGTGGGACAATAGCTATCTGGAAAACCTGTTCAAATTCAATTGGGAGCAGACGAAAAGTCCGGCCGGCGCGCTGCAATGGACCCCAAGCGACCCAGGTGCGCCCAAGACCCCTGACGCACACATCCCCGGCAAGATGAATCCGCTGATGATGATGACCAGCGACATCGCACTGATAACGGACCCCGAATATCGCAAGGTGTGCGAAAAATTCCTGAACGATTTCGACGCGTTCACCCAGGCCTTTTCGAAGGCTTGGTACAAGCTGACCCATCGTGACATGGGCCCGCGCGAACGCTATCTGGGCCCGGAAAAGAGGCTTGAAAACGGTCTCCTGTGGCAGGATCCCATTCCACCCCGAGAGCATGATGTGATCGGCGAGGCGGATGTCGACGCGCTCAAGCAGTCCATAACCGCGACCGGCATTTCGGTGTCCGACCTAGTGTTCACTGCCTATTCGGCGGCCGCCACCTACCGCAACAGTGACAAGCGCGGCGGCGCGAACGGGGGGCGACTTGCGCTTGCCCCGCAGAAAAATTGGGCGGTCAACCGGCGAACCGTACCCGTTATCGCGGCTCTCCGGGGCGTAGCAGAGTATTTTAACGGCAAACAAACCGGCAACATACGGGTTTCGCTCGCAGACCTCATCGTGCTCGGGGGCTGCGTGGCGCTCGAGCGGGCAGCATTGGATGCCGGCGTTCAAATTCCGGTTCCGTTCACGCCGGGCCGCCGAGATACGACGCAGGAACTGACCGACATCGAGATGTTCGATTGGCTGAAGCCAGTGGTAGACGGCTTCCGCAATTACGTCGGCGATCAGTTTGCGGAAATGGCGCCGGGTGTCGCGCCGGAGGAAATGTTCCTCGACAAGGCTCAACTGCTCGCACTCACGGCTCCCGAATGGGTAGCGCTGGTCGGAGGGTTGAGGGCAATGGGTGCGAACTACGACGGGTCGGCAAACGGAATTTTCACCGATCGGGTCGGCGTCCTTACCAACGACTTCTTCACCGTCCTGACCAGCATGGATTACGAATGGAAGAAGCAGGACGAAAAGGGCATGATGTTTTCGCTCGATGACCGCGCAACGGGGAAACCGCGTTTCAAGGCGACGCGAAGCGATCTCATCTTTGGCTCTAACAGTCAGCTGCGTGCCGTTGCCGAGGTGTATGCAAGCAGCGATGGGCATACCCGGTTCGTGAAAGATTTCGTGCAGGTTTGGGACAAAGTCATGATGCTTGATCGGTTCGACGTTCGGAGCTGAGACGTATCCGCGCAGTCAATAAGTAAATTGAGCTCGCCGGTCCGCGAGCTCAATTGCCCTGTCACCAGTGAGGGGTTCGGTCGAATTCGCTCAACAAAACTCGACCTTGTCATCAAACATAAGACCGCGAAGACGCTTGGTTTCGACCTTTCTCCAACTTTGTCAAATTCCGCTGACGAAGTTTTCGAATAGGCACGTTATTGCTGCGTCGCTCGAGTTTGTTGTCGGCACTAAAGCGACGTGACCGGCTTGTGTGGCGATGTCCGGTCACGGGGTTGCAACGAAAATCGGTTTTCGAGGCTGACAGGTCCGTTGTTGATGCTGTGGACGGCTCCTCCACCGGCACGTGGGTGCCATAGATGTGGGCGCTGTTAAGGCTCCCACGATTCGGAGGAGCTAACCATGCAAACGATAACGACAATCGGCCTCGACATTGCCAAGTCAGTCTTTCAGGTCCACGGCGTTGACGCTAGTGGCCAAGTGGTCATTCGTCGTCAACTGAAGCGGCGTTCTGTCCTGGCGTTCTTTCAGAAGCTACCGCCGTGCCTGGTCGGTATTGAGGCCTGTGCCTCGTCGCACCATTGGTCGCGCGAACTCCAGGTACTTGGCCATACCGTGCGATTAATGCCGCCGGCTTACGTAAAGCCCTACGTCAAACGGCAGAAGAACGACATGGCTGACGCTGAGGCGATTTGCGAGGCGGTCACCCGCGCCAACATGCGGTTCGTTCCAACAAAGACGCCAGAGCAGCAGAGCTGCCTGATGCTTCACCGCACGCGCCATCTGTTCATCCGTCAGCAGACCGCAGTGATCAATGCGATCCGTGCCCATCTTGGCGAGTTCGGGATTGTCGCCCCGGTCGGACGCAAAGGTGTCGAGGAACTGCTCAATGTCGTGGCCGATCCAAACGACAAGCGGGTTCCGGATATAGCTCGTGCGTGTCTCTCTGCGTTCGGAGTTCAATTGCGCAGGATCAAGGAGCAGATCCTGGAGTTCGACCGGCTTATCAGGGCCTGGCACCGATCCAACGAGATGAGCATGAGGCTCGATGAAGCTCCTGGCGTCGGCCCGGTGCTGGCCACTGCTTTGGTCGCTGCCGTTGCTGATCCAAAGTCCTTCCGATCAGGGCGCAACTTCTCGGCCTGGATTGGGCTGGTTCCTAAACAGCATTCAAGTGGGGGCAAGAACAGGCTCGGCAATATAAGCAAACAAGGTGACCGCTATCTGCGCGGCCTGTTTGTGGCCGGCGCGCTTGCTGTCATCCGTTACGCCAAGATCCATGGCACCAAACATCGGCCCTGGCTCACGGCCTTGCTGGCGCGGCGGCCGACCAAGGTTGCGGCTATCGCGCTCGCCAACAAGATCGCCCGAATGGTCTGGGCCATGATGGCAAGGGGCGAGCGATACAAGGAACCCGTCGCGCTTGCGCGATAAACGAAATCGCGCCGGACAACTGGCGTGATGTGAAGGTTGGGAGGGCGAACAGCACGTAATGCAGAGCCGGTCGATCCGGCGATCAGGACAACCCACATGTGCCATAGCATTCTTGAATGCGAGTTGTTGGTCGGGACCTGATCCGCGGAGGGCATTATGGCCAGCGGTCACGTGAACCGCATTAAAAGGCCGAACACATGGCTGCACCGACCAATGCTGCAAAACGTGAAGAAAGCTCTTGCCAACCCGGAGCCGTCCACACATGGCACTTTTCCGACATGCCGGGCCAATCCGCTGATGTCCGTTGATCGGGGTAGACCGGAAGAGGTTTGGCCCACGGATGCATCAAGGGATTTTGACTATCGGCACAGCCCGCTTGGAGATAGTGAGCACCGGAAAGAACTCGAAATCTCCAAACCATTTGCGGGAAAATCATGAAATTCAGGATACGGACGATCTTCGCCGGCGCAGCGCTTTCGGCGGCTGTGGTCATGGGGCCGTTGGCGGCCCAGCAGCCGACCGAGAAAGCGCCGGCCTACGGGCCGGAACTGGAGGGATTCGACTATCCGTTCCCAGTTCAGCATTTTGCTTTCACGTCGCAGCGGCAGTCGCTGCAGATGGCCTATCTCGACGTCAAGCCGGACCGCCCGAACGGGCAGACGGCGGTGCTATTGCACGGAAAGAACTTCTGTGCCGCCACCTGGGAGCCGACCATCAAGGATCTGGTCGCGGCCGGCTATCGTGTGATAGCGCCGGATCAGATCGGCTTCTGCAAGTCGAGCAAGCCCGCCGCTTACCAGTTCACGTTCAAGCAGCTTGCCGGCAACACCCATGAACTGCTGGCCAAGCTCGGCATCGAAAAGCCGATCGTGGTTGGTCATTCGACCGGAGGCATGCTGGCGGCACATTACGCGCTGATTTATCCAAAGGACGTCAGCCGCCTCGTCCTGGTCAATCCCGTCGGGCTCGAAGACTGGTCTGCGAAGGGCGTACCGCCGATCTCGGTCGACCAATGGTATGCGCGTGAGCTGAAGACCAATGCCGATGGGATCCGCGCCTACGAGAAATCGACCTACTACGCGGGTAAGTGGGAGGATCGCTACGAACGTGCGGTCGACATGCTCGCCGGCCTCAATAACGGTCCAGGCAAGGAAGCGGTCGCTTGGGACTCGGCGCTGATCTACGACATGATCATCACCCAGCCCGTGGTGTACCGGTTCGGGGAAATCTCGGTGCCGACTTTGCTTATGATCGGCCAGAAAGACACCACGGCCATTGCCAAAGATTTCGCGCCGCCGGAGCTTCGGTCCAAGCTTGGAAATTATCCCGAATTAGGCAAAGCGGCCGCCAAGGCCATTCCGGGCGCCAAACTCGTCGAGTTTCCCGAATTCGGCCACGCGCCGCAGATGACGGACCCCGAAGGCTTCGACAAGGCGCTGATCGCGGGCATCTCCAAGTCCTGAGCCCGGGAGTATGTTTTCGGCGCCGTGCCGCGACCGCGTCTCGGCGCCGAACGACTAATGCCCAAGGCTTTGAAATCGCGAAACGCGGACAAATCCGAATTTTCTCATTTCTGGACGAACTGCTGCTTGCCGTCGGGTCTCGGGACCGCAAGGACGGTCCCAGTGTCGTCCTCGGCGGGCTCGTCTGGACGCCCGGCATCACTGTGCCCTTGACGTTACAAGCCAGCGCCGACGAGGCGATCGAATAACGATGCAATTTGCTGCGCTGCATGAGTCTCTTGTTGGCACGAATCGGACATGCCGACCCCATTGGGCGATGTCCGGTTTCGAGGGAAAAGCGGAAAACATCTACTCGGAGTGAGTATTTCGCCTTTTGACCCAAAGCCGACATCGACTTTTGGTGACGCTGGCGGGCCAAACTTGATCTGTATCAAGCCGTCCGAACCGAAGTCGCGGGACAAATGTCGGCGCGCTCCGCTGCTGGCTTCACGACGAATGCACACTCCATGGAATTTCTGTCATGAATAAACATCTGCCCAGCGGACCTGGTAGTCACCCTAGTTGAGAGTATAGTTTGACGCTCGATCCGCGCCGCGCCGACGCCTTCTACATCGCGCTGCAGGCTGCCGGAATGCCGCACGTGCCGGACGAATTTTCGGTCGTCCCGCAGCATCAGATTATCCCCACATCCATCCTCGCCGAGATTGCCAACTTCATTCGCGCCTTCGACCGCGTCACCGGTCGGGTCGCCTGGCAGGCGGCGGCCTTGCGCGAGGCGCCTGCCATTGCGCAGCTGAGAAGACCGGAAGTCTGCTTCTTCAGCGCGTGGGATTTTCATCTTCCACCCGAGGGCGGCTGCCAGCTCATCGAGTTCAACGACAACGGGTCGGGCTTCCTGTTCGCCGCCATCATTAATGCGCTCTACCATGACGCCGCAGGGCTGGGGCGGGAGCGGCAGATTGCGGCGCCAGCGCGCCTGCCCGTATTCGAGCAGCACATCGCCGACTTGATGGAGCAGGAGGCCAAGGCCTTCTTCGGCGAAGATCCTGCAAACCTGCGTTTCGTCCTCGACGATGCCGACTCCTTGCAGCAAGGCAAGTTTCGACGCGAGCTCGAGCTTCTCGTTGAGCTTCTGCGCAAGCGTGGCTGGCGGGCGGAGCTCGGATGCCCCGCCGAGCTTTGTTGGGACGGCCAGCGCGCGCTGTATCGGAAGGAGGCGGTGGGATTCATCATCAATCGCTCGACCGATTTCTTCTGGCAGGGAGATTGCTTTTCGGCCTTGCGCAGCGCCTATCGTGCGGGTTCCGTCTATGTCGCGCCCAACCCTTTCACCTATGCGACGCGCAGTGACAAGCGGCTCTTGGAGTGGCTGTCATTGCCAGACTGGGACAAGGGCCTCGGAATTGAGCCGGCGGAACGTCGGATCTTGGGCGAGCATGTGCCGGAGACACATCTCATCCGCAGCGAAAATCTTGACGCGCTGGTGCAACGAAAAGAGGACCTCGCGTTCAAGCCGCTGCATGGATTCGCGGGACGCGGGCTCCTCGCGAGCGCCACCGTCGGGCGTGCGCGCCTGCGCCGGCTCCTCACCCATGGCGAGGACTATGTCGCGCAGCGATGGGTGGCAAAACCCCGCCTGCAGATCGACGGGACGCCGGTGTGGACGGATCTCCGCGTCTGGGCTTATCGCGGAGAAATCTTCCACCTGTCCGGCCGCGCCTCGCGGCGGCCCGACCGGCTGGATCTAGCGCGCCCTGCCGGATGGCTGCCAACCTATGCGGCGGTTTAGCATGCTGTGGCCCAAGCGAGCGGTAGGGAAGCCGGGAAGAAACTCGTTGGTCCAGATTTCAATAGCGCCTAGCTAGCTAGCGGCATGTACTCGTCAACGTGCCGAAACATAGGCAACTACAAAACCTACGCCGAATGCACAGAGGCGGGACTGAAAATCGGTTGGAGAACCAACGAACAATCATGGTATTGCACCAGCCTGGCGTTAAAGTAATCAAAAATTCGCGCTAAGAATGTCCTAAGGCCGCCAACTGAGGCGGCCTCTTTCATTTCGAATGTCGTCTGTTGGCACAACTCGGACATGGCGCGATGTCCGACTTGAGTCCGTTATGCGCTGAATAGCGGACGTGGGAATTCGGCGGCGAACACTCTCGGCTCATCGATTGCGACACTGCGCGCGGCGTGGTGCCGACAGTAGCTCACAAGCCTGCTGCCGCTCCGATAAGCTCCGCAGAACAGCGTCGCCAACCTTCGCCACCATGGCGATGATTCGGTCGAGGGCGGGCTGGCCACGGGCGGCGAGAGGCTGGACCCGCTGCCGGGGCGTAGGCAAGGATCGAGCGCGACGAGCCGACCTCTAAACCATCCCAATCTCAAGCGTTGTATTCGAACGGCTTGCCGTCGAAAAAAACCCCGTCCGGCTATTACCCCGGCGGGGTTAAAAGTCACGTCCAGCGGTGAGGGAAAAAAGGAGGAGAAAAACCGCCGGATAATTCACCTTATTCGAACCGAGGACGCATACAACCATCGTTCGCGCGGGGCGGCCATCCGATATCGTTGCGGCTTCGGAGCGTGCCGTCAACGAGCCGCTGCATCTTCTAAAAAGTGGATAGAGTACCTGAACATTACGAAGGTGTCGGTGGTCCCCGTGGGGTTCGCCGCTCGCGCCCGCGCTTCATTTAACAATCCCGGCGCTTGTCCTAACCGATGCTGATTTCGTGATCGAATAACGCCGGTCATTGCTGCGATCCATTAGTCTCCTCTTGTGCACATAGCGTCAGTTATTGCGGCGCAGCGACATGTCCGGAGTTGGGTGCAAACCGGAAGTGAACGGCACGCAGCCAAAGTGACGCGACCCAAAAGAGACATCCGTCGCTCCCCAACGTCCTCCGGCTGCTGGCCTTGGTCGATCATCACGGTGCAGCTTCCCAACCGACAACCGGAAGCGGCCTTCACCAGCCGACCAACGCATGACCGTGCGTCAGTTTCCTTTCCTGCCAATTGCAATCGCTGGAAATTTCGGGAAGTGTATCGCAACGGAAGAAACAAACAAAGTGAGGGGAGACTTACGCCATGGCCTTTTCGCTCTACGACGCAACTGTCGCCAACTACCTCCAGATTCTCGGCGCCGTCGGCGGCTTCCTTGAGAAGAGTCTCACACATTTCCGAGAGAAGGGCATCGATCCGGCCGAGATCGTCGAGACGCGACTTGCACCTGACATGCTGCCGTTCCGTTTCCAGATCGTCTCAGTCGCACATCATTCGCGCGGTGCGATGGAGGCGGCGAAGAACGGAGTGTTCGCCCCGTCATCGGGTAAACCAGACCTCGACTATGCCGCACTTCAGGCACTGGTGACGGAGGCGCGAAATGAACTCTCAGCCCTGACGCCAGA
>Ga0097691_1003086_pt1 | contig 10506 bp, 9 predicted proteins | sample NGESurdeep072012_8_FD_72858 | JGI IMG/M metagenome (GOLD analysis project Ga0097691, IMG submission 72858) | Arctic peat soil microbial communities from Barrow, Alaska - NGEE Surface sample 210-1 deep-072012 | ecosystem: Environmental > Terrestrial > Soil > Wetlands > Peat ...
CGCATCCCCAGTCGTTCCGTCAGCACGATGAAGGCGACGACCGCCAAGCCGGTCAAGGCGCCGATCACCAGCGCCAAGACCAGGAAGACCTGGTCCTCTTGTTGCTGCAGCTTGGCTAGCGGGGTTCTCCACCAATTCCCGCTTGTCGTCCGACCGCTCTCACTCATCTCTAAGTGTGTCCTTCGAAGGCAATCCGTTCGTTACTCAGAATCCTCACAATCAGCCAATTCCCGCTCGCATTCCTGTATCTTACGCATGATTTCGTCAATGTATCGCCGCACGAACTCCGGCGGGTAATGCGCCGCAACTGTTCTTGCATCTTGAAAATCAGCCAGCTCTTTTCTGAGCCGCTCTATCTCGCGCCGAATTAGATCGTGGCGACTTATGCTTCCACAATTACCTGTTTTCCCGTACCAACCGAATGACCAGGGGACGCGTGAACGTCCCCTTCCGTTTTCGGAACAACCTAGTGCAGTGCTGCCGTGAAGTGATCGCGGCGGTTCTGCTGCCAGCAACTTTCGTCGTCAGCAGTGCAGAACGGTTTTTCCTTCCCGTAGCTGATGGTCTTGATGCGGCTGGGATCGATGCCCAACTTGACTAGGTCGGTCTTGGCGGTATTTGCCCGGTTGTCGCCGAGTGCAATGTTGTACTCTTCCGAACCGCGGTCATCGCAATGCCCTTCGATGACAATCACGAGGTTGGGATGCTCATTGAGGAACTTGGCATCGGCGGCGGTAATGTGCGCCTCGTCGGCGCGGATGGTGTATTTGTCGTAATCGAAATACACGTCCTTGACACTACGGGCGAACAGTTCCTGGTCGGTCAGACCGGGCGCTGAGGTGGCCGTTGATTGGGTGACTGTGACGCGGGCGCTGGTTTCACGCTCCCCGCCGGGGCCCTTAGCAGTCAGTTCGTACGTCGTGGACTCGGTCGGCTTTACCTGTTTCGAACCCGAAGCCACGACTGACCCCACTCCGCTGATCGTAACGTCCGCAGCGTTGCTGGTGGTCCAGGTGAGTACCGCTGGCTGACCTGACGTGAGCGTATCCGGATGAGCGGTGAGACTTACAGCAGGCGCCGCCGGTGCCGGCGGGGGTGGCGGAGGAACCTGCGCTACCTTCTTCTTGGCGCAGGCGCCGGTGATTGTAATCGCGGCAAGCGTCACCGCAAGCACAGTGATTCTGAATAGCACTTTCATAAGATCCTCCAAAGTAAGATCGTTAGGAAATCGCGAGATTGGCAGGGAATCGAGCACCTGCCGGTTCATTGGAGGAGACCGAGAGGATCAGCAGCGAAGAGGGGCGGGAGAATCGAGGGGCGTTAGCGCTAGGGCTCCAGCCGCTTCCGATGAGACGAAAGCGAACGCACAAGGCACCAAGAGGGCGGACAACGCAGCCCCCGCGCATTTGATACCGAGCATTAGCAGCGTAAGTAGACGGGCCGCTCTTAGGGCGGTAACGGGACCGTGGGTTGCAGGAAAAGAACCATGCGCCGCAGGAAAGAAAAAGATCGTCGCGACCGCCATCACTACCAGCAGTACGAGACCCCCAATATGACGCACATTCATTTTGGCTACTCTAGACGGATTCCCGTGATGATGCAAAAGATGCAAATGTGTTTTAGCAACCCCGCCAAGATCCCTTCCCTGTGCGAACTCAACTAAGCGTCGCGCTTGTGCCTTTCCCAAATAGCGCTAGGATCTTATTGAAGTAGCGCTGCGCTCGAGCGCAGTTCAATAAGTCTCTCGATCACAACGTCGATTTCGTTCTGATCGCGTATGTAATACTTGGCCAGCGAGTTGCGATTCAGCTCAACGCGAATTGTCAATAGCCGTCCATGGTCAGGAAGCGTGAAAACGTCTTCATCGGTAACATCGTCACCGATGTAGATCGCCTCGCTACAGCGCATTCTGACCAGCTCCCGTTGAAGCGCCAGGCCTTTGTGAGGTGCTCCGCCGGGAAGAATGTTGACCACTTGCTTCCCGCCGACGAGACGCACTGTACCCAATCCCCGGGCTGCCGCTGCAATAGCGACGCGCGCCTCTTGCTTGCGCAGCTCGTGCCGGTAATGAACGGCCACAGAGAATCTCTTGTTCTCGATCTCGACACCGCGAAACTGCCGGAGCCTGTCTTTGAGCAATGGAAGCCAGCACCGTACCGCCTCCTCCATGGCTGGATTGGTGCTCCAAGGTTCGATTCCGTGGTTTCCGACGATTTCCTTAATTCCAATGCCCCGGAGCCGGCACCGCACATCCTTTCGCGCCCGGCCGGAAATGACCACGCAGGGATAGAGTGCTGTGAGTTTCGCAAGAAGACTTCGCGTGGTATTCCGGATCGCCGCTATGTGGCGGTCGAAAACGATGGGAGCAAGCGTGCCGTCAAAGTCAAAGGCCACGAGCGTGTTCGACAACGCGAACTTCTTGAGAACCTGACGGTTTCGCGAGGAAAGGATGTACTGCATTAGGACGAAGTACTTTCCACGAAATGTTCGGCAAGGCGGCCACTGAGGCGCTCTCTGTGGCGCAAACGCGCCGCATCCACCAGCATTCGTCCCGCCCAACGATACACGTTGAATTCCGCCAGGAAGGCGCGCATCGCGCGCATGCGTTCTCTCTGTTCCTCGGGCGACATCTTGAGAGCCGTGGCCAGCGCCGAACTCGCCTCTTCGATGTCGTACGGATTGACGATCAGGGCTTCCGTGAGTTCGCGCGCAGCCCCGGTGAACTGGCTCAGCACCAGCACGCCACGTTCATCATCGCGAGCTGCCACAAACTCCTTTGCCACAAGATTCATTCCGTCGTGCAGGCTGGAGACGTAGCAGACATCCGCGGCACGGTAGTACCGAAACACCGCCGAGGGCTCGTGATGCGACCGCAGCAGGATGATCGGCCGGTAGGTCCCCTCGCCAAAGCGTTCGTTGATGCGAGCGGCCAACTGCTCCACACTTTCATTGAGTTGGCGGTAGCGCTCGATCAGCGTGCGACTGGGCGCCGCGAGCTGAATAAAGGTGAAGCGCCCCCGCAGCTCTGGGTGCCTCTCCAGCAGGCTTTCCACGGCGAGGAAACGCTCTTCCACTCCCTTGGTGTAATCCAGCCGGTCAACCCCGACGCCGAGGAGCGCGTCCGGCTTGAGACCGAACTCCGCGAGGATGCTGCTTCGGCAGTCTTCGGGAGAAGGAGAGTTCTTGAGCCAATGAACGGGCCATTCGAGAGAAATGGGGTAGGGACGAACCAGTGTGGGTCGCCCCTGTTGCACCACTGCATTCTGCTCTCGGTCAATACGTGCCTCGAGAAATCTGTCCACGGAGTCAATGAAATTGTTGCAGTGAACCTGCGTATGAAAGCCGATGATGCTGTTGCCCAACATGCCTTCAAGAATCTCCCTTCGCCACGGGCAGATTCCAAGGCGTTCCGAGTTCGGCCAAGGGATGTGCCAGAACATGATGACCGTGGCCCGGGGTAACCGTTCGCGGATCAAGCGCGGCGCGAGGGCAAAGTGGTAGTCCTGAACCAGAATGATGGGGTCATCCGAATCCACCTCTTCGCACACTGCGTCGGCGAACCTCTGATTTACCGTTTGGTAGTGGCGCCAGTCGGCGCTGCGGAATATAGGCCGAGCGTGAGCAATGTGGCAGAGCGGCCATAATCCCTCGTTTGAGAACCCATAGTAGTAGCCGGCTTCCTCTTCCTTGGATAGCCACACCCGCCGCACAAAGTAGGACTCTTCTCCAGGGGGGACTTGGATGTGGTCATTCCTGTCAACGGTTTCCCGATCGGCGGAACCGCCACCATGAGCGATCCAAACACCAGAGCACGCCCGCATCACCGGCTCAAGTGCAGTGACCAAACCGCTCGCAGGATGAAAGACCTTGATACTTCCGTCCTCCTGCCGTTCGTGGATGTAGGGCTCACGGTTCGCGACGATGACAACTTTTTCCCCGTGCAGATGGCGCGTAAGGGTCAGCTTGAGCCGTTGTGGAGTCCACGCGCCCCCTTCCATCTCGGTTTCCCTTTCCACCATGATCCGATCGACCAGTTCCCGGACGTCGCGCAGGATCGGCCGGAATTCCGCCTGCTTGGGCGCCCCGCCCCGGGCCAGCCGCCGGATTTCGTCGCTCCAGCTTCGCCAGGAGAGGCGCGCGACCAGCAGGGTAATCACCGAAGCGGTCAGGGCAATAAAACCGAAGGCCAGCAGCACGAACCGCTGCGTCCTGGCCTCGCGCCGCTCGGCATAGCTCAGGTCGTGCACCAGGACGACAAACCCGAGGGGTTGGTCGTCAGCGATAACCGGGATTGCGCTGACAAACACGGAGCCCCCGGGAAGCGAGTCCAGCTCATGCCAGGGCGACCACTTCGTCATGGGCGCATCGGCGCTGGCGCGTACACGGCTGGCGACCGCCTGGCAGGAAAATTTTGCGGGAAAGTCGGCGGTGCTGGCGAGTAAAGACGCGTCAGCGTTGCATGCGGCGGCGGCCATAATGCGTTCGTCGCGCGTCATGTCGGTGAGGATATTTCGCAGGTCCTTTTTCTGCTCCTTCTGCCAGTGGTTGCTCAATGCCTCGCGCGCGCCGCCTACGACCAGCTCCGCCCTCAGGCTCGTGTCTCGCTGGAACCAGTTGCGCGAGGTCCTTTGCACCAGGGCAGCGGTAATCCAGGTGAGCAGGGCAAGACCCACAATGAGGCCAGCCACGAATTTGACGGCATGACGCATGACCTAAGTAATGTAAACCCGCGACGATTCATGCTCCAACCTGGATTTGCTACTCTCTATTCATGCTCCTCGAACACCTTGGGCTTATCGGGAACTGCCAATTCTCCGCTTTAGTCGAGCGCACCGGCGCCGTGGTGTGGTGTTGCCTGCCGCGCTTCGATTCCGAACCTGTGTTTTCCACGCTGCTGGACGAAAAGGAAGGCGGGACATTCCTGATCGGTCCGGCGAATGGCGAGCAGGGCGAGCAGGCCTACATCGAGAACACGAACGTCCTGGAGACAACGTTCCGGACTGAGACCGGCTCCTTTCGCATTCTGGATTTCGCCCCGCGATTTCTGCAGCACGACCGGATGTTCCGTCCGGCGCAGCTCTTCCGCATCGTGGAACCCCTGCAAGGCGCGCCGCGTGTTCGGGTGATGTGTGAGCCGCGGTTGGGTTGGTCAAAGCAAGTGCCGGGCAGGCTTAACGGATCCAATCACATCCAATTTACTGGGTTTGACAGCCCTCTCCGGCTGACCAGCGATATCCCCATTTCCTACCTCGGTGGAAATCCATTTACGTTGACGGACAAACGGCACCTGGTCCTGACCTGGGGCGCTCCAGTCGAAGAGCCACTGCGGAACCTCACCGAGCGGTTCCTGAGTGAGACGCAGCGCTACTGGCAACGCTGGGTCAAGGAGTGCAACATTCCGCCGCTTTATCAGAATGCAGTCATCCGGTCCGGGCTTGCTCTCAAGCTCCACTGCTTCGAAGACACCGGAGCCATCGTAGCGGCGATGACAACTTCCATCCCCGAATCCGCGGTGAGCGGGCGGAACTGGGATTACCGCTACTGCTGGCTTCGAGACGCCTACTATTCCCTGGGGGCATTCAGGATTCTGGGACACTTCGAAGAACTCGAGAGTTTCATCCACTACCTCATGAATGTTGCCGGCGGCGCTCCGGACCTGGACCTTTCGCCGCTGTACACCGTAGACGGCAGTCGAAGCCCAGAGGAACGGGTGCTCGACAATTGGCCGGGCTTTGGCGGAGATGGGCCGGTCCGGGTGGGCAACGGCGCCTCCCTGCACACGCAGAACGACGTATTCGGGGAGATGGTCCTCGCCTTGGTGCCGATATTCCTCGACGAGCGCTTCAGCGGCGAACGTTCCGAACCGGCACTCAAACTCATTGAGCGCCTGGCGCGGAAAGCCATTTCCGTGGCCGGAAAACCCGATGCCGGAATCTGGGAATACCGCACCGAATGGAAGCCGCAGACCTTTTCAACCCTCATGTGCTGGGCCGGTGCAGACCGCATGGCCAGGGTGGCCTCGTTGCATGCCCCAAGCCTGGAACAGGAGTTTCGCCAAGGGGCACAACGGATTCGCGAGGAGATTATTGCCAAAGCCTGGTCGCCGGAAATGAACAGCTTCACCGGGTCCTCCGGCGGGCACGACCTCGACGCAGCCTTGCTGCAAATGGCGTACCTTCGCTTTCTTCCGCTTGACGATGAACGGCTCCACAAGACGGTCGACGCGATTCGCGACAGTCTGTCAAGGGATGGGTGGCTATTTCGCTACCGACTCGACGATGGGTTCGGACCCCCGACGGTCGCATTCATCATCTGCACATTCTGGCTGGTGGAAGCGCTCTCTGACCTGGGGCGCAAAGCCGAGGCAAAGAAAATCATGGACCACGCGCATTCCGCGCTTTCCAATCTTGGCCTGCTTTCCGAGGACTATGAAGCGTCCACGCTTCGGATGTGGGGCAATTTCCCACAGGCGTATTCCCACGTTGGTCTCATCCACGCGGCGTTCGCGGCTTCGCCCAGGTGGCCGGATGTTCTTTGAGAGCAGAAAGGAACACGAGCGCGCATTCCGGGAGTTCGCTCACGCGATGGAAGAGGCGGGCACCAGTTCATGTGGGTTTTTCGCAGGCTGAGGCAGCAAGCTGTCTATAATCGCGGTTCATGGTGGAAGCGGTCGAGAGATCCATGCGGCGGCAGATCGAGCGCTTGTTGCGCGTGGATCCGCACTCCAAGCCGCGCATCTACACGCAGGTTCTTGACGCCACCGAAATCAGCAGCCTGAACTACTGGTTAGAACTACTTTTTTCTGCGGGAATCGCGACATTCGGCCTGGTGCTGAACAGTCCAGCCGTGGTCATCGGTGGGATGCTGATCTCGCCTCTGATGGGACCGATTCTTGCAGCGGGTTTGGCCTTGGCCGCTGGCGACCTTTACCTGGGTATCAAAGCGCTGCTGAGCCAGTTGGCCAGCGTTGCTGCGGCAGTTGCTTTCTCCGCCTTCATTGTCTGGCTGTTGCCCTTTCAGTCGCCTACCACCGAGATTCTGAGCCGGACTCAACCGAACCTGCTCGATCTCGGTGTCGCCCTGCTCTCCGGTTTGGCCGGCACGGTGGTGGTTTGCCGGGGCGGAGGCGGTGGCGGCGTAACTGCGTTGCCTGGGGTGGCGATTGCCGTGGCCTTGATGCCTCCTCTTTGCACTGTCGGGTTTGGCGTGGGAAGCGGCGCTGGACGTCCAATCATCTACGGCGCCGGCTTGTTGTTCCTGACGAACCTGGCGGCCATCGTGGCCACCGCCTTCGTTACATTTCTCCTGGTGCGAATGGATGCGCCCGACGTCCGCGAGGAAATTTCTCAATCGATCCGCGAACACGCCTCGCATGACCGCCTCTATTTGCTCCTGCAGCGCACCTATCTTTCCAGATACCTGGCTGGCATCGGGCGGCTGCGCTGGCGTCTGTTGATGCTGGCTGTGGTTCTGGGCGCACTGTTCGTGCCGTTGCGCAAGGGCTTGCTCCAGGTCCGCGATGAAACCATCGCCCGGGCGGCGGTGCGGGATGCCGTCCGGACACTTGCCCCTCGCGGTGCGATTGTGGCGCAGACGGTCGATGTGACGCCCGACCGTATCGGCCTCCGCCTGATCGTCACAGAAACTGTTCCGGCCGCTAAGGTCGAGGAAGCCAGGCGGCTGATCCTGAAGCGGACGGGAAAAGATGCGGATCTGTTCGTGCGGAAGGTGGCGGGCGAGGAGGAACTGGCCCTGCTTCGTGAGCGGCTCCGACCGCCAGCTCCGCCTCCGATACAGGACCTGCAGACGACTGGGGCCGAGGTGCTGGCACGGCTCCAGCAACCCCTGCAAGAAGTCTGGCCTGCCGACAGCGCTACTTTGCAGAGCTACGAGATCGGGTTCACTCCGACCGGCACGGTGGTCCACCTGCGCTACAAGGCAGAAGCCCCCCTCGATGCCTCGGTGGCACAGATTTTGGAGAAGGTGCTAAAAACGCAATTGCACGTTGATGCGTTGCATCTTGAACTGGAGTGGGATCAGCCCACGCCGCCACCGAAGCCAACCAAGCAGCGTGTCCGGAGAGCGCCCCCAAAGCCATGAGCCCGACGGATCTGCACGCCTTCACCGCTGCCGCTCTGGCGGAAAGTTCCGGAGCTCTCAAGCTGCCCTTGGCCATGTTGCTGGTCTTTGGTTCAGCCAAACTGCTGGACGAGGTGTTCCAGCGGCTCCGCCAGCCAGGGATAGTGGGGCAGATATTAGCGGGCATCCTCATCGGCCCCAGCGTCCTGCGATGGATGGCACCGAACGAGTTTCTTTCGGCGTTGGCTGAGTTGGGGGTGATGTTCCTCCTTTTCAGCGTTGGGCTGGAAATCCGGGCCCCGGAATTGACCAAGGTCGGGCGCAAGGCTGTGGTGGTAGCGGTGCTGGGCGTCGTGGTTCCCTTCGTCGCTGGGTGGGCGATCCTGCGCGCCTGGGGCGCTCCACAAATCGAGTCCATCTTCGTGGGCGCAGCCCTGGTAGCGACCAGTGTGGGCATTACGGCCCAGGTCCTCGCTGCCAAAGGTCTGTTGCAGGAGACAGCCAGCCGGATCATTCTCGGCGCTGCTGTGGTTGACGACATCCTTGGCCTGCTCATCCTTGCCGTGGTCAGCAGCCTTGCCAGAGGCAAGCTGAATCTGCTCGAACTTGCCATCACAGCCGCCCTTGCGATCAGCTTCGCGGTGGTCACAGTGAAATGGGGAGCCAAGGCCGTCGGAAATTTAGTCCCGCGGGTCCAGCAGAAATTGCGGGGCGGCGAGGCTCAGTTCACTCTCGCACTCGTGGTGATGTTCGGCCTGGCGGTGTTAGCTATCTACGCCGGTGTCGCCGCGATCATCGGGGCGTTTTTTGCGGGACTAGTGCTCTCTGGGAATGTGGATCAGCGCGTCCACGACCTCACCCAGGGGGTGACGGAGTTGCTCGTTCCCTTCTTCCTGGTGGGCATTGGTCTGCATCTTGACCTTTCGGCATTCGCCAGCCGACAGACCATCCTACTGGCCCTCGTTGTGGTGGTCGCCGCAGTCGCGTCCAAGTTCCTCGGTTGTGGCCTGGGAGCACTTAGCCTGGGATGGGTGGACGCCGCTCGCGTCGGAGTGGGCATGGTGCCCCGTGGCGAGGTGGGGATGGTGGTGGCTCAAATCGGCCTTTCCCTCGGTGTGATTCCCCCGCACGTGTATGGGGTTGTGGTCCTGATGTCCGTGGCCACGACTCTCGTAGCCCCTCCACTCCTCAGCCTCACCTTCAGGAACTTGAGAAGTGCAGTTCCGTCGGAGCAGTAGCCGAGCCAGATCAAGGCGTCGGGTGTCCGGCTACTAGCTGATGTAAGTCAGGCGCGGGCGCAAATGGGAAGACCGACGTATCCTGGTAAGGAATGATCTGTCCAGAATTGCAGACTCTGGCCGATGAAGCCGATGCGGCATCCGCTGAACTTCAGGCCATCGCTGGGCCGCTTTCGGATGCTCAACTTACCTGGCGCGCAGCTCTCGGCAAGTGGTCTATCGCCGACATCCTCACACACCAGCGCATCACTACCGAGCACTGTCTCCCAGCGGTCGATCGTGCACTCGGCGAAGCCCACTGTCGCGGTCTGTACAGGGAATGTCCGTTCACACTGACCATGATGGGGCGGTTATTCGTCTGGTATGTGGAGCCTCCGCCCGCGATCAAGCTGCCCGCTCCCAAGAAACTTGTACCCGTGCTCACCGGACCTCCAGCCGAGGCGCTGCCTGCGTTCCTCAATGCGCAGAAGTAAATGATGCTTCGCCTCGACCGCGCGAACGGACTCGGCCTGAACCGCGCCCGCTTCCGCTCTCCGTTCGCCAGCTTTATCACAATGGACATGCTCGCGTTCTTCTCTGTGTTCACCAGTCACGAACGTCGCCATATCTGGCAGGCGCACAACGTGCTCAGGGCGATGGCCTCGGGAGCGGCGCTAGGCGATAAGATCCCCCTTTGACCACAGTTGCTGAAGCATCAAGGTTCACAAACGGATGGCTTAGAGCCGAGCATTCGCTTTTGACAGATCTCTTCGAAGCGCGGCGGCGAAGAAAGCAGTTGCTCCTGCAGGAGCGATTGCGTAGCTTATGACGGTCGAGGGTCTCTAACTGTCAACGGAGTTCCGGACAATCTCCAATCCGTGTGGAGCGCCGCGACGAAGCGCCCCCATTGTGTTCGCACGGCCCGAGTGGGATTGAGGCGCAGTAGATCCTGCCGCGTCGCTTCCACTATGCCAGGCTTTACGATTAGGTAGTGCCCCCAATCCTCCTGGGGACGCCCTCCGTTGAAGAATTTCACACCCGGCATCGCCGGGCAGTAGCAGTGAAAACAGCCGTGCTGACAGCCGATGTACGGGTTGACGACCCAGTCACCGAGCCGCTTCTTCCAAAGGTGTGACTGGCTGATCGCGTGGCGCGCCATGCGCGGCGAAACCGTCACGCTTTCTGCGATTCTCACGGGCATAGTGGTCAG
>Ga0097691_1003088_pt1 | contig 10500 bp, 11 predicted proteins | sample NGESurdeep072012_8_FD_72858 | JGI IMG/M metagenome (GOLD analysis project Ga0097691, IMG submission 72858) | Arctic peat soil microbial communities from Barrow, Alaska - NGEE Surface sample 210-1 deep-072012 | ecosystem: Environmental > Terrestrial > Soil > Wetlands > Peat ...
GGTGTTCTTGTTCATGGCCACGATGGACGGCTCGTTCACCACGATGCCCTTGCCACGAACATAAACGAGTGTGTTGGCGGTTCCCAGATCGATGGCCAGGTCGCTTGAGAAAAGGCTAAAGAGCGGCCTTAGGTTGCGCACGCGCGACGCGCCGGGATAAAAACCACGAGGTGACATACGGATGCTTCTTTCTAAACTGAGTGATCAAAAACAGGATCATCCACCGAAGTTCCTCAGCCTCAGTCCTCGTCGGCCGAATCCAGTCCACCGCAAGAGTGGCCTTCAGTTGGGGGTCAGCTTCTTGTTCCTGCATGATGCTGTTGGTTACATGCGGATGGGGTTCGAACCAGCAGGACAAACGGAAGGATCGCAAAATCGATGGATCACCATCCCAGGCCAAAAACAGCTTACTGCGATTGTATATGTCAATTGTTGCGGGCGGAGTTTTGTCGAAAACTAGCTTTCCCCGGTCACTCGCCAGCTGTCCGTTACTCGGAAGTTATTCTGCCAGTTGGGTGCGCTCGCTCGGCACTTGGCTGCAGTTCTGCGAAGCGGTCCAGAAGTCGCGTTCGAGGAGATCGCCCATTGATCTCCTCCAAGCCCGTTTATGTCCCGTCAGGTTGATTACTGTCCCGTGTTTTCCGGTTGGCGCCCCCGTTCGGAATGCTCATGGTTCCCGTTAACCCCTAAGTGCCTGCAAGGTGTCGCCCTTGCCTGAGGACCAGGTGGCAGCCAATTCGCCATGGCCGCGGGCAGTCAAGTACGGATAGTAGGAAACTTCGTCTCTGTCCACGATATGCCAGCTAGTCCAGGTCTCACCCTGATCCAGCGATCGCGCCAGCCACAGGCCCTTTGTTGAACCCCAAAGAGAGTAGAGTGCGCCGTCCGCATCCCAGGCAACCGGTTCCACCCAGCGTGGAGTTCCTTTGGGAACCCGTCGGCGACGACCTCGATGCGGCAACGACAATCCGCAGCGAAAAGCGGAAAGTCCTTCGTCTTAATCTGGTGGACTTCGTAAATCGAGCCGATAATATCGCCTGCGATCGCCCGGGACGGGTGCCGACCTGCCGATAGAGTGTGACTGCCATATTGCCTCCAGTTCCTGATACCGCGCCGGAAGCAAAATGATTGAAATTTGGTAGTCAGTTGGTAGTCACGTCAGAAATCAAAGGACTGGCGGAGAGGGAGGGATTCTAAGCCCGCCCTGATTCCAATAGACTTACCCTGATTCTAAAAGAGCTCTCGATACCAGCCTGTGATTTTGCCAGTGTTATTGGCATTCCTTACAGCCACGCTCGGTAGCCGCTCGGTAGCCGTACCATAGCGCGGGTCGCCGAAGAAAGCTACCAGAGAATTACGATTCTCTCCACGCGTTTCGAGAGACGCCGATCTAGTCCGGCGGAACAGCAGTATTGAGTAGTCGTGGCAGCCGAGATCACAATCACACTCCTGAGGTACAGGAAGCAATGCTGAACCGTGGCTGCATCGCCCGGCTACAAGGCTTTAGACCCAAAGTTCTGGTGCGGCGTCCCTACAAACACCCGGCTCTGCCTTGGGACTGGTAGGCGCTGCGAGCGGGGCGGCGCGGAGTTTGTGATCTGAAGGCGGGTTAGGATCGCTGAGTGGTGCCGGGAGGGGTAGTTTCCCGGGTCTGGTCCAGAAAAACCCAGCGTTACAGCTAAAATCCAGTTTCTACAACCACTTAGAGATTCCGCTTCGGCACGATTTAGGCCATTCTGGGGCTGTGTCCGAGTGTAAAACGTTAGGGGATATTAGGGGATTTGCACCGGTTTCTGCAGGGGCAACCGGCCACGCGACCAGTCAGATCATAGCTAACGGACTTGGAGTAGAACAGAAGCCGTGGCCTCGTGGCGACGACACGCTCAGGCATACTCGGCATGGGACACATCGAGGCAACCAGCTTGGCTCACGAGCGAAGTGTTCTCGAAACAAATTCAGCCGCTGCTTGCTGATATTTCCACATCTGCGATTCGATCACGCATTGGCGTCTCGCGTTGGTATGCAGGCCGGATCCGGCAAGGCTACCTCCCGCATCCGAGGCATTGGCAGTCGCTGGCAGAATTGGTAGGTGTCGTGCCGGGAGTACAGAACCGTCCAAATACACCACAATCCGGTCAATGAGTGTAATGGGGATTTATCGTCAACTATCCCTATGAGCCACTCTCAACTCCACGGCTTTCATTGACTTGCCGAGTGCACACACGTAAGATTCGCACACTGTGATCGGCCAAATCATCTCGCACTACCGCATTGTCGAAAAACTCGGCGGCGGCGGCATGGGGGTGGTGTACAAAGCCGAAGACGTCAAACTGCACCGCTTCGTCGCGCTCAAGTTTCTTCCTACTGAGGTCGCCCGCGACCCGCAGACCCTCAGCCGCTTTCAGCGCGAAGCGCAGGCGGCGTCCGCTCTCAACCATTCCAACATCTGCACCATCTACGAAATCGATGAGCAGAATGGCGAGGCTTTCATCGCCATGGAATTTTTGGACGGGGTGACGTTGAAGCACACGATCATGGGCCGTCCCCTTGAATTGGACACGCTGCTGTCGCTCGCCATCGAAGTGGCCGACGGGCTCGATGCCGCGCACACGCAGGGTATTCTCCACCGCGACATCAAGCCCGCCAACATTTTCGTTACCAAGCGTGGACACGCCAAGATTCTCGACTTCGGCTTGGCGAAGATGACCGGACCGGGCGCCACGCCCACCGACGCCACCAAGACCGGCTGGGCCGATCCGAACCTGACCAGCCCCGGTTCGGCGCTTGGGACCGTATCCTACATGTCCCCGGAGCAGGCGCGAGCCAAGGAACTGGACGCACGCAGCGATCTGTTTTCCTTTGGCTGTGTTCTTTATGAGATGGCGACGGGTGCACTCCCCTTTCGTGGAGAAAGCACGGCCGAGACTTTCGATTCCATCCTCAACCGTCCGCCCGCCGCGCCGGTGCGTTTGAATCCAGACCTGCCGGTGGAACTGGAACGGATCATCAGCAAGGCGCTCGAAAAAGATCGCAACCTGCGCTACCAGCACGCGGCCGACATGCGCGCCGACATCCAACGTCTCAAGCGCGATACCGACACGGGCCGGACCGCAGCGGCGAGTTCGGGGACCGTACCGATTGTGCAAGATTCGGTGCCGCGCCCGGTGTCGGGTCCCGCACCCTCCGCGCCATCCTCTTCTCCTGGCGTGACGGTTGCTCCTTCTTCCGGAACGATCGCACCGGCATCCTCCGGAACCGTAGCGCCCGCGCAGGAAGCCGCCGCGGTGAGCGCAAAAAAACCGTGGGGAAAGATCGCGGCCATCGCCGCCGTTGTTGTTGCCGCCGTGATCGGCGGCGGCCTCTATCTGCGATCGCGGCAGGCCGGGGCGTTGACCACCAAAGACACAATTCTGATTGCCGACTTCGTCAACACTACTGGCGACAGCGTATTCGACGGCACATTGAGAAAGGCCCTGGCGGTGGATCTCGAGCAGTCGCCCTACCTGAATGTCTTGTCCGAAGGCAAAGTGCAGCAGACGCTGGCCCTCATGGGCAAGCCCTCCGATACCCGCCTGACGCCGGAAATCGCCCGCGAAATCTGCCAGCGCAGCAGCGTCAAAGCGCTGATCACGGGTTCGATCGCCAGCGTGGGTAATCAGTACATGGTGACGCTGACGGCCATCAGCGCCGCCAGCAACGACACTTTGGCGGAAGTGCAGGACCGCGCCGAGAGCAAAGATTCCGTGCTGAAAGCCCTCGATTCGACCGCCAGCCAAATGCGGCAGAAGCTCGGCGAATCGCTGGCCTCGGTCCAGAAGTTCGCTACGCCTCTCCAGGAGGCGACCACGTCGTCGCTCGAAGCCCTGAAAAGCTACACCCTCGGCGACCAGAGGCATGTTGTCAACGATGAACTGGGTGCCGCTACCTTCTACAAACGCGCCATCGAACTGGATCCGAACTTTGCCATGGCCTATGCCCGTCTTGCCGTGGTCTATAGCAACTTCGGACAGATGAGCGTTTCGAAGCCCTACCTTGACAAAGCGTTTGAGTTGAAAGACCGGACCAGTGAACCGGAACGCCTTTACATCACCGCCCACTACTACGCTGACAACGGACAACTGGAGAAAGGCCAAGCCGCCTACGAGCTTTTCAAGCAAACTTACCCTCGGGAAATTACTCCTTACATCAACATGGGGGTAACTTTCTACCAGCTTGGGGAGTTCGATAAGGCGCTGGCAATCGGGCAAGAGGCGATCCGCATCGAACCGGACGAGGCACGCGGTTACAACGATGCCGCCCAGGGGTACCTGGGCTTGAATCGCCCCGAGGAAGGCAAGGCGGTACTGCTCGCGGGTTTGCAACGGAATTCGGGATTTGTCTGGGCGCATGACGTTCTGGCGAATATTGCCTACGCCCAGGGCGACCTTGCCGAGATGGAAAAACAGGAAACCTTCCTCCATGATCAGCCCGACCTGGAACTGAATCTCAATACCCGTCACGGGGATATTGCTGCTGCCCACGGCCAGATCCAGAAAGCGCGCGAATTCTACGAGAAGGGACGGCAAGTCGCACAGCGGTTGCAACTGAAAGACTCGGAAGCCACTCTTCTGGGGTCCGAGGCCTATGCGCTCGTCATGTTCGGCGATGCAAAGCAGGCCGTCGAAATCTGCAATGCCGCGCTTGCCCTCGCTCCCAGTTACAGCGCGAGGGGTTACATCGCCCAGGTGCTCGCGTTCGCGGGCGAAAACAAGAAAACGCTCGAATTGGCCGCGCTGGATGCACACGATCGCCCCGACGACACCGTGATCCAGGCAGTCTACGTGCCGGTGAAGCAGGCCACTGTCGCGCTCAACACCGGCGACGCCAAGAAGGCTCTCGAACTAATGAAGCCGGCTTTGCAATATGACAAAGCCACAACGATTTCTCTCTATGTCCGTGGCCTGGCCTATCTGAAGGCAGGCGACGGAGCAAGCGCCGCCGGGGAATTTCAAAAGGTGCTGGCGCTCTCCAACTACGCTCCCACGGACCTCCTCATCACCTTCGCGCGGCTGGGTATGGCGCGTGCCTATGCCTTGCAGGGCGACACTGCCAAGGCCAAATCAGCGTATCAGGACATTCTCGCCTTCTGGAAAGACGCCGACCCCGACCTCCCCACGGTGAAGCAAGTCAAAGCCGAATACGCCAAGCTGCAGTAGCCGTAAAAAGTTCTTCCTCGTCTCTTGCTGTGCAGCGCTAACTGTTGTAACCAGGCGTTAGCGCTCAAAACCCCACAATGAGCGTTATCGGGATGTTTCAACAACTACCTCGAAGATGCTGGCTGTTAAGCCACAATCTTTGGCTTGTGAGCAGACTCATTCGTGTGGGGGTGAAGCGGCAGATCGCTAATGTCTTCTCTTTGGCCCGGAAGAACCTCCCGAAGTGCCCACTCGATTCGTTCCATGGCAGCTCGAACCTCTTGTTCGGGCTCTTGATTTGGGCTTGAGGCGGCAAAGGAAATCACCTGAAGAGAGTTGCGGACATGGTGATTCATGAGCCGTATCACTTCCAGTTTCCTGATAATGTTCTGCCGTTGCCGTCGCTCGTAAAGAAGCACCAGAAGACCAACCCCGACTCCGATGAGCGCATCAGCCATGATTGCGAAAAACAGTCGCTCCGCGTGCTGGTGCAACCAGAGATCAGACAAACTTCCAAGAGAGAAGATGCCAAAGCCCACAAGGATGCTCCGCAGAGGAGCAACCCAACGCGAACCTGTACCGGGGACAACCATCGAGGGTATTTTGCCACCGTCCGCTGCTATTGGCCCAAGATAAAAGCAATCCCTACCTGTGGGCATCTGAAACGGATGTCCGTGACGCTAAACCTCATTATAGTTCATGATGACGTTAACAGGCGATAGCGCTCAGAACCGGGTCAAGGAGTGTAAAGGTGATCTTTCGCCAGTCGACCAGGACCTTCCGCAGCACCGTCTTGGGTCCAAATTGCGAGTGATAGGATTGCTTCATGCCAAAAACGCTGATGCAGTCTGTAGTCAGTCAACTCCAGAAAGAACGCACGCGACTTGAGGATGAACTGCACCGCGTGGCAGCCGCCCTGAAAGTTTTCGGAACCGTCTACATGCGTGGGAACCAACCGAAAGCGGCTGGCGCAACTCGCAAAAAACGAACGATCTCGGCTGCGGGACGCAAGAGAATAGCCGCAGCTCAGAGGAGACGATGGGCAAAGATTAGGGCCAGGAAAAAATGAAAACGGGCCGCACGTCGGCCTACGATTCGGGAAATCCGATGCTCCTCCCGGCCCGCAGCGGGGCTAAACTTCGTCCGACAGTCGGACCGCCCAGTGAGTTTGAATTTGAGCAGGAGGAAGAATGAATCATGACCACATTGCTATTCACAATCGCCATCTCTGCTGAGTATCGCGGCAGCAAGGAAATCTACTCAGCCCAGGTCATCGCGCGCAATGGGCAGAGTCTCTATCACTTAGCCGAGGCGGCCTCAATCTCAGAAGCGCTAGAGAAGCTGGTGCAGGAAATGCGGCTGCAGGATAAGAACAGTGCATCGTTCCATACTTAGGCCAGGCCTCTTAAAAGGGGGCGACAACTGTTCGGAGCGCATACGGGACACCACCACACGCCTGTCTTGCTGACCGTCACCAGTCTCGAACAACCACACTGGAAATGCTGGCTCCTCAACTGTCGCAGTCAACTGTCGCAAACAAGCGTTAGCGTTCACAACCCAGTCAATGAGCGCTATGGCGATTTTTCACCAAGTGGGACAGGGGCGTATGTTACAAACTCGAAACTCCGCGAGGCACGCTGCCCAGGATCTGTCGAGATAAGGCGATTTCAATGGAAGCCTTTTCGCAGGCAAGGCCCTGCCTCGGCCTGCCCTTGCGTCGTCCTCCCCTTTCGTAACTGTGGGTAATCAGACCCCAGTGCTATTCCGGCCCCCATTCTTAACTGCTAGTCTGCAACCAAGACGGCCGGGACGGTGCCACGGGAATGCTAAACAAAACGGATACGAGAACGTTGGATAAACGCAACGTTAAAAGGACAAAGATGGTCGTTGGACTCAGGGTTCTCCAGCAGCGATCGCCCGTTGCCGACCTCCTCGTACACACTCTGGACATCAGCTCTTCCGGGGCCAAGATCGGCGCGTTGCGCGAGTGGATCCAGCCTGGCAGCGCACTCATTGTCCAACGCAGGCACAACCGCGCTCGATGCTTGGTGATGTGGTCGCGCAAAGTCGCGCCCGGAGAAATTCAGATCGGTATCAAGTTCCTGGGGCGAGACTCTCATTTCTGGGGCCTTGATCTGGATGAGGACGGCGCGGGAGTCTGGTTCTCCGAATCGGAACGCTGACCCACATTCGCTGCTCCGCACAACTGTCGAAACCAGGCGTTTACACTCAGAATCCCCGAGGCGGGGATCAATGCATTATGAAAGAGCGCCCCGCTTCAGAAGGTGGAAGCTGGATGTGGCGCCGCCTCCGCTGCGCTGCGCTGTGCAGGGGCTTCGCTCCGCTACGGCGGCGCTAGGGGAGGGAACAAGAGTGGTGTGTCCGGCGAAAAAACTGCAGCAGGGCCTAGGCAAATTGGCTGGAGAATGGCACTTTACCTTGGGGGGAAAGCAAGCGTTAGCACGAATGACCTTTCCCCCAAGGAGGCAACTCAAATGAGTCACGACGTCAAATATATCGGAATGGACGTGCACAAGGAAGCGATTGTGATCGCCGTCCTGAATGGCAGTGGGAAGCTGGTCATGGAAACCATCCTCGAAACCAAAGCCAGCAGTATTCTGCAGTTTATCCACGGTCTACGGGGCGAGCTGCATGTGACCTGGGAAGAAGGGACCTGGGCGGCCTGGCTCTACGATCTGCTGCAGCCGCAGGTGCAGCAAGTTCTGGTCTGCAATCCGCGCCGCAATGCCTTATTAAAGGAGGGGAGCAAGAGCGACAAGGTGGATGCGCGCAAGCTGGCCGAGTTGCTGCGTACCGGAATGCTGCGACCGGTCTACCACGGAGAAAATGGACTGCGGACGCTGCGCGAGTTGGCGCGCAGTTATCAGACCATCAGCAAAGATTTAACGAGGGTAATGAATCGGCTGAAGGCACTGTATCGAGGCTGGGGCATTCCCTGTGCCGGTACCCAGGTCTATGCCCCGCGCTATCGCGAAGAATGGTTGAGCAAGATCGAGCAAGCCGGCGTGCGGCGCCGCGCGGAGCTGCTCTATCAACAACTGGATGGATTGCAGGCCTTGCGGCGAGAGGTGCGAGGGGAGTTTTTGGCCGAGAGCCGGAAACAGAAGGCAGCGAAACTGCTGCGCCAGATTCCCTGCATCGGTCCGATTCGAGCCGGCCTATTGATCGCGCTGATGCAGACCCCGCACCGGTTCCGCAGCAAGCGGCAACTTTGGACCTATAGTGGCTTGGGCATTGAGACGCACGACAGTGCGCAATACCGATATGTTGGCGGACAATTGCAGCGCTCCAAAAAGCCGCAGCAGATCCGCGGTCTCAATCAGAACCACAACCATGAGATGAAAGGGATCTTCAAGGGTGCGGCCACCAGGGCCAGCTGTGGCACGGGGCCGTTCCGCGAGTTTTACGCAGCTTTGCTGGACAAGGGCATGAAGCCGGAGATGGCTCGTCTGACACTGGCGCGCAAGATCGCGGCCATTACTTTGACACTTTGGAAGAAGGAGGAACGTTTCGACGCAGAACAACTGAAAACGCAAGCAGCTTGAGCATCGAATAGAACCCAGGTGATCTCCCAGGTTTTCATGCCTCGGTGGTGGCCAAATCGGTTCTTGCGATGCTCGGGTTCGAGGGAGAGTATCTATTCACTCATTAGGCGCTCTGTGTGCTGCAGTTTGGCACCGAGTCTCCGGGTCAATCCTATGCCCCCTCGGATAACCCAAAAAAGCTGTAGGCCTCGAGTCTCACATAGGATCTTGGTTGGCGCTTTTAGCCAACGCTTAGCTTGCGTAGCTTCGTAACCGAATGGCGTCGAGCACCACTGCTTCATGAAACCGTTAAGTTGGGACAAGCAACTGGGGTTGGTATCGCCGCTGAAACATGCGGCGAGCCAAAGCAACGAAACCAATAACCCTTCTAAGAATGAGACGGGGCTGGATGTAAGTCACCACACTCACGTCTCCCCGGAGGGGAGGGGGAAGTATTTTTTTCTTGACATCCTCTTTCATAGGATGAGTGAAATCGCGATTTCGCGACAGTATGCGACACGAGATCACTGCTCTGGCGGTGTGTCATACTCCGTGACCACCGTTACCTTAGCGACAGCTCTTGTGCGTGGATCGGCCTTGCTAGTCGCAACAACGTGATAGATACCCATTCTTCTGGGCGCTGTATAAACTCCATCTTCGGTTATGCGTCCACCATCTGGCTCCTCAACTCCCCATCGTATTCCAACGCCATCACTACCTTTAGTAACGGCCGTAAACCTCTGCATTTGGCCAACATGGACAGTCGCCTCAGGCGGATCGACGGTTACGGAGATCGCTGCCTGCTTGACACTTTGGCACAAAGCTGGCGAGAGAGGAAGAACGAGGGGCAACAGGAGAGCGATTTTTACGATCGTTTGGAAGTAGCGAGACATAGCCGCCTCCGATGCGCAGTTTACCATCCTCAGATCATATGTAGGAAATCGTTGTCTCAAACAGGCCATAACACTCAGAACCGGGTCAATGAGTGCTATGGCGATTTATCGCCACTTGAGACGATTGCCTGCCGAATGCCGGTTCCGATAACTTCCGAGTTGCCGACGAGGACGAAGCCGCTGGCGCGGCGGACGCTACCGCGTGGGTGAACCGAGAGATTTCTGGAAGAACTGACATAGTGTGGGTCATAGGGAAAGGAGATTCCTGTGACCCGTTTACGCAAGATGATGCTGGAAGAACTCCAGCGTCGCAACTACTCTGCCATCACCACGCGCAACTACCTGCGGGTGGTAAGCGATTTTGCCAAGCATTTTGGCAAGTCTCCCGACAAGCTCGGCCCCAACGAACTTCGAACTTATCAAGCCTATCTACTGACTGAGTGCAAGCTGACGCCCGGCACGGTGGTCAACCGGGTAGCGGCGCTGCGCTTCTTTTTCGTCAAGACGCTCAAGCGCCACCAGTTTCGCGAGTTCCTGCCCTACCCCCGGGACCGGCGCCGGCTGCCGACGGTGCTCAGCCTGGAGGAAGTTGCGCGATTGATCGATGCCGCCGGAACCCTGTTTCGACGGACGTTGCTGATGACGCTCTACGCCACGGGCATGCGACGCAGCGAACTGGCTCGTCTCAAAGTCAGCGACATCGATAGCCAGCGGATGATCATCCGCGTGGTGGAGGGCAAGGGCGGCAAGGACCGTGATTTACCTCTGAGTCCAGCCCTGTTGGAAACCCTGCGCGAGTACTGGCGCTGGCGGAAGCCCAGACTCTACCTGTTCCCCACGCGCACCCGTCAGCACAGACTCGATCAGCCCATTGCGGACAAAACCGTT
>Ga0097691_1003092_pt1 | contig 10489 bp, 7 predicted proteins | sample NGESurdeep072012_8_FD_72858 | JGI IMG/M metagenome (GOLD analysis project Ga0097691, IMG submission 72858) | Arctic peat soil microbial communities from Barrow, Alaska - NGEE Surface sample 210-1 deep-072012 | ecosystem: Environmental > Terrestrial > Soil > Wetlands > Peat ...
TGCCGCTCCTCGACGCCCTTGGGGTCGGTCCCGCCCTCGACTGGCTGGTCCGGCGGATCGAGACGCTCGCCGGCGGCGAGGTTCGGCTCGAGCGGAGCGACGGGGTCCGGCCGCCGCCGGACGTGGAGCTGGCCTTCTTCCGGGTGGCCCAGGAGGCGCTGGCGAACGCGGCCCGGCACGGGAAGCCGCCGATCGTCGTGCGCTACCACGCGACCGAGGACGGCGTCGTGCTCTCCATTGACGACGCCGGCCCGGGCATCGCGCCGGGCGCCGCGGACCTCGCCGAGCATGCCGGCCGCTTCGGCCTCCTGAACATGCGCCAGCGCGCCGAGCAGATCGACGCCATTCTCGACGTACGCCCGTGGCCGGGCGGCGGCACCCACGTCGGGCTCCAGTGGCGACCGCACTGAACCGCCGATGACGACGCCAGGGATCCGCATCGCGATCGTCGAGGATCATCCCGTCGTCCGGGAGGGAACCGCGGCGATCCTTGCTGCCCAGCCCGGCCTCAACGTGGTGGGCACGGCGGGTTCGCTCACCGAAGCCCGCGCGCTCCTCGCCCGGGTCGAGGTGGACGTCGTCCTGCTCGACATCCGGCTCGGGGCCGAGAGCGGCCTGGGCCTGCTCACCGCGACCGGCCGGCCGGCCGCCGACTCGCCGCAGGGCAACCGACCGGCGATCGTGGTCCTCACCGCCTACGACTACCCGCAGTACGCGGATGCGGCGCTGCGGATGGGCGCGGCGGGCTTCGTGCTCAAGACCGCGCCCCTCGGGGAGATCGTTGCCGCGATCCGGCTGGCCGCCGCCGGAGGCCTCGCCTTCCAGGTGCGGCCGTCCGTGCCGGCGGCCGAGCGGCCGACCGCACGCGAGCTCGACGTCGTGCGCCTCGTCGTCGATGGCTGCAGCAACGACGAGATCGGGGCCGCGCTGGGAATCGGCGCCCGCACGGTCGAGACCCACCTGCGTCGGCTCTTCGAACGCTTCGCCGTCGCGTCCCGGACGGAGCTGGCAACCCGGGCGCTGCGCGAAGGCTGGCTCGAGATCCCACCGTCCTGACGGCCGCCGAGGCCCGGCACGCCGAGCTCCAGCCGAGCACGCGCTCGCTGCAGGCGCTAGCATCGGGCGAACCATGACCACCGAACGGACCCGGATCGAACGCTACGACCCCACGGCGGTGGAGCCGCGCTGGCAGGCGCGCTGGGCCGAGCTGGGCCTCTACCGGACGGACCTCCACGACACGACCCGACCCACGTTCTACCTGCTCACGATGTACCCGTATCCATCGGGCGACCTGCACGTTGGTCACTGGTACATCAAGACGCCGACCGACGCGATCGCCCGCTACCGCCGGATGCACGGCGACAACGTCTTCTTCCCGATCGGGTTCGACGCGTTCGGGTTGCCGGCCGAGAACGCCGCGATCAAGAACAGGATCCATCCGCGCGAGTGGACGAATCGGAACATCGAGGCGATGCGCGGGCAGCTCCGCAGCATGGGGGCGACATTCGACTGGGCCGCCGAGGTCGTCACGGCCGATCCGGCCTACTACCGCTGGAACCAGTGGCTCTTCCTGCGCTTCCTGGAGGCCGGCCTGGCCTACCGGGCGAAGGCACCGGTGGACTGGTGCCCGAACGACGGCACGCTCGCCCGGGAGCAGGTGGAGGGCACGGACCGGCGCTGTTGGCGTTGCGGCGCGAAGGTGGAGAAGCGCGATCTCGAGCAGTGGTTCCTGCGGATCACGAAGTACGCCGACGAGCTGCTGGACTTCTCCGGCATCGACTGGCCGGAGCCGGTCCGGATCATGCAGACGAACTGGATCGGTCGGAGCGACGGCGCGGAGGTGGTCTTCACGACTGCCCCGGACGTTCACCAGCCCGGCGGCGATGCGCTGCGCGTGTTCACCACCCGGCCCGACACGCTCTTCGGCGCGACCTTCATGGTCCTCGCGCCAGAGCACCCGCTCGTGGAGCGCCTGGCCCACCAGGAGCGACGCGCGGAAGTTGAAGCGTATGTCGCCCGCTCCCGGGCAGAGACGGAGATCGAGCGCCTCTCGACCGACCGCGAGAAGACGGGCGTCCCGCTGGGCGCGGACGCGATCAACCCGGTCAACGGCGCCCGGATCCCCATCTGGATCGCGGATTACGTGCTGGCCGGCTACGGGACGGGCGCGATCATGGCCGTTCCCGCCCACGACGTGCGCGACTTCGCGTTCGCCACGCGATTCAACCTGCCGATCGTCGAGGTGATCCGCGCGGCGGCGGGGGGCGCGCCCAGCGGCCAGCTCGCCGAGGCGTACGTCAGCAAGGCCGCCACGGACGTCCTCGTCAACTCGGACCGGTTCAACGGCCTGCCGGCCCCGGAGGCGTTCCGGGCGATCGTCGAGGCCCTGAAGTCGGACGAGCGGGCGGAGTTCGCCGTCACCTACCGGATCCGCGACTGGCTGGTCAGCCGACAGCGCTACTGGGGCACGCCCATCCCGGTGGTCTACTGCGCCGCGGATGGGATCGTGCCGGTTCCCGACGCGGACCTGCCCGTCCGCCTGCCCGAGACCGTCGACTACCAGGGCAGCGGCGACAACCCGCTGCGCCGCGACGCCGCGTTCGTCAACACCACGTGCCCTCGCTGCGGCGGCCCGGCCCAGCGCGAGACCGACACGATGGACACCTTCATGGATTCGTCGTGGTATTGGCTCCGCTACCTTTCGCCGCGCTTCGATGGCGGCCCGGTGGATCGCGCGCTGGTGGATCGCTGGACACCGGTGAACCAGTACACGGGCGGCGCCGAGCACGCGGTCATGCACTTGCTCTACAGCCGCTTCTTCACGAAGGCAATGGCCGACTGCGGCCTGCTGACCGAGCGCGAGCCGTTCCGGCGCCTCTTCAACCAGGGCCAGGTGCTGGGCGCCGACGGCGAGCGGATGAGCAAGTCGCGTGGCAACGTCAAGGACCCCGACGAGCTCGTCTCGCAGTACGGCGCCGACACCGTCCGCCTCTTCCTCATGTTCATGGGGCCGTGGGACCAGGGCGGACCGTGGAGCCCGTCCGGCATCGGCGGCGTCGCCCGCTTCATCGGGCGGGCCTGGACCCTGGCGCTGGACCCGCACGGGACGGAGCCGGGCGACCCGGCCTCCGGCTCGCTGCCTGTCGGCGAGGATGCGGCCACGGCCGAGCGGACGATCCGGGGTGCCGCGCACCGGACCCTCGCCGCGGTCACGGCCGACTACGAGGCGTTCCGGTTCAACACGATGGTCGCGAAGCTGATGGAGCTCTCGAACCTGCTCTTCCGCTACCGCGGAACGGAGGTCGCGGGCGGCCCGGCCTGGGATGAGGCGATCGCGCTCCTCCAGCTCATGCTGGCGCCGGCCGCGCCGCACGTGACGGAGGAGCTCTGGTCGCGCCGCCTGGCCGCGCGAGGCGAGGCGTGGCGATCGATCCACACCGAGCGCTGGCCGGAGGTGGACGCCGCCGCGGCCGCGGTCGCGACGCGCGAGCTGCCGATCCAGGTGAACGGCAAGGTCCGCGACCGGGTGGAGATCGCGGTCGGGCTCTCCGAGGCCCAGGTGGAGGCGCTCGTCCTCGCCCGCCCCAAGGTCATTGCCGCCCTCGCCGGGAAGACACCGGACCGCGTCATCCACGCCGGCGGCGGGCGCCTCGTGAACATCGTCGTGCGGGACTGATCGAGGACCGCCGTGGAGGCGCCGGCCCGGGAGCGTCGCTCCCGGGCCACGAATTACGCCTGCTGGCCGCCGGCCGATAACCCCTGGCTCGTGGTCGCCCCGGGCCCGACCTCCCGCGCTACCTCCGCCTCGAGACGCCCGAATGACAACCGGTTCGGGCTTCCGCTGGCGGCGAGGAGTGCCTTGGCGATGTCCTCCGTCGTCGACTCGAGCAGGCGCATGAACTGGGTCTCGGCGAACTCTCGCCGGGACTCGGCCGGGTCGGTCCCGAAGACAGCATCGACCAACTCGCTGAGCATCTGATCGAGGGCATAGAGCCGCAAGTGGATCAGCTCGTGGACAACCGTCTCCTCGAGGTCTTGTTGATGCTCGGCGTGAAGGAGCCGGACCGCCTTGCGGTCGTCGAGGTCGACCTTGATGTCGCCCGACTTGCGCCATTCCCCGGTGACCATGCGAAGGTCGATGTCCCAGTCTGCGAGGCGCAGGATCGGCTGCCAGCGCGCGAGCGTCACGCGCGCCTCGTCATGTGTGATCGGCATCGGATCGCATCCCTTCGCCTAGCCACCTCACCGCAGTCGTCGGCGATCCCGGGCCGCGGCCGGCGCGCCGCCTAGAGCTGCATCTCCGCCCGGACCACGTCGTCCGTGGACCCGGCCGTGATCGTGAAGCCGAGCCGTTCGCTGGCCTTCCGCATCGCGGTGTTCTCCGTCCGCATCTGGGCGCCGATCACCGCCACGCCCTCGGCGCGCGCGATCTCCACCAGCCGGCGGAGCAGCTCCGTCCCGATGCCGCGGCCCTGCCACGCGTCCGTGACGAGGACCGCGAACTCCGCGTCGTCGGTCCCGAAGACGCGGCTGAGGCGACCGATCCCGACGATCGTGGGCCGGCCGGTGACCGGGTCGTCCCGTTCGGCGACGAGGGCCATCTCGCGGTGGTAGTCGACGAAGCAGATCCGGATGAGCCGCTCGTGGGCGGTCCGCTCGTCGAGGCCCAGGTGGGCCAGGTAGCGCTGGAAGACAGTCTCTTCGGACAGGGTCCGGTGGAACTCCACCACCAGCGGCTCGTCCTCCGGGCGGATCGGCCGGACCTGGAGCACCTCACCGTTCTTGCACGTGCACGTCCCCGCGTACTTGCGCGGGTACGGGCGGATCGCGAGCCGCGGCAGCTGGTCCACCGTCACGGACGGGTCGTGGAGGACGACCCGCGCGTCGAGGGCGATCAGTCGCTCCGGCGACGCGAGGAGCGGGTTGATGTCGATCTCGCTGACCCAGCGCTGTTCCACGACGAGCTGGCTGAACCGAACCAGCAGCTGCTCCATCGCCTCGAGGTCCACGCCGCGCCGGCCGCGGATGCCGCGGAGCGCCGTGTAGATCTTCGTCTGCTCCATCATCCGCCTGGCGAGCGTCGTGTTGAGCGGCGGCAGCCCGAGGGCGCGGTCCTTGAAGAGCTCCACGAGCTGGCCGCCCATCCCGAAGAGGAGCACCGGCCCGAACTGCGGATCGATCGATGAGCCCAGGATCAGCTCATAGCCGGTCCAGTTGACCATCGGCTGGACGGTCACGCCCTCGAAATGCTCGGCGCCCTTCTTCTCGGTCACCGACGCCTGGATGGACTCGTAGGCATGGCGGACGGCCTCCGCGTCCTTGAGGTTCAGCTGCACGCCGCCCACGTCGGTCTTGTGGCTGATCGTGTGCGAGTAGAGCTTGACCACGACCGGGTAGCCGATCCGGTCCGCCGCGGCGACCGCCTCGTCGGGCGTCGGGGCGACCACCGTCTCCGTGATCGGGATGCCGTACGCGGCCAGGAGGTCCTTCGACTCGTCCTCGGTCAGGAGGGTCCGGCCCTCAGCCTGGACCGCCGAGATCAGCGCATTCGCCTTCGCCCGGTCAACCGGGTGCTCGTCGTCCGACGGGAGCGTGGGCGTCTCGTAGATCTGGCGCAGGTGGCTCGCGAACCGCCAGGTGGCGTTGAAGATCTCCACGGCTTCGTCCGGGTAGGAGAACGTCGGAATCCCCGCTTCGCGGAGGATCGCGGCGCCCTCGGCGACGTCTGCGCCGCCCATCCAGCTCGCCAGGACCGGCTTGCCCTCGATCTTCGCGAACCGGGTCAGCTCCCGGGCGGTGGCCGTCGGGTCCGTCATCGCCTGCGGCGTCAGGATCACGAGGAGCCCGTCGCTCCCCGCATCGCGGGCCGCGATCTCCAGCGCCTTCGCGTACCGCTCCGGGGCGGCGTCGCCGATGATGTCGATCGGGTTGTTGTGGCTCCACGGTCCGGGTAGGAACGCGTTGAGCTCCTCCATCGTCGCCGGCGAGATCTCGGAGAGCTCGCCGCCGCCGGTGATCAGCGCGTCGGTCGCGAGGACCCCGGGGCCGCCGGCGTTCGTGAGGATCGTGAGGCGCTTCCCGCTCGGGCGGGGCTGCTTTGCCAGGACTTCGGCGGCGTTGAAGAGGTCGGCGATCGAGTCGACGCGCAGGACGCCCACGCGCCGGAAGGCGGCCGCGAGGACCTCGTCGGAGCCCGTGAGGGAGCCCGTGTGCGAGGCCGCGGCTTTCGCCGCCTGGGCAGTCCGGCCGGGCTTGATGACGATGATCGGCTTCGTGAGGGCGACCTCGCGGGCGGCCGACAGGAAGGCGCGCGCGTCCCCGATCGTCTCCATGTAGACGACGATGCTCTGGGTCGCCGGGTCGTTGCCAAGGTAGGTGATGACGTCGCCCCAGCCGACGTCGAGCATCGAGCCGAGCGAGACGACCGCGCTGAAGCCCACGTTCTCCCGCTTGCTCCAGTCGAGGACCGCCGTCAGCAGGGCGCCGCTCTGGCTCACGAAGCCGACGGTGCCCGGCGCGGAGATCCCGGCGGCAAACGTGGCGTTGAGGCCGGTCGGGGGACGCATGACGCCCAGACAGTTCGGCCCGACGATCCGCATCCTGTTGGCCCGCGCCGTCTCCAGGATCTGGCGCTCCAGCTCCGCCCCCGCGGGGCCGATCTCCTTGAAGCCGGCGGAGATGATGACCACGGCCTTGACGCCGGCGGCGGCGCACTCGTCGACGGTAGCCGGGATGGTCGCAGCCGGCGTCGCGATGACGACGAGCTCCGGGGTTTCGGGCAGCGCGGCGAGGTTCGGGTAGGCCCGGACGCCGAGGATGCTGGGGCGCTTCTGGTTGACCGGGTAGACGGTGCCCCCGAATGGGCTGCTGATCAGGTTCCAGAAGACGGTCCGGCCCACGCTCCCCACCTTTTCCGTGGCACCGATGACGGCGACGCTGGCCGGCTCGAAGAACGAGTCCAGCGGGTTGCGGCCGTAGCCCAGCACGTCGCTCGAGCGATCGCCGATTGGCACGCCGCGGCGCGGGGTCCGATCCGCCGTGTCGGGCATGGAACGTTCGGGCGTGGGAGCGGGATTGGAGGACTCGGGCACGGGGCGGCTCCTTGGGGCAGTGCGTGCGGCCTGGTGGCTGCGGTCGCATGGAAGGGGCGCGGCCGCGGTCTGTTCGTGGTCGTGGGCAAGCGTGCCACGTTTCGCGCATCGCCCGGCAGGGCCGACCGACCCATGCGGGGGGTGCCTCCCGGCCGCGTTCGGGCAGGCCGCGTCGACGGAGAGACGGCCGACGCGCAGCGCGCCGTCCGGCGGGCGGTGGGATCATCGCTGGGTTGGTGCTCTCGCATCGTCCGCGGAGGTTCGTCACATGGCCAAGATCAAGCTGGGGGCGCTGTGCTGGAACCAGCACACGGAGTGGGCCGCGCTGCTGGCTGCCGGAATCCGGGCCGACCACCTGGGCTACGACACGCTCTGGTGCTGGGATCACCTCTACCCGATCGTCGGCGAGCCGCGCGGGCCGATCTTCGAGGGCTGGCTGACGAACGCGGCCTGGGCGCAGGCGACCAGCCAGGTGCGGATCGGCCTGATGGTCGGCGCGAACACGTTCCGCAATCCCGCGCACGTCGCGAAGATGGCCGCGACGCTCGACCATATCTCCGGCGGGCGGGCGATCCTCGGCATCGGCGGCGCCTGGTTCGAGGAGGAGCACCGCGATTTCGGGATCGAGTTCGGGTCGGGCTTCCCGGAGCGGCTCCGCTGGCTGGGCGAGGCGCTCCCGATCATCCGCGGCATGCTGGACGGCACCGAGCCCATCGCCGCGGGCCCGCGCTACGTATCCCGGCACACGCGCAACGAGCCGGCCCCCGTGCAGGCGCGGCTGCCGATCCTCGTGGGGGGCGGCGGCGAGAAGGTCACCCTCAAGCTGGTCGCGAAGTACGCCGACATGAACAACCTCGGCGGCGGCATCGAGGCGGTACGCCGCAAGGAGGCGATCCTCCTGGAGCATTGCGCGGCGGTGGGCCGCGACCCGTCCGAGATCGAGCGCACGACAGGCACCGGCGTCGTCTTCATCCGCGACGACCGCGCCGAGGCGGAACGCCGCTTCCGGGCCGCCTTCGAGCGCAACCGGGCCGGGCAGCCCTGGGAGAACCAGCCGGTGGGGACGCCGGAGGATGTCGCCGAGATGCTCGCGCCGTACGTCGCCCTCGGTTACCGCCACCTGGTGGCGGGCTTCCCGGCCGACTACGACGAGGAATCGATGACCCGCTTCGTGACCGAGGTGAAGCCGCTGCTGGAGAAGTTGGCGTGAGCGGGCCGTCTGGAGCAGGCGGCGGGCTCGTCGCCTGCTCGTGGGGGCCGGACCGGGTCTTTCCGGACAGGGCGCTCTGGAACCGCTACTGGGACGGCAGCAGCTGGCACCCGTGGGAGTCACTCGGCGGGTCGCTCGATCCGTCGTCGGTGCCGGCCGCGGCATCGTGGGGCCCGGATCGCCTTTCGGTCATCGCCCGTGGCACGGACGGGGCGACCTGACACCGCTGGTGGGATGGATCGCGCTGGGTGGCGTGGGAGCGGTCCCCGGCCTGATCGTCGAGCTTGCGGCCCCGGTGATGAGCGGAATCCCGCTGACAATCGAAGGCCAGTCCGCCTCGATCGGCCTTGGCCTGGTCAAAGGCGCGGAGACAGTCGTGCTCCGTCTCGCATCTGGTTGGTGGGAATCGGGCATCACCGCGCTCATGGCGGACGGCCGGACCCCTGAGACGCCGGCCGCTTTGATCCTCAATCCCGGCCAGCCGGGACAGCACCGTGTAAGCGCTCCACTTGGCGAGCTAGCGCGCAAGGCGGCGACGTATGGCCTGAGAGGCGATGCGTTGCTCGTCCTCGGCCCAGGCGTTGAGATGGCGGATCGACTCGACACGCTGTCGAAGCGACCGCTCCATGGGCGCCGCATCCTGATCACGAGAGCGCGCCACCAGGTCGATCCATTTCGGCGGGAGCTGGTTGATCTCGGCGCCGCGGTGATCGAAATTCCAACCATCGAGATCAGCCCGATGCCCACCGACGACCGCGTTCGCAGCGCCATCGCGCGCCTCAACGGGACGGCCCTCGTGATCTTTGCTTCCGCGAACGCAGTCGACATCTTCTTCCGGATGCTGCTCGAGATGGGCGGCGATGCGAGAGCTCTGCACGCCTCAAAGCTGTGCGCAATCGGCCAGGAGACGGCCGAATCGCTCGAAGCTCGAGGCCTTCGGCCGGAGCTCGTGACATCGGAGTACACGGCGGAAGGATTGGCAAAGGCGCTCGAGGGTTGGGAGATGGAGGGCATGCGGGTTTTGGTGCCGCGTGCAGAGGTGGCTCGCGACGCACTACCATCGCTTCTCGCCAAAAAAGGCGCGGAGGTTGAGATTCTTCCCGTCTACCGGGCTACGCGGCCCGCTGGGGCGAGCGAAGCTTTGTGGCGCCTGTTCAATGCCGAGGGCGTCGACGTGATCACCTTCACCAGCTCCTCAACAGTCGCCAACTTCGTGCGCGCATTCCCTGACGATCGCCTTCCCGCCGTGCTCGGTGACGCGGAGATCGCGTGCATGGGCCCGGTCACAGCGGACACGGCGCGCAAGCTCGGCTTGCAGGTTGCGATCACTGCGCGCGAGTACACGACGCACGGGTTGGTCCAAGCTATCGCAGAGGCAGCGGTCCAGAAATGAGCAAAGCCAAGGTTCCCGTCCGCCGGCCAATCGTTGCGCCAGTAGACGATGCCGCCGATCTGCCGCCTCGTTGGCAGGGTCGGCCCTGGAGGCCGCTTCTCATCTCCGGCGTCGTCATCGCGGCGATCCTTGCCTCAGGGCTGGCGATCTCCGATGCGCTGAAGTCGCCACGGCCGAGTGCCCTTGCCGCATGCATCACCTCGACCCAAACCGGCACTCACACCTTTATCGGACCGCAGCCGATCTGCATCGTGCCCACCCGCACCTACCAGGCGACTGTGAACACGACGAAGGGGCCGATAACGATCCAGCTGTACCCCCAAGTGGCCCCGGTGACGGTCAATAACTTCATAGTTCTCGCGCTCAACGGCTACTACAACGGCATGTTGTGGACGACGCAGGACTGGGTGGTCCAGAGCGGGGACCCGACCGGCGATGGCCGGGGCGGTCCTGGCTACAACCTGCCCAGCGAACCGAATACGAGCCCTGCCTGGGGGATTGGCGCCGTCGGCATGGCGCGCCCGCTCGGCAGCCCGGTCAACGGCAGCCAGTTCTTCATCCAGCGCGCCGCGTGGCCAGGGACGGGTCCGACCACCGTCTACAACCGTTTCGGGACCGTCATCCAGGGGCTTGGCGCGGCGCAGCTCCTGACGGCGCCGACCGACCGGATCACCTCGATCACAATCCAGGTGGGCTGAGGGGCAAAATCGGCTGAAATCGGCCCCAGGCCGGAAGCCGACGGCGGCGGTCTATAATCCACTCGAGATGCAACTCCACTGGTTTTACATCGTCGGC
>Ga0097691_1003094_pt1 | contig 10484 bp, 9 predicted proteins | sample NGESurdeep072012_8_FD_72858 | JGI IMG/M metagenome (GOLD analysis project Ga0097691, IMG submission 72858) | Arctic peat soil microbial communities from Barrow, Alaska - NGEE Surface sample 210-1 deep-072012 | ecosystem: Environmental > Terrestrial > Soil > Wetlands > Peat ...
TCTTGCGCGCGGCGAGTTGCGGGAACACCTCGATGCCGCCGGCCGCCTCAATCAGCTCCGAGACCCAGCTGAGGCCGGAGATCATCGGATCGTCCCATTCCTCGAAATAGACCCGCGGCCGGCACTCCAGACGTAGGCTGCGTTCGTGCACCGCATCGACGCGCGCGGCCAGCGCGCGGGCAAGTGCGTCCGCCTTCTCTGGCACACCGACCAGCGCGCCAAGCGTGCGGATCATGTCGAAGATGCCGGCGACGTCGCGCTGGTTGAAGGCGTGGACCGCGACATTGGCGCGGATCAGCTCAGCCACGATGTCGGCCTGCAGATCGGAAAACGTCAGCACCAGATTGGGCTTCAGCCCTAAGATTTTCGGCAGGTCGGCGGAGATGAAGGCCGAGACGCGTGGCTTCTCGCGCCGCACCTGCGGCGGCCGCACCGCGTAACCGGAGACGCCGATAATGCGACGGTCCTCGCCGAGGAGATACAGCGTCTCCACGGTCTCCTCGGTCAGGCAGACGATTCGCTCGGGCGGAAACATGATCCAACAATAGTCAGAAAATCCGACCCTGTTCATCCGGCAAGTCGAGCGCAAACGCAACGCGAGCATTGGCCGGCGCGGCCAGCAGGTCCGCCGGACGGTCGGTCTGCAGTGTTTCGCCCCGGTCAACCACGCATATTCGATCCGCCAGTGCCGCTGCCTCGGCGATGTCATGGGTGACAAGAATAATCGGCATTCGCACCGCTTGGCGCAGTTCGGTGAGTTCTGTTTGGAGCCTACGTCGCGTCGGGCGGTCGACGGCGGAAAACGGCTCATCGAGCAGCAGTACCAGCGGTTCGCGCGCAAGCGCCCGTGCGATCGCGACTCGCTGCTGCTGGCCGCCGGACAATTCGGCGGGTCGTCGGGATGCGAGCCGGTGCAAATGCACTTGATCGAGCAGCGCACGCGCCACCGCCTCGCGCTCTTCAGCCGGGCGATGGCCAAGCGCGGCCAACACGTTGCCCAGCGCCGTCATGTGCGGGAACAGCGCGTAACTTTGGAACACCAACCCGACGCGACGCCGATGTGGAGGCAAGTCGAGACCGCGCTCGGTATCGAGCCATGTCGCCTCGCCACAGCCCACATGACCGAGTTGCGGCCGATAGAGCCCGGCAATCGTCCGCAGGATTGTGGTCTTGCCCGCGCCTGAGATGCCAACCAGCGCCAGCAATTCGCCCTCGCCGCAAGCGAACTTGGCATCAAGCGGAATCGGCGCCGTCTGCTTCAACCGGACATGTAGGCCGGACCTATCCATGACGGCGGCCCACGCGGCGTGAGAGGACGTAGGTGATACTCAGCGCCAGTAGCGAAAGCGCGAGCAGCAGCGCCGACATGACGCCAGCCGCGTGATAGTCGAACGCCTGTACGCGATCGTAGATCGAGATGGCGATGGTCCGTGTCTCACCGGGAATGCTGCCGCCGACCATCAGTACGACGCCGAACTCGCCGAGCGTGTGGGCGAAGGCCAGCACGAGGCCGGTCACGATTCCTGGCCATGCGAGCGGTAGGTCGATCTTCCAGAACACCTGCCACGGTGAAAGCCCGGAGCAAGCGCCGGCCTCACGGATCTCCGTGGGGATTGCTTCAAAGCCACGCTGCATGGGCTGGATTGCGAACGGCACGTTGACGATGATCGACGCCAGCAGCAGTCCCTCGAAGCTGAACACGAGGGAATGGCCGAACGTCGTCTGCCAAGCCTGCCCGATGGGTAAATTGCCGCTGAGTGTGACGAGCAGGTAGTAACCAAGCACGGTCGGAGGCAGCACCAGCGGCAAAGCCAGAAAGGCTTCCGCAAGACCTTTGCCGCGGAACTGGCGGAACGCGAGCAGCCGCCCGAGTACAATTCCGAGCGGCAATAGAACGAGCACCGTCAGCGCCGCCAACCGCAGCGACAGTGCGAGTGCTTGCCAGTCCATGGTTTAGGCTGCCTCGCCCGGCAAGACGAATCCAAATTTCCGAAAGATGACGCGGGCAGCCGGGCTTTCGACGAAGCGGTAGAATGTGCGCGCCGTTTCGGTTGCGGTCTTCATCAGCACCATCCGTTGCCGTAGCGGCGCATGCCAATCCGACGGGATCAGGACGTAGCGGCCGAAGCCTCCGACTGCGGGCGCCAGCGCGAGGGAGTAGGCGAAAATGCCGCCCTGCGTCGAGCCCGAAGTGGCGAACTGCGCCGCCTGCGATACGTTCTCGCCGATTACGAGCTTAGGCTTGATTGCATCCCAAAGTCCTTGACCCTTCAGCGCCTGCTCGGCGGCGCGTCCGTAGGGGGCATGTTCGGGATTGGCAATGGCAAATTTTTGGATGCGTCCATCGGCGAGCGCGGCCCGCAAATCGTTGAATCCGGCATCGGGCTTCAGCGACGAGCCCTTTGGCGCGAACAGCACGATGCGTCCTTCCGCATAGAGCACACCACGATCGACGGTCTTGCCGGCATCTGCGAGCTGAAAGACGAAACCTTCGTCGGCCGAGAGAAAAATCTCGAACGGCGCACCCTGCATGATCTGCGTCGTAAAATTGCCGGACGAACCGAAGGTCAGCCGCATCTCCTTGCCGCTTTTGGCCTTGAACAGGGCCGCGATCTCCTCCAGCGCAAATTTGAGGTCGGCGGCGGCGGCAACGGATGGCGCGACTTGCGCCGATGCGGCCGTGAGCAGCAGTGCAAGGATCGAAAGCGATAGACCAATAAGCCGTGCGAACATGGCGGTTTTCCTCAGGCGCCGAACCGGCGCCGGCTTGACGTCACATCAGAATCGGGATCGACCCGTCGTCGGAACCGCCGTTCCGTCATCGCGGCGCACGCACGGTGTGCCGCAGGTCCAAAGTTAGCCTAGCAAGTCTCGTCGACCAAGGTAAAGTCCGCTCTTGAGATGGCGAGGGGACGGCAATGGTGGACGTGGCACCCATCGAAGGCGAGTTCGACACCATCGTGGTGGGTGCGGGCTCGGCCGGCTGCGTGCTGGCCAATCGGCTGTCGGCGGACTCGACCAAGCGCGTGCTGGTGCTGGAGGCGGGCGGCCGCGACAACTGGATCTGGTTCCACATTCCGGTCGGCTACCTGTTCGCCATCGGCAATCCGCGCGCCGACTGGATGTTCAAGACCGAGCCGGAGCCGGGCCTCAATGGGCACAGCCTGAATTATCCGCGCGGCAAGGTGATCGGCGGCTCCTCCGCCATCAACGGCATGATCTACATGCTCGGCCAGGCCACCGACTACGACCAGTGGCGTCAGCTCGGCCTGCCCGGCTGGTCGTGGGACGACGTGCGGCCGTTCTTCCGCAAGCACGTCGATCATTTTCTGAAAGATAGCGAGCATCACGCCGCCGGCGGCGAGTGGCGGGTCGAGCAGCCGCGGCTGAGCTGGGAAATCCTCGACGCTTTCCGCGACGCCGCAGTTCAGTACGGCATCCCCGCGGTCAGCGATTTCAACACCGGCGACAATGAAGGCATCTGCTACTTCCACGTCAACCAGAAACGTGGGCGGCGCTGGTCGGCAGCGCGCGGGTTCCTCAAGCCGGTGCTGCACCGGCAAAATCTTCGGCTCGAATCCGGCTGCCTGGTCGAAGGCCTCGAATTCACGGGCAGGCGCGCGACCGGGGTGCGCTGGCGGCAGGACGGCACGCTGCGCATCGCACGCTGCCGCGGCGAGGTGATCCTTAGCGCCGGCGCGATCGGCTCGCCGCATCTGCTAATGCTGTCGGGCGTCGGACCTGCGGCGCAACTGGCGCAGTTCGGCATTCCGCTGGTGCTCGACAAGCCGGGTGTCGGCGCCAACCTGCACGATCATTTGCAGCTGCGCACGATCTTCAAGGTCTCGGGGGTCAAGACTCTGAATGCAACTTATGCGTCAACCATCGGCCGCCTCGGCATGGGCCTCGACTATCTGCTGCGCCGGCGCGGGCCGATGACCATGGCGCCGTCGCAACTCGGCGCCTTCACGCGCTCCGATGCGACCCAGGACCGCGCCAATATCCAGTATCACGTGCAGCCGCTCTCGCTCGACAAGTTCGGCGAGCCGCTGCATCCGTTCCCGGCCTTCACCGCCAGCGTCGCCAATATCCGCCCCACCAGCCGCGGCGCGCTCACGCTCAAATCCGCCGACCCAATGCTGCCGCCGGCGATCAAGCCGAATTATCTGGCGACGCCGGAGGACCGCCGCGTCGCCGCCGATTCGATCCGCGTCACGCGCGCAATCGTAGCGCAGCCGGCACTGCAAAAATATGCGCCGATCGAATATCTGCCGGGTGCCTCGGCGCGCAGCGACGATGAAGCGGCCTTGGAAAAAGCCGCCGGCGATATCGGCACCACCATCTTCCATCCGGTCGGCACCGCGCGCATGGGCCGCGCCGACGACGCGCGTGCGGTGGTCGATGCGCGCCTGCGGGTGATCGGGATCGAAGCTTTGCGCGTGGTCGATGCTTCGGTGATGCCGTCGATAACATCTGGCAACACCAATTCGCCGACCATGATGATTGCGGAGAAGGGTGCCGCAATGATTTTGGAAGATCGTATGCGTTAACCGTCAAGCTACAAATCAAAGGAGGGGTGTCATGAATCTTTTCGAGCGAGTCAAAGCGATCCTGCTGCAACCGAAGTCCGAATGGTCGGTGATCGAACGTGAGCCGGGCGATACCGGCCATCTATTTACGAACTATGTTGCGATTCTTGCCGCGATCCCGCCGGTGTGTACGTTCATCGGCACGTCGATCATCGGTTTAGGGCCGTTCCGCCTCGGAATTGTGAGCGGATTGTTGCACGCGGTGTTCGTCTATGTATTGACGCTGATCGGCGTCTTTGTGGTGGCCTACATCATCGACTTCCTCGCCGGAGTGTTCGATGGGCAAAAGAACCTGGGCAACGCCATGAAGGTGTCAGCCTATGCGCCGACCGCGGCCTGGATTGTCGGCGTCTTCAACATCATTCCGGCGCTCGCCATTCTGTCCATTCTGGGGCTCTACAGCCTCTATTTGCTGCACACCGGCATCGCGGCGCTGATGAAACCGCCGGCGAGCAAGGCGCTGGTCTACACGATTGCCGTCGTGGTCTGCGTGATCGTGATCTGGATCGTCATTTTCGGCGCTCTCGCGGCGCTGTTCGGAATCGGCGCGATGATGTGATCCCGAAAGAGCCTGCCCCGGACTTGGATCCCGGGGCGGCAACCGGTTTTCGGAAAAGATCATGCGCAAGGAACTAAGGCAGCGCCTGCAAATGCCTTATCGGCCGGCCGGGCGCGATCGCCTGCGCGGCGGCGACGATGGCGTTGGTGTCGATGCCGTAGTGCCGGTACAGTTCGGCGAGCGATCCGGTCTGGCCGAAATGCTCGACGCCGAGCGCGCGCGTGCGATGGCCGGCGACTGCGCCGAGCCAGGCCAGTGTCGCCGGGTGGCCATCGAGCACGCTGACGATGCCGCAATGCGCCGGCACGTCGGCCAGCAGCCGCTCGATATGCGAGCGTGCATGCACCAGCCCGCGTTCGCGTGCGCGCTGCGCCGCGGTCCAGCCGGCGTTGAGCCGGTCGGCCGAGGTCACTGCGAGCAGGCCGACATCGCGCCGGTCCTCCGCCATCAGGCCGACCGCGGCGATCGCTTCCGGCGCGATCGCGCCGCTATAGGCAACGACCACCTGCGCGTTCGGCCCCGGCTTGCGTAGCCAATAGGCGCCGTCGACGACTTGCTGCCTCAAGTCCGGCGTCATTTCGCGCGCGATCTGCTCGAGCGGCCGCGTCGACAGCCGCAGATAGACCGAGCCACCGGTCTCGTCGCGCAGCCAGTTGCGTTCGGACGGGGCGGCATCGCTGTCTTTCTGAACATAGGAGAACGCCCAGCGCAGAATAACGCCGAGCTCATCGACATAGGCCGGTTCGAATGCCGCTAAGCCATCCTGCGCCAGCCCGATCAGCGGCTCCGCGATCGACTGATGCGCGCCGCCTTCGCCCGCCAGCGTGATGCCAGACGGCGTCGCCACCACGATGAAGCGGGCATCCTGGTAGCAGGCGTAATTGAGCGCATCGAGACCTCTGGCGATGAAGGGATCATACAGCGTGCCGATCGGCAGCAGCCGCTCGCCGTTGATCGAATGCGACAGGCCGAGCGCCGAGAGCAGGATGAACAGATTCATCTCGGCGATGCCGAGCTCGATGTGCTGGCCCTTGGGCGAGAACTCCCAATTGAAGGTCGACGGGATGCGCTCGCTCTTGAAGGTATCGGCCATGATCTCGCGCGCGAACAGGCCGCGCCGGTTCACCCAAGGCCCCAGATTGGTGGACACGGTCACGTCCGGCGAGGTGGTGACGATCCGCCGCGCGAAGTCGTTATCGCCGCGGCCGATCTCGTTGAGGAGGGCGCCGAAGCCGGTCTGCGTCGACATCACCGGCTGGATGGTGACGGTCAAGGTGTCCGGCACATCGACCGGGGGCGCGGTGAGACGACGCGCTTTGTCGGCTGCGAACGGCACGCGGTCGAGGAATATCTGCAATTGCTCGGCCGGCAGCGACAGGCCTTCGAATTTGTCCCACTCGTGGCCGGGCCGCACGCCCATCGCCTTTTGGAAAACCTCCATCTGCGCCGGCGTCATCAGGCCGGCATGATTGTCCTTGTGGCCGGCCATCGGCAGGCCGAAGCCCTTGACCGTGTAGCAGATGAAGCAGGTCGGCTTTTCGTGATCAGCGCCGTGCAATGCCGCGAGCACGGACGGCAGGTCATGCCCGCCGAGATTGTTCATCAGCGCGGCAAGTTCGTCGTCGGACCGCTTTTCGATCAGCCTGCTGACGTCGCCTTGGTCGCCGATTTCATCGATGAGCCGCTTGCGCCAGGCCGCGCCGCCGGCGAACACCAGCGCGGAGTAAAGCTGGTTCGGACAGTTGTCGATCCATTGCCGCAGCCGGTCGCCGCCCGGCTCCTTGAAGGCGGCCTGTTGCAGCGAGCCGTATTTCAGGATCACTACGTCCCAGCCGAAATTCTTGAACAACTGCTCGTAGCGCTCCCACAGCCCTTCGCGCACGACGGCATCGAGGCTCTGCCGGTTGTAGTCGATGATCCACCAGCAATTGCGCAGGCCTTGCTTCCAGCCTTCGAGCAGCGCTTCGAAAATATTGCCCTCGTCGAGCTCGGCATCGCCGACCAGCGCCACCATGCGCCCCTCGGGCCGCTCGAGGCCCCAGCCATGCGCGCGCACGTAGTCCTGCGTGAGCGAGGCGAACAGCGTCTGCGCCACGCCAAGACCGACCGAGCCGGTGGAGAAATCCACGTCGTCGGCATCCTTGGTGCGCGAGGGATAGCTCTGCGCGCCCTTGTAGCCGCGGAAGGTTTCCAGCCGCGCGCGCGTCTGCTTGCCGAGCAGATACTGGATGGCGTGGAAGATCGGGCTGGCATGCGGCTTCACCGCCACGCGATCCTGCGCGCGCAGCACATCGAAATAGAGCGCGGTCATGATGGTGGCGAGCGACGCGCTGGAGGCCTGATGGCCGCCGACTTTCAAGCCGTCGCTGTTGTCGCGCAGATGATTGGCGTTGTGGATCGTCCAGCTCGCAAGCCAAAGCACCTTGCGTTCAAGCGCGGCAAGGGTGTCCAGCGTGGCGTCGGTCAGGTGCGGATTCATCGACGGATTCTTGGCGGATTCATGGGCGTTCGGCCTGCGCGCGCTGGTGCGGCCTCGATTATCTGCCGGGGGGCGTGGCGATACTTGCCAATTTGCGTTATAAATAGCACCAACTTTAGCGTATTCTATCAATAATACGCGATAATGAGGCGGAATATGCCAGAACACGCTCGACGCAGTGGACCTGAAAATCCTGCGCTATCTGCAGAACGACGGCCGCATGAGCCTGGCCGACCTCGCCACCAAAGTGGGGTTGTCGTCGTCGCCTTGTCTGCGGCGCGTGCGCATGCTCGAGAAGGCCGGCGTGATCGCCCGCTATGTCGCGGTGCTCGACCAGCGCGCGGTCGGGCTGCCGGTCAGCGTGTTCGTCTCGGTCAAGCTGGAGAAGCAGCGGGAAGAGTTGCTCGAGCGTTTTGCCAAGACCATTGCGCGCTGGCCGGAAGTGCTCGAATGCTACCTGATGACCGGACCGCGCGATTACTGGCTGCGCGTCGTGGTTCCGGATCTGGCGGCCTATGAGCGGTTTCTGAAGCAGAAGCTCACGCGCATCGAAGGCATCGCCTCGATCGAATCGAGCTTCGCGCTCGAGCAGGTGAAATACACCAACGTGCTTCCGGTCGCTTAGGAATGATCGACGTCAGTGCCCGCTGGTCTGAGCCGACTGCCGTTCCGGCGCGCCGAGCACGGTTTTACAGGCCGGCGGCAGATCGGCGAGCGTCAGCGCCTTGGGCGGCTTCGACGGCGTCGTTATTTTCGGATGCAGCACCTTGTCGGAGAACCAATAGTCGAGCGCCTTGCCACACCCTTCGTCGCCCGGCACTGGCGGCTGGGCGCGGCAATTCGGCGAGCCTTCCGGGCATTTCAGCCGCACATGGATGTGATCGTGGTGCCCGTACCAGGGCCGCACCTTCGCCATCCAGTCGTTATGCTTGCCCTCGACGCGGCATAGCTCCTGCTTGATCGCGGCGTTGACCAGCACGCGCTCGACGTCGGGCTGCTCGGCGGCGGTCTTGATGAAGGCGATGTGCTGCGGCGTCCAGGTCTTCGGATTGATGTGCTTCCAGTCGTCGGCGACAAGATTGATCGCCGAGGTGTCCTCACGCTCGTCCTTGCTCAGAACGTGGTTGGGCATCGGCATGAACCAGATGTCGACGTCGAGGCCGATCTGGTGGCTCATGTGGCCGAAGGGCAGCGGGCCGCCGCGCGGCTGCGCCATGTCGCCGACCAGGATGCCTTTCCAGCCGGTAGACTTGGCGGCGAGCGGCGCAAATTTTTCGAGAAATTTTACCAGGCTGGGGTGGCCCCAATTGCGGTTGCGCGACAAGCGCATCACCTGCCAGGTCGGTCCGGTGGTGGGTAATGCCACGCCGCCGGCAAGACAGCCGCGCGGGTAGTAGCCGATCGCCATGGCCTTGCCGATGGTCGGAAGCTGCTTGGCCGCGAACAGCAGCTTGGCGGGCAGCGATTCTTTCTTGTCCTCCGCGATCGCCGGTTTCTCCGGCGGCATCGGCGCCGGCACGGTGACGACGGGAGCCGGTGCTTGCGCCGGGGGCTCGGTCACTACGACTGGCGGCGTCTGCGCCGGCGGCGCGGCCTCGACCGGCGGCGGCGCGGCGGTCTGCGGCGCGGGCTCGGCCGGCTGCGGGGCGGCCGGATTAGGCTGGACTTGGGCAGCCGGCTCGCCGGCGGCGGGCGGCGCGGGCGCCTGCGCAATGCTGACGCGTTCGGCGACGGCGAGGCTGCCGACGACGAACACAAGCGACAAACCGAACAGAGCCACGACCCGGGTGAACATGCTGCTTCCGATGTAGCGATTCCGGCTTCGCCTGTCAGGTTAATTACGCACGATGGTTTAAACCGCTGCAGCCCGGTTCCGTTCGCCGCGATCACGAAAATGCGAACGCCGCCAAGGGCTTTTATGGTTAACAGGCCCTTTACAACGGCGCCGCTGGCAAGCGATGCTGGCCCACCGCACCCCCTGCGCGGGACGTTTTGAGGGGCAAGTCATGCGTTGCATCGGCGTTGTGGTCTTTTGCGCGCTGCTTTGTCTGGCGGCCCCTGCCAAGGCCGATGTCCTGGTCAGCATCAACAAATCGCAGCAGCAAATGACCGTCTCGATCGACGGCGCCAGGACCTATCACTGGGCAGTCTCGACCGGCCGGTCGGGCTACGACACGCCGAGCGGCGGCTTCCGCGCGATCCGGCTCGAGCGGGTTTATTACTCCAAAAAATTCGATGACGCGCCGATGCCGAATTCGGTGTTCTTTTATGGCGGCTACGCCATTCACGGCACCTACGAGGAATCCAAGCTCGGCAATCCGGTCTCGCACGGCTGTGTGCGCCTGGCGCGGGTGAATGCCGAAACGCTGTACGCGCTGGTGCGGGCGCGCGGCATGAGCAATACGCGCGTGGTCATCAGCGATGGCCCGCTGCGTGACTGGCCCGGCCCAGGGCCAATGGCGCGCGCGCAATCGCGGGTTCGAACAATTCGGCACGTCCGCGCCGCGCGACATCCGGTCGGCGCCGCGCCATGTCACTCAGAATTACGAAACGCCGCGCCTCCTCCGCGCCAGCGAGCGCGGTCAATCGCGCGGCGAACAGTCATCGCGCGAGGCCTGGCTGCGCAGCCTCGACCGCAAATACGGTATCAACACGCGGTAGCGGCGCGCAGCACGGCCATTGTTGTGAAGTCGTAAAATTCGTCCGTCGTGTCTTATGCTTGGGAGCTACCGATGCCACGCTTTGTATACCCTGACTCATTGAAGAGCCGATAGAAATTTCTTGCAATTTTCGATCGGGCGGATTCTGTTGCGCGCATGATTCAGTCTGGGTTCCTCAGCGAAGAAGATCGCAAGGC